>ERZ808240.2037-NODE-2037-length-23352-cov-5.436837_pt1 | contig 23352 bp, 20 predicted proteins | sample MGYA00521084_ERZ808240 | MGnify/ENA primary metagenome ERZ808240 (study PRJEB31516, sample SAMN03275571) | gut metagenome | biome: mammalia-associated habitat; material: feces | host: Papio cynocephalus | place: Kenya | collected 2012-08-06 ...
CTCCATGCCATGGAGATGCGCTACCAGCTGCGCCATAGCCCCGTTTTCATTTATCTGACCCAGCGAGCGAATCCGCCCGGCTGAATCAGGGAGAGATACTCAATCAAGCACCTCATCGTGGAGCTAAGGGGATTCGAACCCCTGACCCTCTCCATGCCATGGAGATGCGCTACCAGCTGCGCCATAGCCCCGTGCTCTTGCAAGCAACTCGATATAGAATACCCCGGTTCACGCAATACGCAAATCCCCGCGTGTCGCAATGATTTCATCACCTTCCACGCCCTGCGACATGCCAGTCCGTCAGTCGTGCTTTGTGATGATGGACAGCAGTACGGCGGCGAAAATCAGCGAGAACCCGATGATGGAGTTCCATCCGATGTGCTCGCCCCAGAAGATTGCGGACAATGCCACGGCGAACAGGCTCTCGGTGCACATGATGATCGAGGCTTGGGCCGGAGGTACGTGGGCGAGGCCGATGTTCTGTAGGATCTGGGCGGTCATGGTCGCCCCGAGGAACAGATAGGCGAAGGCAGCGACCACGCTGGGCTCAAGCCATGAGGCGTTCGGCGCGGGTTCGGTGAGCACCGCTCCGACGATGAACAATATGCCCGCCACGAAAAACTGCACCCAAGTCAGCGCGATCGGGTGAATGCGCCTGGCGTATATGCCGAGAAAAGTCAGATTGAAGGCGAAGATGACCGCCGTGCCGAGCGTCAGGACATCGCCGATTCCCAGAGTCATCGACCCGCCGGCTTTCAGCGAGACAAAGCCCACGCCGGTCAGGCAGATGGCGGCGGCGACTAGATTGACCACGCCGGGCCGCTTCTTCGCAACCAGCCATGAGGCGAATGGGGTGAGCACGCAGTAGGCCGCGGTGAGAAACGCGCTGCGCCCGGGATCTATGGTGGTCAGGCCGATGGTCTGGGTGACCATGGTGCCCCAATACGTCACGCCCACCACCAGCGCCGGTACGATAACCGACCGCTTCAGCGCGGGAAGAATGCTGCGGTGGAACATCGCGAGCATGCAGGCGCAGGCTCCCAGCATGCGCATGCCCATCAGCCATTGCGGGGGAATGGCCGCTATCGCGAATTTTGCCACCAGATAGCTGCCGCCCCACAGCGCGGCGCATGTCAGCAGCATCAGACTGGCCAGATTCGGCGGGAACGATCGTGACCATCCGCTGCGCAGCTGTTGGAATCGTGTTCGGGCCGCCATCTGTGTCGCTCCTTGATGCAAGGTTGTTTCATGAGCCGCTCTCTGCGGCTCATCTCAGAGCATAACGACAGGAGACGAAGTTCCGGCGGGTGATGTTGCTCACATTGGCTTCATTGCGCGTGCGAGGTCCGCTACTGTGATAGTGGGTACCAGACAACCCGATCGAAAGGAGCCGACATGGCAGTCATTACCGCGGAAATCAGGGAATTCATCGACAACAACCTTGGCTGGGTCTCCACCGTCGACAAGGATGGCCAGCTTGACCTTGGCCCCAAGATGAGCCTGTTCGTGCTGGACGACAATCACATCGCCTACCATGAGCGCACCGCCGGCAAAACCTACGAGAACCTGAAGAACGGGTCCCCGCTGGTTGTCGCCTTCGCGAACCTCGCCCAGAAGAGGGGCTATCGTTTTCGCGGCGCCGTGACCCTGCATTCCGACGACGCCATCTATGAGGCCCAGGTCAAGGTGGCCGAGGAGAAGGGCACCAAGAAGCCGGCCGTCATTCCGGTGCTTGAAGTCACCGAGATCCAGGATCTCGCCTCCGGCGCCAATGCCGGCAAGACCATCGTCAAGGACTGAAACATTGCGCGACCCGCGATCCGGCTCGTCGTCCGACACAGGTTCCGCCGCAAGCTCGGTGCAGTCCCGGTCGTCTGGCCGGGGCCGCGCCGATTCCGGCCGGGGCTCGGACCGTTCGCCGCGGCCGTTCAATCAGCGTGTCTATGAGATCGTCAGACGCATTCCACGTGGCAAGGTGGCCACATACGGGCAGGTTGCAGAGCTGGCGGGCGCCCCACGGAACGCGAGATTCGTGGGATTCGCGTTGCATGACAATCCCGAGCCGGGCGTGATCCCATGCCATCGCGTGGTGTTTCGCGACGGTTCGCTGGCTCCCGGATTTGCCTTTGGCGGACCCGAAGCGCAGAGGGCGCTGCTGGAGGGGGAAGGCGTGCGGTTTGTGCCACCCTCCGCATCGTCCGGCAATGCCGGGGCCTCGGGGTGGACGGTCGATCTGGCGGCATGCCAATGGCGGGCCTGAGCGCCGTGAAGATCGATCTTACGGTTTCCGTACAATGAGGAGGGCAACGAGCAGGCGAATCCAACGAAAGGTGCCATTATGGCAGTTCCAGTCACCACCACACCGTCCGTCGACGGATATCGCATCACCAACTATCTGGGCATCGTGTTCGGCGAGGTGGTTTCCGGCGTCAATATGTTCAAGGATCTCGGCGCGGGGCTGCGCAATATCTTCGGCGGGCGCAGCCAAGGCTACGAAGACGAACTGAACAGAGCCCGCAATGAGGCCATCGCCGAAATGCAGCAGCGCGCCGAGCGGATGGGCGCGCATGCCATAGTCGGCGTCGACATCGACTATGAAGTGCTTGGCGCGGGCGACATGCTGATGGTCACGGCGTCAGGCACCGCGGTCCAGCTCGCCCGCATGGCGTAGGGGGTATGATGACGGTGGTTTATTGCCTACGGGAAAGAAGTGCATATGTCACTGAAGGATACGCTGAAGAAGGCTAAAATCTCCGCGATGAAGGCCAAGGACAAGGCAAAGCTGAACCCCATCAACCTGACGCTCGCGGACATTCAGAACCTCGAGATCGCAAACGGTCACGCCGCCACCGACGAGGAGATACTCAAAGTCATCCAGAAGGGCGTCAAGACCCGTCGGGAAACCGCCAAACTGTATGAGGACAAGGGCCTGTCGGACAAGGCCGCCCCTGAAACCGCGGAAGCCGATTACCTGGAGACCTTCCTGCCCGCGGCCGCCGGCGACGAGGACTACGCAACGGCGATCGCCGCCGCGGTGGCTGAGGTAAACCCCGCCGGCCCCAAGGACATGGGACGTGTGATGAAGGCGGCCCGTGCCGCGCTTGCCGGCAAAACCATTGACGGTGGCAGGCTCGCCGGTCTGATCAAAGCCGAGCTGGCCAAGTAGAACTTCGGATCCGACGGCGGCAGGACAGCGAAAACGAGAGGCGACACAAACGATGAGCGATGAGCAGACGATTCCGCCGAACACCACGGCGGGCAACGCATCCGGCAAGGGTCCCAACGGCGATCAGGGGATGCCCACGCCCGTGACGCACACCACGCGTCACTCGATGGCCCTTGACGGCAGGAACCTCGATTACGATGCCACTGTGGGCACGATCACCATCGACACCGCCAAGATCAAAGGTGCGGCCAGCATCTTCTACGCGGCGTTCACGATGGTGGACGGCGAGACGGGCCGGTCCGATCCGCGGCGCCCGGTGACGTTCATCTTCAACGGAGGCCCCGGGTCGTCCACCACGTTCCTGCTGATGGGTTCGCTCGCGCCCAAGCGCATCAATACGCCCGACGCCGCGCCGGTGCCCGCCGCACCCTATGAGCTGGCGGACAACGCCCATACGCTGCTGCCGGTTTCCGATCTGGTGTTCATCGACGCCCCCGGCGCGGGTTTCTCGCAGATCCTGGAAAAGGCGAAGGGCGAGATGTGGGGCGTGGACGGCGACGTCAAGGCGTTCAGCGCGTTCATCCGCGCCTACGCCAGCAAGTTCCACCGCTGGAATTCGCCCAAATACGTGCTCGGCGAATCCTACGGCACCACGCGCGGCGCCGCCCTGGCCTATCGCCTGCAGCAGGATGGCGTGGCGCTCAACGGCCTGGTGCTGATCTCCAACATTCTGAACTACGGCTATATGTTCGCCACTTCAGACCAGTTCTACATCGGCTATTTCCCGACGTACGCCACCGTGGCCAAATACCATGGGCGCGTCGCCTCCGACGCGGAACTGGCCGAGCATATGCAAGCCGCCCGCGCGTTTGCGAACGGCCCGCTGCGCCTCGCCCTGGCGGCCGGCGATTCCCTGGATGACGACACCAGACGTCGCGTGGCCGAACGCTACGCCGAACTGACCGGGCTGTCCGCGCAATATGTCTACGATTCCGACTTGCGCGTCATCGACACGAGATTCCGCAAGGAGCTGCTGCGCGGCGACGACAAAATCGTGGGCCGTTACGACGGTCGCGTGGCTGGCTACGACCTCGACCGCATGAACAGCACGGAAACCTTCGTGGTGGACGACGCCTTCCTCGACCCGGCGTATGCCAGCCTGTGCAATGCCTATCTGCGCGACGAGCTCGGCTGGGACGGCGAAAGGGAGCGCAAGGGCTTCGCGGATATCGAATGGAGCAATCCGACCGGCGAGAAAAGCTGGACGTGGTGGCATACGCAGCCGGCCGGCCTGCCCATCGAGGATGACCCGACGGTGCCGTTCCCCAACGTGGTGCCTGATCTGGCGGCCGCCATCACCCATCAGCATACCCTGAAGGTGCTGATCGGCAATGGTGTCTACGACCTGTGCACGCCGTTCGGGCAAACCGAATATGACATCGACCATCTGGGGCTGCCCAAACCGCTGCGAGGCAATGTGGCGTTTACCTATTATCCCGCCGGTCACATGCTGTACAGCAGCGAGGCGAGTCTGGCCAAGTTCAGCGGTGACCTCCAGCGGTTCTATGCCATCGATGTCGCCGATCTGCCGGCGATGAACGAGCGTCCGGCGAAGCCGGAGCAGGCTGTTCTGTAAACCGGGTAAACCGAGGCCGCTTCAGAATCCCAGATAGCGCCCGGTGCGGCTATCCGGGTCGGCGGCGATGTCCTGAGGGGTGCCGGTGGCGATGATGCGGCCACCGGATTCGCCGCCACCCGGCCCCATGTCGATGATCCAATCGGCGTTGGCGATCACATCGAGATCATGCTCGATCACGACGACGGTGGCCCCGGACGCGACCAGACGATCGAATACGCCCAGCAGCACGCGAACGTCCAACGGATGCAGCCCGATCGTCGGTTCATCGAATACGAACACCGCATCGGACTGCGCGCGGCCCATCTCGCTGGCGAGCTTCAGCCGCTGCGCCTCGCCGCCGGACAGTGCCGGCGTGGGCTCGCCCAGGGTAAGGTACCCCAGTCCCAAATCATGCAGTGTCCGCAGACGGGCCTGCACCTTCTTCAATGTGCCGGTGGCCGCCAGCGCCTCGTCCACGCTCATCGCCATCAGCTCCGGCAGACTGCTGCGCGGCGCGGCGGCCCCTCCGAACGAACAGCGGATGGCGTCGGCCCGGGCGTCATAACGGGACCCTTGGCAGTTAGGGCAGTCAATCGTCACATCCGGCAGAAATTGCACGTCCAGCGAAATGGAACCGGTGCCGTCGCAGGTCCGGCAGCGCAGGCGCCCGGTGTTATATGAGAAGTCGCCGGCTTTGAATCCCGCCTGCCCCGCCTCGTCCGAACGGGCGAACGCGCGACGCAGATCATCGTGAATATTGGCGTAGGTGGCGACCGTGGAGCGCACATTGGCGCCGATGGGGCTGGAATCGATCAGATTCGCCCGGGCAATGCCGCCGGCTTCGACGCGAGTCACATGCGACGGCATCGTCCCGCCGCGAACCATGGCCTGCAATGACGGAATCAGCGATTCCAAAACCATTGTGGTTTTGCCTGAACCAGACACGCCCGTCACCGCCACCAGTCGGCCACGGGGAATGTCTACCGACAGGGGCCGGACGGTATGGATGCGGGTGGTCAGCATGCGGATATGCCCGATGTCGAACATATGGTCCCGGTTGACGGTTTCGCGGATGCGCTGCTGGCCAGTCGCCTGCAGAAACGGGCCGATGCGGGAGCTCGCGTTCGCCGCCACGTCGGCCACCGGCCCCTGGGCGATCACATGGCCGCCATCCGCGCCGGCCACCGGACCCATCTCGATCACATGATCGCAGGCGGCCAGCACACGCGTGTCGTGATCGACCACCACCACGGAATTGCCGTCCGCCTTCAAATCGCGCATGACGCCAAGCAGGCCATCCACATTCGACGGGTGCAGGCCGATCGAAGGCTCGTCCAACACATACAGCACCCCGGTGGTGCGATTGCGCACGGCCCGGGCCAGCTGCACCCGCTGCCGCTCGCCGGTTGACAGTGTGGAGCCGGCCCGGTCAAGCGACAGATACCCCAACCCCAATTCCAGCAGCCGCCGTGCCACGTCGAGGAAGGAATCGACGATGCTGCGGGCCATCGGCCGCATGGCCTCCGGCAGGGTCGCGGGCACCTGACGCACCCACGATACGGCGTCGTCCAGCGTCATCGCGGTAACCTGGGCCAGATTCATCCCGTACTTGTCCGGCGACGCCGCGCCGCCCGACGGTCCGGCGGCGTCATTCGACCAATCGGCCCCCACGCGTGGTTCCCGCGCCGTGGCCGACAGTCTGGTGCCATGGCAATCCGGGCACGGACCTTCCGTCAGGAACCGCGCCACGCGCTTCATTCCCTTTTCGTCCTTGGCCTTGGCCAGCGCGTTCTCCACCGTGTAGACCGCGTTGTAATAGGTGAAGTCAAGTTCGGTGAAATCGTCGCCCTTCTTCGGCTTGTAGAGGATGTGCTTCTTCACCGCCGGACCGTTGAACACAATGTCGCGTTCCCTGTCCGTCAGTTCGCTGAACGGCACGTCGGTGCGCACACCCATGGCGCCGGCCACCTGTTTCATCAGATCCCACATCAGTGAGCCCCATGGCAGCACCGCGCCCTCGTCGATCGACTTGGATTCGTCCGGCACCAGCGAGGCGCGGTTCACGGTACGCGCAATGCCGGTGCCGGAGCAGGTGTGGCAGGCGCCGGCGGAGTTGAACGCCAGCGATTCGGCGCTGGGCGGGATGATGCGTCGTCCGCAGGAGGCGCAGTGGATCGGCTGGTCGGCGGCGACGGCCAGCGTTGGCCGGTTGCGTGCCCCGCAATGTTCGCAGACATGCGATGCGCAGCGCGAGAACAGCAGCCGCAGGCTGTTGAGCAGCTCGGTCATGGTGCCGAAGGTGGATCGCACGCCCGGCACGGCGGGACGCTGGCGCAACGCCAGCGCCGCCGGTACGTGCAGCACCTCGTCCACCGCCGCACGGCTCGCCTGGGTGAGCCTCCTGCGGGTATAGGTGGAAAGCGCCTCCAAATATCGGCGCGATCCCTCGGCATACAGGACGCCCAGCGCAAACGAGCTTTTGCCGGATCCCGACACGCCCGCGACGCCGACGATTTCGTTCAGAGGCACCTTCACGCTGATGTTCTTGAGGTTGTGCACGCGGGCGCCTCGCACTTCGATGGCGCGCGGCGCCCCGGCCGAGGTTTCCGCGACGTCTGTCGTTCCGCCGGCTTCCCCGGGTCTGATTGTCGTCATGTCGGTCATACCGTTACCGTATCGCCGGCAGTGGTCGTCGTCGCGACGGGAGGTTTGCGGCAGCGGATCAGCAGATGCCGCCCGGCTGCATCCGTGGTGGCGAACAAATAGACGCCGCCGCCGTCGCCGAGCTTGAGTTTGCGACGCAGCGCAGCCACCGTCATGGGGAAGTTGCGCACGGTGATGTTGGCATGGGAAAGCCCGGCGAGTGTTGCGCGCAGCTCCTTCTTCCCCAATGTGCCGGATGCCTCGATCACAAAGCGCCGGCCGGGGAAATCCGGAACATCGCCGCGCGAGATGAAAAGATGCGAGTTGGAGGCGATCTGCGAGACGCCGAACCGTTGTGCGATCGCGTCGAAGCATCCGGCCTTCATCAGCGCGGCATTGGGCTCGTAGAGACGGCATCCTCGAAGTTCCGACGACGTCAGGCCGACATTGTCGGCGGCCGTTTTCGCGCCGGCGGCCGTCGTCGCCTCGTCGGGCTGAATCTCGGTGCGCTGACCGTCATTGACGCAGAACAGCAGCGGGGCATGGCATATGCCGTGTCCCAGCACCACCAGCAGTTCCTTGCATTCATTCGCCGTGGCCACAATATGCACCTCATGGACCGCGCCGTCGAAATCGGCGACGGTTTTCCTCCAGTCCAGCATGGGGGAGAGCTTGATCATCACGTAGGCGGCCTTCGCGAGCAGTCCATGCTTCAGGGCCAACGCGTCCGGCGCGCAGTCGGTGATCGCATACGTGCGCTGGCCGTGCGCGTCGCGGCGCGCCGGGTCGAGGAACACCAGCGTGGCCGGCGACATGGATTGCAGGTAGGCGTCGGCGTCGGCGTTGACGACATCCACATGCGACAGCCCCAACGCCGCCATATTGTGTTCGGCCAATGCGCAGAGATGCGGTTGGCGCTCCACATACGTGGCGTGGTCGACTGCGCGGGCCATGTACGAGCAGTCCACGCCGAAGCCGCCGGTGAGATCCACCAGACTGGTCCCGCCGATCGGATCCGGTCGCGACGAGGGGGCCCGCCGGTTCGCCGCGTCCTCATTCGACTGCCGGATCAGCCGCCGGGCCACCTTTGCCTTATACTGCGCGGTGAATTGCGACGAGCACTGCTCCATTGAAATATGCGGCGGATAGACGATGCCGTCCGATGCCGCCCATTGCGGAAGCTTGGTCCGCGCCGTCTGCCATCCGGCGATCTGGTCCAGGGCCATGGGCATGTCGATCCCGTCACGTCGCTTGGCGTGCAACGCCAGTGTCCGGATGTTGTCGTCCCGATGCGTCCGGACAAAATCCCAGGTCTCCTCATTCATCATCATGCGCTTATTGTAGGGCGGTGCATGGCGGCATGGCATCGGTGCAGGTGGATGAACGCGGGGCGAATTCTGACCGGCATGGCGTGGACGTCGCGTCCGCGGGACTACACTGGGCATGGCTTTCGACCGTGCGCATACGGGCGCGGGGGTCAGACGAACGCGGTATAGGCGCGGAAGGCGGGTGAACAGCATGCTGAGGATTTTCAGTACCATCAACGGTCAGGTAGAGCAGATCGAGAAACCCGAAAACGGATCATGGTTGTGCCTGTCGGAGCCCACGGATGTCGAGCTCGCCACCGTCGCCTCGTCCACCGGCATCGACCTCGCCGATCTGCGGGCGCCCCTGGATGATGAGGAACGCTCGCGCGTGGACGTTGAAGACGGCTACACCATGGTCATCGTCGACATCCCCACCGTCGAGGAACGTGGCGGAAGGGACTGGTACGAGACCATCCCGTTGTCGATCATCGTGACGCATGATCTGATCATCACCGTGTGCATGCAGGATACGCCGGTGCTTCATCCGTTTATGGAGGGGACGATTCGCGGGTTCAACACCTTTATGAAGTCCCGCTTCATTCTGCAGATTCTGTACCGCAACGCCACGATGTACCTGCGCTACCTGCGCATCATCGACCGTGAAAGCGACAAGCTCGAACTGAAGCTTCGCCATTCCATGCAGAATCGCGAGATCGTGATGCTGCTCGAGCTGAGCAAGACCTTGGTGTATTTCCAGACGTCGTTGAAGTCGAACGAAATCGTGCTGGAAAAACTCAACACGCTGAACGGCATCAAGCAGTATCCCGAGGACGAGGATCTGCTGCAGGACGTCATCACCGAAAACAAGCAGGCCATCGAGATGGCCAACATATACAGCGGCGTTCTTGCGAACATGACAGACGCCTTTGCCTCGATCGTGTCGAACAATCTGAACAACGTGATGCGCATTTTCACCATCATCTCCATCACTTTGTCGATTCCGACCCTGATCTTCTCGATGTACGGCATGAACTTCGACGGCAGCATGCTGGGCATGCCCCTGACCGACAAATCATGGGGATTCGCCGTCATCATTCTCATTTCCATCGCGATTTCGGCGCTGGTGACATGGTTCCTCACCCGCTCGCGCATGTTCAAATGACGCATGGTCGCCTCGCGCCCCCCGGTTTCCATGCAATGCGCAACAACGTGTTACATGACGAACCACAATCGTTTACAAACGGATGTTAGCGTAACCTCCCAGAACGCGGAGATAAGGAAATCCGCTATGACGAAAGGGGCGCTACGCCATGACCGAAACCGTGCAGTCCGCAGCCGAAACCGTGGCTTCCGACGACAAGCCACTGGTTGAGCTGAATCACGTGGAGAAGTACTTCGGCGAACTCCATGTGCTGAAGGACATCAACCTCAAGGTCAACAAAGGCGAGGTGCTTGTTATCATCGGGCCTTCGGGCTCCGGAAAATCGACGCTGTGCCGCACCATCAACCGCTTGGAGTCCATCGACTCGGGCGACATCCGCATCGACGGCAGGCCACTGCCCCAGGAGGGCAAGGAACTGACCAAGCTGCGCGCGGAAGTGGGCATGGTGTTCCAGTCCTTCAACCTGTTCGCCCACAAGTCGATCCTCGACAACGTCACGCTGGCGCCCCGCAAGGTGCGCAAGATCCCGAAAGCCCAGGCCGAGAAGGAAGCCATGGAGCTGCTGTCCCGGGTGGGCGTCGACTCGCAGGCCAAGAAACTCCCGGCCCAGCTTTCCGGCGGACAGCAGCAGCGCGTCGCCATCGCCCGGTCTCTGGCCATGCATCCCAAGGTGATGCTGTTCGACGAGCCCACCTCCGCCCTTGACCCGGAGATGATCAACGAAGTGCTTGACGTCATGGTTGATCTGGCCAAGGAGGGCATGACCATGATCGTCGTGACCCACGAGATGGGTTTCGCCCGTCAGGCCGCCAACCGCGTGGTGTTCATGGCCGACGGACAGATTCTCGAGGAGGGAACCCCCGACGAGTTCTTCGCCCATCCCAAGACCGAACGCGCCAGGGACTTCCTCGGCAAGATTCTCGAGCACTGATTCGGTTCTTCGTCCGTCGCTTCGCGACGGCGTCCATAGTTGTACGGCTCCGAAAGGGTCGCGCGGAACAGAGAGGAAAACAAGTATGAAACATATGATCAGGAAGGGCCTCGCCGCCATCGCGGCGGTGGCCTGCATGGGTTCCCTGGCGGCCTGCGGTTCGTCCAACGCCAGCAGCTCCAGCACCGCCAACGGTCCGAAGCTGACCATCGGCATCAAGTTCGACCAGCCCGGTCTTGGTTTCAAGCAGGGCGACAAGTACACCGGCTTCGATGTGGACGTCGCCAAGTACGTCGCCAAGGAGCTGGGCTACTCCGAGGACCAGATCGTCTGGAAGGAAGCTCCTTCCAAGCAGCGTGAAACCATGCTGCAGAACGGTAATGTCGATATGATCTTCGCCACCTACACCATCAACGACAAGCGCAAGGAAGTCGTTGATTTCGCCGGCCCGTATTTCGTCGCCGGCCAGGATCTGCTGATCCGCGCCAACGACACTTCGATCACCGGACCGGAATCCCTCAACGGCAAGAAGCTCTGCTCCGTCACCGGCTCGACCTCCGCCCAGAACGTGAAGGACAAGTATGCCAGTGAAGTGCAGCTGATGGAGCAGACCGGGTACGCCGAGTGCGTGACCGCTCTGATCTCCGGCACCGTGGATGCCGTGACCACCGACGACATCATCCTCGCCGGTTTGGCCGCCGCCAAGGGCAACGGCCAGCTCAAGGTGGTCGGCAAGACCTTCTCCGAGGAGCCCTACGGCGTTGGCCTGAAGAAGGGCAGCACCGAGCAGCAGAAGAAGGTCAATGCGGCCATTAAGAAGATGATCGACGACGGTTCCTGGAAGAAGGCCCTCGACGCCAACACCCAGGGCACCGGCTACGTGCCGAACGACAAGTTGAACCCGCCGACCAAGTTCGAAGGCGAGTGATCGATCGCGGCTGAATGTGACGGCCTGCGCCATTCGCGCTTGCGAATACAACATGCCGCGCCTCGGTTCCGCCCGTCGCCTGAAACGTTTGGGTGACGGGCGGAACCGTGTGGGGCATTCCCGAAATATCTAGGAAAAGAGGTGTGATGTCGGGATTCGTCGAACTTTTCAGTCAATACGACGTTCCGGCCGCGTTCCTGGTCAATATCGAACTGACCTTGTGGAGCGCATTGATATCGTTGGTGTTGGGCGTGATTCTGGTGACCATGCGAATCTCGCCGATCTCCTCGCTGCGTGCCTTCGCATCGGGTTGGGTGCAGTTCTTCACCAACATGCCGCTGACCATTATCATGGTGTTCATGGTGCTGGGCGTGTTCGGCCAGCTCAAGTTCCAGTTCTCCGATAATTTTGACACGAACTTCTTCTGGCTCGCCGTAACGGGTCTGTCCGTGTACACATCGGCCTTCGTGTGCGAGTCATTGCGTTCCGGCATCAACACCGTACCGCTTGGGCAGGCCGAGGCGGCGCGTTCCCTGGGACTGAACTTCTTCCAATCCGCATCGATCGTCATTCTGCCCCAGGCGTTCCGCGGCGCCGTCGCCCCGTTGGGCAACACGTTCATCGCATTGCTGAAGAACTCCACCGTCGCCGCCGCAGCTTCGGTGTCTACCGAAACTTCCAGCCTGATGAGCACCATGATCGAATTCAACGCGAACCTGATCGTGACGATCTTCCTGATCTTCGCGCTCGGATACGTCATCATGATCATCCCCATCGGACTGCTGACCACCTACCTGTCCAACAAGCTTGCGGTTCGCCGCTAGAAAGGAGCCCATCATGGCCAAGAATGCCGGCGCCAGCAAGGGCGCCTCAACATCGGCCTCCGTACTGTTCGACGAGCCGGGACCCAAGGCCCGCAAGAAGATTTTCGTCGCCAACGCCGTCGGCGTCGTGGCGCTGCTGGCCCTGCTCGCCGTGGTGCTGTATCGTCTCGCGAACCCGCCGCAAGGCCAGAATCAGCTCAGTTGGGAGCTGTGGAAGCCGGCTCTGAACAGCGAGGCGTGGGTTGATTTCTATCTGCCCGGTCTGCTGAAAACCATCGAGGCCGCTGTGCTTGCCATCATCGGAGCCACGGTGTTCGGCGTGGTCTTCGGCATCGGCCGTCTGCTGAACTTCTGGCCCATCAAGTTGGTGGCTTCGGTGATCGTCGAATTCTGCCGCGCCGTGCCGGTGCTGCTCTTCATGATCTTCCTGTGGCGAGGCTTCTCCTTCATGGGCATGAGCGACGACGCTTCATTCTGGGCTGTTGTATGGGGCCTGATCCTGTACAACGGTTCGGTTGTGGCCGAGCTGGTGCGCTCCGGCGTGGGCAATCTGCCCAAGGGCCAGCATGAGGCTGCCGTGGCGTTGGGCCTGGGGCCGATTCGCGCCCTGATGAGCGTCGAGGTTCCCCAGGCGCTGATCGCCATGCTGCCGGCCATGGTCACCCAGTTGGTTGTGGTGCTCAAGGACACCGCACTCGGCTCGATCATCATGTACACAGATCTGCTGCAGGAATCCCGCCGACTCGGCTCCATGTACTTCAATATGCTGCAGGCGCTGGTGGTTGCCGGTGTCATCTACTTCTTCCTGAGCTACCTGCTGTCCAAGGTGTCCGAGAAGCTGCCGGGCTACCTGCAGCGCCGCACCATGGGCATCGCCAAGCGACCCGTGCAGGCCCCGATCGCCATCATGGATCCCTCCAATGTGCCTGCGCAGGAACGCGCTTCGGAGCGCGAGCGTCCGCAAGGCGGCACCGAGCCGCTGTACCCGGACCATTACCATGGCTCCAACGCCGTGACCGAAGGTTGGGAACACGCCCACTATGAGCATGGCCACGATCCCAAACATCCGGACGTCAAACCGAGGATCCTCTAGCGGGATCGCCGGCCAAACCGGTTGCTGAACGAATGATCCGCCCTGCATAAGGGCGGATTTTCGCATGTTGGGACGACTCATGTGCGTGTCCGGTGGCGTGGCAATAATCATGGCTTATGAGTGACATCGAGAAGAACACCGAAGCAACACCGTCCGGTGAGCCAGCATTCCGCTATAACGCGGCTCTCGCCCAGGACATTGAAACCAAATGGCAGAAAATCTGGGATGAGAGGGGAACCTTCTGGGCCGCCAACGTCAGCGGTGACCTGAAGGACGGCAGGGGCCGCAATGCGGATGGCCGGCCCGCGTACTTCGCCATGGACATGTTCCCCTACCCGTCGGGCAAGGGCCTGCATGTCGGCCATCCGCTGGGCTATCTCGCCTCCGATGTGGTATCGCGCTATCACCGCATGAAGGGCGAGAACGTGCTGCACGCCATGGGCTACGACGCCTTCGGCCTGCCTGCCGAGCAGTATGCCGTGCAAACCGGCCAGCATCCGCGCGTGACCACCGAGGCGAATATCGCCAACATGTCCCGCCAGCTGCACCGCATGGGTCTGAGCTTCGACAACCGCCGCACCTTCGCGACCATCGACCCGGGCTATGTGCGCTGGACGCAGTGGATCTTCTCGCGCATCTACGATTCCTGGTACGACGATGACGCCACCAACCCCTCCGGCTCCAAGGGTTCCGCCCGCCCGATCGGAGAGCTGGTCGCCAAGTTCGAAGACGGCTCCAAGCCGATTCCCGGTCACGAATCCGACGGCAAGGCATGGTCCGACCTGACCGAAGCGGAACAACAGGACATCCTCAACGATTTCCGCATCGCATACATCTCGAAGTCCCCGGTGAACTGGTGCCCCGGCCTGGGTACCGTGCTCGCCAACGAAGAGGTCACCGCCGAAGGCAAGTCCGAGCGCGGCAACTTCCCGGTGTTCCAGCGCGAGCTCAAGCAATGGTCCATGCGCATCACCAAGTACGGGCACCGACTGATCGAAGACCTCGACGGCATTGACTGGCCTGAGAAGGTCAAGCTGATGCAGCGCAACTGGATCGGCGAATCCCATGGCGCATCCGTGCATTTCACCGTGCCCACCGCGAACGGCGATCGCGATATGGAGATCTACACCACCCGTCCCGACACCCTGTTCGGCACCACGTTCGCCGTCGTCTCCCCGGAGCATCATCTGCTCGAGGACGTGCCCGTCGAATGGCCGGCCGAAACACCCGAGCAGTGGAAGGGCGGCTATGCGACGCCGGTTGAGGCCGTACATGCCTACCGTCTGGCCGCGGAATCCAAGACCGCCAAGGATCGTGTCGACGAGGGCGGCGAGAAAACCGGTCTGTTCACCGGCCTGTACGCCATCAACCCGATCACCGGCGCGAAGCTGCCGCTGTTCACCGCGGACTACGTGCTGATGGATTACGGCACCGGCGCCATCATGGCCGTGCCTGGCGGCGACCAGCGCGATTACGATTTCGCCGTCAAGTTCGGCCTGCCGGTGATCTACACCGTCAAGCCGTTGCCCGAATCCGGCGACGATCTCGTCAACTATGAGGGCAAGGCGCCGTTCGTGTCGCATGATGGCATCGTGATCAACTCCAGCGTTGACGCGACGGCAACGAAGGGCGACGCGCTGTCGCTGGACGGTCTGCGTGTTGACGAGGCCATCGAGAAGGTCAATGCTTGGCTGGAATCCGCGGGCGTTGGCAGGGGGACCGTCTCCTATCGACTGCGCGACTGGCTGTTCTCCCGTCAGCGTTACTGGGGTGAGCCGTTCCCGATCGTGTACGACGAGGACGGCACCCCGCATCTGCTGCCCGATTCCATGCTGCCCATCGGCCTGCCGGACGTGCCGGACTACAGTCCGCGCACCTTCGACCCGATGGACGCCGAATCCAATCCCGAGGCTCCGCTCAGCCGCAACAAGGACTGGGTGAAGGTGACCCTCGACCTGGGAGACGGCGAGAAGACCTATTATCGCGACACCAACACGATGCCGAACTGGGCCGGTTCCTGCTGGTACTACATGCGGTACATCGACCCGGCCGACACCGTCCACATGGTCGAGAAGCCGGAATTCGACTACTGGATGGGGCCGAACCACAACAAGTATTCCGGTGACGAAGGCGGCGTGGACCTCTACATCGGCGGTGTGGAGCATGCCGTGCTGCACCTGCTGTATTCGCGGTTCTGGCACAAGGTGCTCTTCGACCTGGGCTATGTCGATTCCGCCGAACCGTTCCACAAGCTCTTCAACCAGGGTATGATCCAGGCGTACGCCTACACCGACGACCGCGGTCAGTACGTGCCGGCCGACGAGGTGGTGGAGGGGCCGGCGGGCCCCGACGGCGAACCCACGTTTACCTGGAATGGCGAGCATGCCAACCGCGAATTCGGCAAGATGGGCAAGTCCCTGAAGAACATTGTCACGCCGGATTACATGTACGAGAACTACGGTGCCGACACCTTCCGTGTATACGAGATGAGCATGGGGCCGCTGGACGAGTCCCGTCCATGGAACACGCGCAATGTGATTGGCGGCATGCGATTCCTGCAGCGCCTGTGGCGCAATGTGATCGACGAGACCACCGGGGAAGTGCATGTGTCGGAGGACGCTCCGGACGAGAAGACCCTCAAGCTGCTGAACAACACGATCGCCGACGTGACGGTGGAAATGGAGGGCATGCGCCCGAACACCGCCATCGCCAAGCTCATTGTGCTCAACAACCATCTGACGTCACTGCCTGTCGCGCCGCGCTCCGCGGTCGAGCCGCTGATCCTGATGCTCGCCCCGATCGCGCCGCATATCTGCGAGGAGCTGTGGAGTCGACTTGGCCACAAGGAATCGCTGTCCGCCGAACCCTGGCCGGTGGCCGATGAGCGCTATGTGGGTCAGGATACCGTGACGGCGGTTGTGCAGATCAAGGGCAAGGTGCGTGCCAAGCTCGAGGTTTCGCCGGATATCGATCCGGCTGAACTGGAAAAGCTGGCCCTTGACGCTGTGGCAAGCCGTTTGGGGGGCAAGGCGCCGCGCAAGGTGATCGTCAAGGCGCCGAAGATCGTCTCCATCGTCCCGGCGGAATGACGCGCCGCGACGGGCGGAGGGCGGTTTCCGGTCGTTAACGTCGGCGCTCGTTGCGCTGTAAGCGAACCCCAACCTGATCGCTATCGGGTGGGGTTCGCTTCATTTCCAAGGCCGCGGGCATATTCGTCCACATCCGAGACCGCATTGGACACGCGCGGGAATGTCGGGCAGCGTGGATGCATGGAACTGCTGCATCCTCCGCCGCCCCCCGAGGCCGGCCGCCGCCCCGCATTGCTCCCGCGCCTGTCGGGTGTCCGGGACCGCGACGCCGCGGCATGCCTGCAGGCGGATATGAACGCCGGACGCATGCGGACCAGGCCGAGAATCGGCATCAACATGGTTCATGGCGTCGTCATCATGCTGCTGCTGGTGGCGGCGCTGGCGGCGAGCCTCACCCTGTTGCTGATCCAGGCGGGCAACATGAGGGTTGACGCGACGAATGCGACCGTTGAGGCGCCGGTGGCGTCCAGTCCGTCGGAATCATCCGACCAGTCCGTGGCTGCCGATGCGTCGGATGACGTGCAGGGGTCGGCGACGCCGGCGGATCCTTCCGTCGATGACGGGTTGGTGGATATCAACACCGCCGGCGTCGCACAGTTGGATGCCGTGAAAGGCATCGGTCCGGTGATCGCCCAGCGCATTGTCGACTATCGAAACGAGCATGGTCGCTTTTCCAGCGTGGACGACTTGCTCGACGTGCCAGGCATCGGCATGAAGACCTTGAACGCCATGCGTGGACAATTGGCGGTGCGGTGATGCGTCTCCGGGCAAGGAACCCGTGGCCGGCGGACCGAGAACAGGGGAGCAGGGACTGGAGGCTGCTTCCACTGAGTGCGGCCCTATGGCTGGCGATGATCGTCTGCTTCGAGGTACTCGACGGTGAGGCTGGGGAGGGGAGGCTGCCATGGCTGATGCTGGCGGTGGGTGTGTCGGCCGTGCTGATCGGGGGAGTCATATGCTGCATGGCCTGTCTCGCCGGTTGTGGAAGACGTCGTGGCGAGCTGCTCGGACAGGCTGCGATGATGCTGTTGTCCGTCATTGTCGCACTGTGCGCCTGCGCCGCACATCATGTCGCCGAGCGTCGTTCCCCGACGTATGAGCTGCTTGCGGGATCCGATGCCGTCCCGGTGGTTATGACGGTACGTCTGCGGGAGCCTCCTCTGACTTCGGATCGTCGTTCCGCGGACTGCCGGGCCGATGCGACTGTCGAATCCGTTGCGACCGACCTGGTGGCCAGCGCCGATTATGTCCCGATTCGCGTCTATGCGGCCGGCGACGCCTGCGCAATACGCCAGGATGGCCTGTATCGGATGGCCGGGGTGCTGGAACGTCCCGAAATCGGATCCGCCAAGGCATGGCTGACCGTCGACGAGGGTACCGTGCCCTCGACGATTGAGCCTCCCGGGACGATGGCGCGTCTGGTATATGCGATGCAGTGCGCATTCATCCGCAATACCCAGAGATTGGACGATCAGGGCAGCGTCCTGATGCCCGGCATCACGCTGGGGCTGCCGGGCCAGGATGTTGCGGATCCCTCGATGAGGGCGGGAACGGAACGAATGGATCCCGTCTATGCGCAGCAAGTGGAGGACGCGTTCCGGGCGGCCGGCATTATGCATCTCATGGCGGTTTCCGGCGGGCACTTTGTCATTGTCGCGGGACTGGCGCGGAGGCTGTGCGCCGTCGCGCGCGCCCCGAGATGCGTCACCGCCTGCGTGGTGTCGGGGGCCACGGTAATGCTTATGCGCATGATGGTGCCTGCGGATTCGGTGGGCCGGGCCGCCTGCATGGGAATGATCGGGGTGTGCGCGACGCTGGCGGGCAGACGCGGCCAGGGCATGAGCATGCTGTGCCTCACCGTGGTTGGCACGCTGATCCTGTTTCCCGATGCCTCGCGCAGCATTGGATTTGCCCTGTCATGCGCTGCGGTACTGGGCATCGTCTGGTGGAATGAGCCGCTGGCGCGAGTGTGCGGACGGCATATGCCGGCATCGATCGCCCAGACACTGTCGATGACGCTGTCCGCCCAAGCGCTGGCGTTGCCGGTGATGGTTCTGGTGGAACCGGAGCTGCCCACGTTGTCGATCGTGGCGAATCTACTGGTGGGGCCGATCGTCACGGTGACGACCTTGCTGGGACTGGCGGCATTGGCGGTAAGTTGGTGGTGGCCGGATGCCGGATTCGTGCTGGTCTGGCTGGGCAGCGGGGGCACGCGTGTAATGGAGCGGATCGCGTGGTGGTGCGCCCATGCGCCGGTGAGCGTCATTCCATGGTTCAGCGGTCCGATGGCGGCCGCCGCGCTACTGCTGTCGGAGGGGCTGGTTGTTGGCGCCGTCCGCGCATGGATGTCGCGTCGCCGCGATGAGCGGTATGCGCCCGGTATAGTACGGCGAATGGGGGAATGGATGAGTGAAACCCTCCGCATGTTGTCCAGCGATGCGGCTTGATTGGACTGCATGGCGCGAATAGCAGACAGCAAACCGCCGTTCCGGGTTGTCTTCGGAGGCGACTCGTACCTGAACGAGCGGAAGGTGCGGGATCTATGCCGTCAGGCGCTTGACGCCCGACGGGACGCGGATCTCATCGAACTCGACGCCTCATCCTGTGACGCCTATGCGTTTGATGAGGCCGTTAGCCCCTCGTTGCTGTCCGACACGGCCGTCGTGCGGATCAACAACCTGCAGAACGCCGGGGAGAAACTCGGCGATGCCCTGGCCTCCTATGCCCGCCAGTGCGTCAGGGATCCGGGCGGCTCGAGCATCGTGATCTGCCAGCATGAAGGCGGCGTGAAAGGCAAACGCATCGTCGACCAGATCCTCAAGGCCGGCGGCGTCAAGGAAACGGTACCCGATCTGAAGAAAGCCGACGCCAAACTCAATTTCGTCTACCAGTGCTTCGAGCGGGACGGGCGACGCTGCGAGCCCATGGCGGCCCAGCAGCTGGTGAGCGTGCTGGGCGACAAAACCGGTGAGCTGGCGGCCATGTGCCACCAGTTGTGTTTTGACTTCGACGACGATCCCATGCCGATCGACCGGGTGAACCAGTATTTGACCTCCAGTCCGCAGGTCACCGGTTTCACCGTTGCGGACAAGGCGATCGAAGGCAAGACGGCGGAGGCGATCATCGCCATGCGGTCCGCCGTGGAGCAAGGCGTCGACCCGATCGCCCTGATCGGCGCTCTGGCCATGAAGCTGCGGACCCTGGCCAAAGCATCCGCGGTGCGTTCGGGCGTGATCTCCACAGCGGAGGCGAAAACCAATCCCTGGGTGCTGAAGAACGCCATGCGACAACTCGGCGGCTGGACGTCCCGGGGCTTGGGGGCGTGCATCCAGATGCTTGCGTGGGCGGACGAACAGAGTAAAACGAATGGCGGCGATCCCGTGTATGCGTTGGAGCGCAGCATTGACTTGATCGCGGTGAAAGGACAGGGGAGGAATATCAGGTGAGTGTTCGAATTGCAGTGCCTACGGATGCGGATATGCGCGCGCTTGGGGCTAGCCTCGCCCGAAAGTTTCGCGGCGGTGATGTCCTGCTGCTGTCCGGGCCGCTTGGCGCCGGGAAAACCACGTTGGCGCAGGGCATAGGCGAGGGGTTGAGCATCGAGGAGCCGATCGTATCGCCGACGTTCACCATCGCACGCGAACTGGAGGGAGTCTTTGCCGATGGCTCGCGCGCGCATCTGGTGCATGTCGACGCATACCGGCTGGGCGGCGACGGATACGCGCCCGGACAGGATGCGGTGGGCCGCCTGCTCGACGAACTGGAATCCCTTGGTCTGGACGAGGAACTCGAGGATCCCGGCGAAGACACCGTCATCCTCATGGAATGGGGCGAGCAGATGGCCGCCGCACTGGCGCCTGATCGGCTGGAGATCCATATCGAACGTCCTGTGGATCGCTCCGTGGACGGGCAATCGCCGATGGAGGATCCGACCAGCGCTGGCGTTAGAATCGTTTCCTTGGTGCCTTTGGGATCGGACTGGGAGGCACGGATCGCGCAATTCGGCAAGAAGGAGTAACCATGGCTGAGGCGGCTGCTTTGGGCGCTGCGCACAATGTGCTGGTGATCGACACGTCGTATGGGTCAACCGTCGGTATTGTCGGCCATGAGCCGATTGTGGAAACCGACTCGCGCACGCATGTCGAACGTCTGCAGGCCAATATCGCACGTGCCTGCACCGATGCCGGCCTCGCTCCGCGGGACCTTGACCGCATCATCGTGGGCACGGGCCCGGCGCCGTTCACCGGATTGCGCGCCGGCATCGTCGCGGCGAAGGCCCTGGCCTTCGCCACAGGAGCCGAATTGATCGGGCAGAACATCCTCGAGCCTCAGGCGCTGTGGAATCTGAAACGGCTCGAAGCGGAGCGCCGGACAGAGACATTCGAGGACCGTGGGCGCCATACGTTGACACTCGCCGTCAATGATGCGCGACGCAGGCAACTGTATTTCGAATTGCTCGATGCTGCCTCCTGCGGCGACGACACGCACCGGGACGTCCGGAAGGAGCCTCTCATCGCCATGGACATCGACTATCCACAGCGGATCGTCGAACGCGTGAACGCGGCCAACCAGCAGGGACTGACCGTTGACGTCGTAGGTCACGGCTCGGCGAAATACGCCGAGATTCTGGGGCGGATCGCACATGTCGGCGCAATGCTCGACGATTCGGTACTCGATCAGGGCCGTGCCGGATTGTCGATATTCGCTTCGGCCGCCGAGCGCACGCACCGCGTATTCCCCGATATGCCGGTGGAGCCTTTGTATCTGCGTCGTCCTGACGCCGCCGTACCCAATCCACTCAAGCACGTGCTTGGCCACGGCGGCGCAGCCAACAAGCGGTAAAGGCGGGGAGCGGGAATGATTACAGACATCTCCGCGCTGGACCGCGAATCCGTGATAGCCGCCATGACGAGGCTGGAATCCGAGCTGTTCGGGCGCGGCGCATGGAGCGAGAGCGCCATACGGCAGGAGCTTGACGCCCCGGCCCGAACATATGTCGTTGACATAGCATCTGATGACGATTCCGAAACTGTCCCGGCCAACAGCATACGGGGCTATGCGGGATTCTGGTATGACGGCGACGACGCCGAGCTCATGACCATCGGCGTGGGTGAGCCCTACCAGCGGCGGGGCATCGCCGCCGCGCTTCTGCAGCGACTCGTCGACGAGGCGACGGCACAGGGGGCCAACCGCCTTCTGCTGGAGGTGCGAGTCGATAACGAGCCCGCCTTGGCGTTGTATCATCGGTTCGGATTCCAGCGCATGGGATTGAGGAAGCGCTATTACCAGCCGGAAGGTGTGGACGCCTACACCATGAGCCTCGACCTTAGGCCACGGATCGTCGGATTCGCCGCCAGCCCCAAGCAGTCGACCATCGAAGGAGCAAGATGAGTGCACCAATCGTACTCGGCATCGAATCCACCTGCGACGAAACCGCGGCCGCCATTGTGCGAGGGCGCGAACTTTTGTCCAACATCGTGGCATCGTCCATGGAGGAACACGCACGGTACGGCGGCGTCATTCCCGAAATAGCCTCAAGGGCCCACGCCGAAGCGTTTGTGCCGTGTGTATCCAAGGCGCTGGCCGATGCGCATATGATGCTTGACGACGTGGACGCCATCGCCGTATCCGCCGGCCCCGGCCTGGCCGGATGTCTCGCGGTTGGCGTTTCCGGCGCGAAGGCGCTGGCATGGGCCGCCAACAAGCCCATCTACGGCATCACCCATGTGATCGGCCATATTGCGGTCACGCAGTTGCAGTTCGGGGCGTTTCCCGCCGATACCCTGGCCCTGATCGTGTCTGGCGGCCATACCTCGTTGCTGCACGTGAAGGATATGCCATGCTCGATCGGCGTGGTGGGCACCACATTGGATGACGCCGCGGGGGAATGCTTCGACAAAGTCGCCCGACTGCTGGGGTTTCCATATCCGGGAGGTCCGTACATCGACCGGCATGCGCGGCAGGGCGATCCGAAGGCCATCGCCGTGCCCCAGGCGCTGACCCAGGGTCAGGCTGGCGCCAAGCATCCGTATGACTTCAGTTTTTCCGGCGTGAAAACCGCTGTTGCCCGTTGGGTTGAGCAGCGGCAGGCGATGGGGGTCGACATCCCGGTCGATGACGTGTGCGCGTCCCTGGCGGATTCCGTGGCCACGGTGCTGGCCAGAAAGGCGATGCGCGGATGCGAACAGTATGGTTCGCAAACGCTGATTGTCGGCGGCGGCTTCTCCGCGAATTCGCAATTACGCGCCAAGCTGCTTGAATACGGTGAACGACATGGCGTCGAGGTGCGCATCCCGCAGCTCAAGCTGTGCACCGACAATGGCGCTATGGTCGCCATGCTTGGCGTCAATTTGGTCGAAGCCGGAGTCGCTCCCAGCGCACCCGATTTCCCCATTGACTCGGCGATGCCGTTGACACGGGTTGCGATGTGATCGCCTAGGCGACGCATAAGACACGCCGGGAAGCAACGACTTGCATCGTTGCGACATTTCGCGTATATTATCCATCTGTTGCCGTTCGATAAGAGCGGTGGCCGTTATTCCTGCGTAGCTCAGTTGGCAGAGCATCCGACTGTTAATCGGACGGTCGCTG
>ERZ808240.2038-NODE-2038-length-23326-cov-15.501397_pt1 | contig 23326 bp, 28 predicted proteins | sample MGYA00521084_ERZ808240 | MGnify/ENA primary metagenome ERZ808240 (study PRJEB31516, sample SAMN03275571) | gut metagenome | biome: mammalia-associated habitat; material: feces | host: Papio cynocephalus | place: Kenya | collected 2012-08-06 ...
AGTTTCAGTTGGTTGTACTTTCTCTTTTGGAGTTTCTACATTTAGAAATGGATTTGCTTCTTCTGAGGTTTTTTCAGTTTCAGTTGGTTGTACTTTCTCTTTTGGAGTTTCTACATTTAGAAATGGATTTGCTTCTTCTGAGGTTTTTTCAGTTTCAGTTGGTTGTACTTTCTCTTTTGGAGTTTCTACATTTAGAAATGGATTTACCTCTTCTGAAGTTTCTTTAGTTTCAGTTGATTGTACTTTCTCTTTTGGAGTTTCTACATTTAGAAATGGATTTGCTTCTTCTGAAGTTTCTTTAGTTTCAGTTGATTGTACTTTCTCTTTTGGAGTTTCTACATTTAGAAATGGATTTGCTTCTTCAGAAGTTTCTTTAGTTTCAGTTGATTTTTTTTCATTTTCTGGTAGTTCTTCTATTTTACTAAATTGTGATGGCTGTTCTTCTTCTAAATCCATACTTTCTTTAGCAACTTCAAATAAATTTTCAAATGAGATTTCTTTGGTAGTGTCTTTACTATTATTTTCTTCTTCATTTATTTCTTTAGAGGCTAGAGCAAATAAATTTTGTTCTGCTTCATTTGTTTGATTTTCTTTATTATCCATTTTTGCACCTCTTTACTCTTTTTCTTGTATTGCATCTACATTTATTTTTCCTGTTATATATTTTTTCATATAATCGGTTTGATTTTCTCCAATTTCTTCTAACCAAATTTGCAATGTGTATGTTGCTGTTTCTCCACTTTTTATCACAACATCTTCTACTAAAGTAGTAGTTGTTTCTCCATTTAGGTATCCACCATCTATTCTTGTTTCGTCTTTATTATATAAGGCGTACCCTATATAATTATCTGGAAATTCATTTTTATTTATTTCTAGATTAATCGTAACTACTGAATTTAAGGTTCCATTACTGGTAACACTAAATGTATTCGTGTATGCTCCGAAAGTTGAGATACTATCAGGTGTATATATAGGCATTAAGCTACAATATATTTCTCTACCAGTTTGGTAATCTATTGAAAGAGTTCCTGTGTATACTGCACTGCTTCCTTCTTCTTGGCTTTTAATAAATGTACCTAAAGCATATACCGTTCCTATTACTGTAATAATCAAAGTTAATATTAACATTGCAGTATAAAATATGTTTTTTTTAGTTTCAGTAGTGTTACTATTCATCTTACTATCACCTATAATAATATTATCAAAAAAAGAAAAAAAAAGCAATATTAATTACTTTCTTTATATAATTTTTGTTATTCTCTTGTTCCTGTTATATTGTCTGTATTGTCTCCACTTTTTACATTTACTTGAATAGTTCCTGCAAAATTTTTTGCTTGTTCTTTATTTTGATCATAGTTGTCATCATGCAACCAAATTACCAATTGATAAACATGATCTTTGTGATTTTCAATATCTATATGTCCGTCTGTTCCAAATAAATAGTTATCAACGCTTTTTGTTATTATTGTATCATCTTCTTGTGGTTCTTGGGTTGGAATACCAAATCTTACAAATTTGTATTCATCATTATTATCACCAAATTTTTCTATATCTTTTTGGTTAGTTGATGAAGTTTGATTAGCACTAACTTTGGTATATTTTGTTGTCTCTCCCTCTTGTGTTACTTCAAATACCATGTAACTTAATCCTGATTTTGTTTTTTCTTCATCTATTTCTCCGTTTTCATCTTTAAATTCTTCTACAAATTCATTTTGATTTACTGTAATAATTCCAGTGATATTTGTTGTTTCTCCTTCACCATCACTTCTAATTGTGAATTGATATACATAACATACTTTTCTATTTTTACTATCTATACATTGTAGACTGTGTTCTACATCTAAGGCATCTTTATATGTAGCATTTGCTCTATCTTGATAAGCCCATAGCATTACATTTTCGCTTGTAGGAATTAAATCATCTGCTTGTACTTTTGTACCACCATCATAAGAAATACTTACGTATGATGATTTTACTGATATTTCATTTTCTTTACTACCATTTGTCATTGTGAAGTAAGCAAATGTTGCTCCTAGTATTGCTATTAAAAGAGTTGCTAAACCTATAATCAGATTAAATGTATTAGTTTTTTTATTTAACTCTTGTTCTTCTTTTCTATATTCATTTAATTTATTATCATCCATAGGTAATCCTCCTTATTTTCTAATATAATGATAGCAAAGTTTTATACAAAAGTCAATTATTTGAATTTAAAAATTCAGATTACTTTTTATTATAGTAGATGTGTATGTAAAGTTTAATATTTATATTATGTATTGTAAACATATAATTTTAATTTTACCTTAAGGTATCTATTTTTTTTTGAAAATCGGGGTTGTTTATTATATACGATCCGCTGACCGCTATATCTACTCCTAATTCTTTTAATTTACTGATATTGCTATCGTTTACACCACCATCTACTTCTATTAAAATATTCTCGGCATTGTTTTTCTGCAATAATTCTTTTACTCCTATTATTCTATCATAAGTGCTTTCTAAAAATTTCTGACCTCCAAAACCAGGTTCTACGCTCATTATTAAAATTAAATCTATTAATTTCAAATATGGTTTTAGAATTTTTAAATCAGTATTGGGCTTAATTGCTAGTCCGACTTTATATCCATGATTTTTGCATTCGCTAATTAACTCTTCTATATCTTGGGCTAGTTCTACATGAAATGTAATATATTCTATTGGTAATTTTATTAGTTTATCAATATACTTCCAGGGATCTTCTACCATTAAATGTATATCTAGTGGCTTTTTTGTATATTGCGCTATTTGTAATATTTCTTTTACTGGCATTTGATAATTACTTACAAATTTACCATCCATCGCATCTATATGAAAATAGTCAAGATTAGTTCTATTCAATTTTTTTACACATATTACTCTGTCTGTTGCTGATAATATTGATACTGATACTTTCATTATTTTTCACACCTTTCAATAAAGATTTTGTAATTTTGATATCTAGATGGCAGTATTTCATTTGAATTTACTTTTTCTTTTACTTTACAACCATCCTCTTTAATGTGTAAGCAATCTCTATATTTACATTCATCTAAATTGTCAAACATTTCATTCATATTATCTCTTATATCAGTTTTGGTCATATCATGAAAATCAACTTGAGAAAATCCTGGAGTGTCTACTAGATATCCACCCATTATTTCATATAATTCTGTATGCCTTGTTGTATGTTTTCCTCTTCCTAAGGCATATGATATTTCATTAGTTTTTAAATTTAAATTTATATCTAATTTATTTAATAAACTACTTTTTCCAGCTCCAGATTGTCCTGTAAATACTGTCAATTTATCTTTAAATATATCTTTAAATTCATCTAGTTTATCATTTCTTAATACTGTGTAACCAACTTTTTTATAATAATTTATATAATTTTCTATTTCTTTTGCTTCTTTTTCATTTAATAAATCTAATTTAGTAAAGCATATTATAGGTTTAATGTTATTAAATGACACTATTGTTAGTAATTTATCTAAAAGAAATGTATCTAAGTTTGGTTCTTTTACACTTGTTACTATCAGTGCATTATCAATATTAGATACATTTGGTCTTATTAACTTATTTTTTCTGTTATGAATTTTTAATATATAATTGTTTTCTTCATCTATGTCTACTATATCTCCTACAAGAGGGGAAATATTTTGATTTCTAAATTTTCCCCTTGCTTTGCAGGTATAAACATTATCTTTAGTTTTTACTACATAATCATTACTTATGTTTTTGATAATTAGTCCTTCCATATATCCCCCTAATTTGTTCCTGTTGAATCATTTTTTGTATAATAGCAATTTATTACTAAATTTTTCCCATTAATTGTATATTCATTTGATGATGTTGATATTGCTGAATATCCTCCTATACTTTCACAAGCATAACTAACTTTTTCTCCATTTTTTAATTTATCTTTTATTACACTAGAATTTTTAATTGCTTCAGTAGTTTTAGTTCCATCTGCTTTTTGTAAATAGTAATTTGCAGTTAAAGAATAGGTTTGAGTATCAACATTTATAGTTAAGGTTAAAGTTATTCCAGAAATAATATTATCTCCTGCTGGTCTTGATTGATTAGTTATTGTTTCTGATAAATATTCTTCATAATCATTTATGACTTTTCCGTTTGTATCTTTTACTTTTATTGTAATATCATACTGTTTAGCAAATGCTTCTGCATCTGATAAGGTCCATCCTTCACTTACCATATCTGGGTAAGTACTAACGATATCTGGAATATATAGTGTTACTTTATCACCTTTTTTTAATTTTGTCTTTTCGTCTTTATTAAATTTAGGTTCTTGATCTATTATTATATCTTCATTGCCTACATAATCACTTGAGTTTTCTACGGATTTCTTTTCGACTTTTACATCAAGTCCTAAATTTTTCAATTTTTCTTCTATTGCATGATAGTTTTCTCCTGTAAAATCTTCTAGAGTATAACTTGAAGCACCTGTTGATTCAATAATTTTTATAGTACTTCCTTTTTTCTTTGTTGATCCTGCTTTAGGAGAAGTTTCTATTACTCTGCCTTTTTTGATTTCGTCACTATCTTTTTTTTCTGTTTCATATTTAAAACCTTTGCCTTTTAATATTTTTATAGCCTCTGCTACTTCTTTATTTGTAACATCTGGAACTTTTACATCAGAATTATTTCTAGCATTAAATATTATTATTAGCGCTAGTAAAATAATAAATATTCCACCAATTATTGAAGATATAATTATTATTTTCTTTTTATCTTTTGCGCTTTCTTTTCTTGGAGAAGTTATTTCTTCTTCATCATCTCTTGGAGGATTCACTTCTTTTTTAGGCGCTGTTGTTTCTTTAATTGGTAATTCTTCTGTTTCAGATTCTGGATATTTATAAATATATCTTTCTTCATTTTCTTTTTCTGGATCTAGTGCATGTACTATATCATCATGCATTTCTCTTACATTATCATATCTATTTTTAGGATTCTTAGCAGTTGCTTTAATTATTATATTTTCAATACTTTGTGGTATTAATGGGTTTTGTTTTCTTACGCTTGGTATTCTTTCTTTCATTTGCTTTAGTGCTATTTCTACTGCGTTATCTCCTTTAAATGGTACTGAACCTGTTAATAATTCATACATTAATATTCCTAATGAATATATATCACTTTTAATTGTTGCGGTTTGACCCGCTGCTTGTTCTGGTGGTAGATAATGAACTGAACCCATAACTGAGTTTGTTTGAGTTAATTGAGTAGCATTCATAGATGTTGCTATACCAAAGTCTGTTATTTTAATCATTCCATTATCTAAAATCATTATATTTTGTGGTTTTATATCACGATGTATTATATACGCATCATGGGCTGCAGCCATTCCATCTGTTAATTGGGTCATGATATCTACTACTTCTGGAACAGTAAGAGTTCCTCTTTTTTGTAGTAATTGTTTTAAAGTTTTACCATCAATATACTCCATTACAATATAATGCTGTCCATCTTCTTCTCCAACATCATAAACTTCTACAATGTTTGGATGTGATAAATCTGATACTGATTTTGCTTCTCTTTGAAATCTCCTTATAAATTTTTCGTTGTCCGCTAAATCTCCTCTTAATACTTTTATCGCTACTTTTCTATCTAATACAGTATCTTGTGCTAAATATACATTAGCCATTCCACCTTCGCCAATTGATTTAATGATTTCATATCTATCATTAATTTTTTGCCCCTTTGATAACATTAAACATCACCGCTTTCCTTCTTTAAATAGGCAACAGATATGTTGTCATTTCCCCCTCTTGCATTAGCTTTTTTTATTAATTTATCAACACATTCTTCTACACTTAATTCTTTGTCGTTTAATACTTTTTCTATTTGTTCTACTGATAGCATATTAGTTAAGCCATCGCTACAAAGGAATAAGCTATCAACATTCATTTCTACATCAAATATATCTATATCAATAGGATTGTTAGCTCCTAATGCTCGCATTAAAACATTTTTTCGTGGATGGAATCTTGCTTCTTCTTCTGTTAGTTCTCCTGTTGATACTAGAAAATTCACCATTGTATGATCTTTAGTTACTTTAGTTAATTTTCCTTTTTTCATAACAAATCCAGAACTATCTCCAATATTTCCATATAAAATATAATTTGGAGTTTTAATTGCTACTACAAAAGTTGTTCCCATTCCTTTGCTATCTGGATTTTCTTTTGTATAATCGAATATTTTATTATTCATTTCTGTAACAATATTTCTTAACCAATCTACTGCTGTATCTTTATCACCTAATGTTTCTAATCTGTAAAATTCTTCTGTTAGATGATTTATTACTATAGCACTTGCTACTTCTCCGGCTTTATGTCCACCCATTCCGTCTGCTACTGCTAAGATGTATTCTCCATGTTCGTTGTTTAGTATTATTACATTGTCTTCATTATGGTCTCTTACTTTTCCCGTATCTGTCATATAACATGTTTGCATAATTACCTCCTATATTGATTTGCTCGTAACTGTCCACAGGCTGCGTCTACTTTTCCGCCGAATTCTTTTCTTACAGTTACATTTATTCCATTCTTCTTAAGTATATCATAAAATTTCATTATTTGCACGTTTTTCGTTCTTTTAAACTCAATATTTTCTGTTTCATTATATGGGATTAAATTAACATAGCAATTTAGTCCTTTTAATAATTTACTTAATTCTTTGGCATTATCCTCACTATCATTTACTCCATCTAACATAATATATTCAAATGTTACTCTCCTATTAGTTTTCTCTATATACTTCTTTATTGCATCCATTAATTTATCTAGTGAATAAGCATTTGCTATAGGCATTATCTTCTTCCTGATTTCATCATTTGGAGCATGTAAACTTATAGCTAGATTTACTTGGCCTTCAGCATTAGAAAACTTTTCTATTCCTGGTATTACTCCACATGAAGAGATTGTGATATGTCTTGAACCTATATCGATACCTTTAGGATTATTAATTATTCTTACAAAACGCATTACATTATCATAGTTATCAAATGGTTCTCCAATTCCCATCACTACTACATGAGATATTCTTTCTTTTATATCTTCTTCTATCATTAGAATTTGCTCTACTATTTCATAGGCTTCTAAATTTCTTATTTTCTTTAATCTTCCTGATTCACAAAATTTGCAGCCCATATTACATCCTACTTGGGATGATACACAGATACTGATTCCATAATCATGATACATTAAAACTGATTCTATTAGATTACCATCCAATAATTCAAATAGATACTTTTTTACATCTTTATCTTCTTGTTTTACTAGTAGTTTTATTCTATCCATTGTAAAATTTTCTTTTAAGTTCTTTATTGCATTTTTTCCTATATTTTTCATATCATCTATACTTTTTACTCTTTTTTTATATAAAAATTCATATATTTGAACTGCTCTAAATTTTTTATCATTTATACTTAAAAAGTAATCTTCTAATTCCTTTTGGGTTAAATCATATAAGTTTCTCATAATATCTACTCCTTTAATAAGATAATTATATCATAATTACTAGTAAAAAGTAATAATAATTTTTAGGTGATGGATCCGCTATAGATGTGATAGGGCTAAGCGGTTAAATTTATACAAAAAGTATACTAATACTTAGATTAATATACTCTATTTGTAAATATATAAAAGATAAGACAGTTTGATAACAATAATAAAATTAGAAATATTATATAATTTTTAATATTTATTTTCTTTTTAAAATAAACTTTATTTATTAGTAATGTATATATATATACTACCAATGTAGTTACTAATGATATATAATTTCTTCCGAATATTAAATTAGTTTCTGCTCCTAGATACATTTTTTTATTTTCTATTTTTACATAATTTATCATATTTCTTCTAGCAGAATATATTATCAAGAAAATATCAGAAATAGCTATAATTAAGTATATTACATTTTGTTTAGTAATATATTTTTTTAGGTTTAATTTTTGTTTTTTATTTGTTTTCCTTTTACTAACTTTACTCATTATTTTACCTTCTTTATTTTGCTTGGACCGCTGTTATTGCTACTACTCCTACTATATCTTCTTTACTGCATCCTCTCGATAAGTCATTTACTGGTTTTGCTATTCCTTGAGTTATTGGACCATAGGCTTCTGCTTTTGCTAATCTTTGTACTAATTTATATCCTATATTTCCAGCATCTAAGTCAGGAAATATCAATACGTTTGCATGTCCTGCAACTTTAGAATCTGGGGCTTTTGATTTTGCTACTTCTGGTACAATTGCTGCATCTAGTTGTAATTCCCCATCTATCATGTAATCTTTATTTTTTTCTTTAGCTATGTTTGTAGCAGATATTACTTTATCTACATCAGCATGATGGGCACTTCCTTTAGTAGAATGTGATAACATTGCAATTAAGGGTTGAACTTCTACTAGTAATTCAAAGCTATCTGCTGATGTTTTTGCTATAGTTGCTAATTGTTCGGGATTAGGATTTTGAACTAAACCAGAATCAGCAAATATAAATGTGCCATTACTTCCATATTCACAATTTGGTACTACCATTAGGAAAAATGCTGATACTAAATCTACATCCTTCTTTGTTTTTAAAATTTGTAATGCTGGCCTTAGAGTGTTTGCAGTTGAATGACAAGCTCCTGATACTGCTCCATCTGCTAATCCTTCTTTTACTAACATACATGCATAATACATATTATCTGTTAATAATAATTCTTTGGCTTGTTCTTTGGTTAGTCCTTTTTCTTTTCTTAATTCGTATAAATCATTAATAAATTTTTCTGTTAATTCATCAGTATTAGGATTTATTATTCTAGCACTATCTAGATTTAAATTTGGATTCTGCTCTTTTATTTTCTGAGGATCTCCAATTAAAATTATATTGGCAATTTCCTCTTTTAATACTATTTCTGCTGCTTCTAATACTCTTATATCCATAGTTTCTGGTAATACTATTGTTTTTTTATTTTCTTTTGCTCTTTGTTTCAATCTATCAATTATATTCATAATTTCCTCCTTAATTATTTATTAGCGTGCCTATATTTTCTTTTTCTAAAGCATTGATAATGTTATAGGGATTTGTTCCATTAAAAATTAGCATTGGTACATTATGTTCTAGGCATAATGAAGCCGCTGTTAAATCTATTACATTTAGATTATTTTCTATTATACTATGATATGTTATATTATTTAACTTTACTGCTTCTTTATTCTTTTTTGGATCGCTATCATATACACCATCTACATTAGTTGATTTTAATATTATATCGGCATTTATTTCTATTGCTCTTAAAGCTGCTGTTGTATCAGTTGAAAAGCAAGGATTTGCTATACCTGATGCAAATATTGTTATTACATTATGATTAAGCAAATTTAACGCTGTTTCTCTGTTATAAAATGTTGCTATTTTATCCATTTGAACTGAGGTTAATACTTCTGTCTTTTCACCTAATTGCAATAATGCTTCTTTTAAAGATATAGCATTCATAACTGTTGCAAGCATTCCTATATCATCTGAAGCACAACTATTCATCATTTGATTATCTCTGCCTCTCCAAATGTTGCCACCACCAATTACTACTGCTACTTCAACATTTTTACTTCTACATTCTTTTATAACTTTAGCATATTCTAATACTTTTTCAAAATCTATTCCATATTCCTTTTTACCTTTAAATGATTCTCCACTTATTTTTAATAATACTCTGTTATATTTCATTAGACACCTACTTTCTATAAAATTATATCATTTCTCTTTTAATATAACAATAACTTTCTTCTATTTATTTACTAATTATAAATTAAAATTCAAAACTAGTTCATATTTATTTTTATTTGGAATTTTATTTTTAGAAATAAGGGCTACTTTTATAATGCTATAGTCTCCATTATATGGTTTAGTTAGTTTATGTTTATTTCTATTTAAAATAATATCTATCTGAAATTGTTCTTTTCCTGTTACTTTTTCTCCTAGTATCATATCTGTATTTTTGGGTTTTATACTTAATTTTAATTTTCTAATAAGAAACTTTGTAAATAACCTCTTATTTGTTTCCATAAGATACCTAAAGCATCTTTCCTCTTCTATCATTTGATATTTATGTTTTCTAAATAATTCTTTATAATAAATGTTTTCCATTTTTTCACCTCAAAGTGAATATATCATTTTTGATAAGGATAAGCAAATTGGCAATTTTTAAAATTAAGCAAAAAAAAGAATAGCATTCTTTAATATTGAAGCTATTTTTCCTTTACCTTTATTATAATTTTAGTTATTTTTTAAAATTGCTATTATAAAATGGATTATTTTTTTAAATTAGGTTATTTTTAAATTTTTTTAATTTTAGAAAAATATATCATAATCAGTGCTAAATAATATTTTCAAATATATCATATTTAATTCTGGATTATAACATAAATTTAATTATATATAACAATATTTTCTCTATGTCAAACTATTTAATTAATGATTATTCACCTCTTTGTCAACAATCTATATTATTTCCCGACTTTTTCATTTAGTAACTGAAAAAGTCGGGTTATACCAAGATATGCTATCGTTATGTAGTTTTTGTATTTTATCTTTCTTTATGCTTATATTATATGAAAAGACAAGAATTATGTCAAATAAAAACTACCCATCACTTTTGTCTGCGGATAGTTTCTGCCGATATACTATTCTCGCTATAAAATGGTATTCTAGTACATTTTTTTAATTATCATAAGTGATAATATTTAATTGCCTTTGAGTATTCTTCTTCTACTAATCTTTCAAAATCTGTACCCATTCTTATACTTGGCTCTGACAACATACCATCATATATTAAATATTTTTTGAAAGGAATAATTGTCGTTATGACTGGAGATGGCAATTTTTTATATGATATTACATTATCTAAATTATCATTTATTCCTTTTATCATGTATACTTTATTTTCATTCATAAATGCTGTATATTCTTCTTCAAATTTTATTATGATAAACAAGCCTCTAATTCCATCTTTGAAATTTCTTGTAACTTCTAATTCTTCACTGCTAAACTTATATGGGTTTACATGACAGAATTCTTCCACTATATTTTCTTTATTTTTCCATAATTTGTCTACTATTTCAGATATTTCATAAGGGTTTATTCCTTCTTTATTATATATTTTTAAGTTTGATTTTATTTTATATTTTTCATTAGTAAACTCTAGTAGTCCGAAATATATTTTATAAAATAACTTGGCATCTTTTTTTGATAAGCAGGCATCTGTTTGCCTAATATAGTTTTTATCTTTATTTATTTTACTTTTTAATTCTTTTACTCTTATTTTTTTTGCTTCATTTGGAGTAAATCCATTTAAAGCTCCTGATGGCATTTCGTCCATAGCTTCATCTAGTACTTTGAAAAATTTTGTTAAGTCATAATTCTTTAACGATGGTATACTGGCTATACTTTCTTTTAATGGTTCTCTATTTATATTTAACATTGCCACTTCTCTAACTTGTCTTAGAATATTACCATTATAACAAGGTAATTTTTCACTTTCTTCTAGCATTTTTTTTATCTTATTATTTTTGATATTAAAATCATTATAGAATAGTATTTTATATTCTTCTAAATCTATTTTTAGTTCTCCCGCTAGTCCTTGCTTTTTTCTTTCTTCTTCTAATTCTTCTTCGATTGCATAATAGTCCTGATATAAGGCAATTTGAAAATTACCTCCTAATGGTTCTATATTTTTATTATAAAGCATTACATAGTATCTAAAGACTCTATTGTTGTAGATAAACGATTCTATTACGTTTTTTGGCATTTTTGTTATACTTTCTCCTAATGATACTAAAGTATCTACAAGAGTAGAACCTTGCGTCTTACAATAACCAACAAGTAATATGTTTAGGTCATCTTTTCTTTTAGCTATATTCCAATCTATATTTTTCACTGCTTCTTTTATTTTATCTATTATTTCATCTGGTACGAAATATTCTTTTTTTGATGAATCATATTCTAGCAGAAATTTACTATGCAAAGTGTCACTTTCCCACTTATATTTTTTATTATTTTCTTCATTAAATGTTATTTTACCTTCAACAATACTCTTTAAATATTTTAGTTCTCTTGTAGTACATATATCTATTATATTGTTATAATTGTCATATATTTTATATACTTCTTCAACCATTTTTACTCTTGATATTTTTTCATAGTCTTTAAAATTGTATACTATTCTTGTATATTTTTCATGGATATAATCCTTTATATACCAATTTATTCTTTCGTATATTTTTCTTGTTCCCATTATGTACCTCCACTAATTATATTTCTTTATATTATAGAGAATTAAACATTTTGTGAAATTATTATAATTTTTATTTTTCTTTTTTTCTTTTAGATACCTTCTAAAATATTTATTACTACTATCTAGTAAGCAAGTAATTCCTGTCCCAAACGATATATCTTCATAAGTTATTATTTGGTTATAAATATATTTGGGATTGTCTTTATCTATTTGAATAGTAGTACTCATAGCAATATCAATTATTTTATATCTTTTTCCGGTGTATACATCTTCATATGTTATGGTATCTTCCGATAAATTACGTTCAACTATTTTAAATAAACTTACATATGAATTATTCATGCTATTTAACATTTTTTCTTTTCTAGATTTCTATATTTATTTTTCTGCAAATAAAGTTCAGTTACTGATGGTATTTTAGATGATGTTTTATAAGTAAATAATTCTGTTATAATGACATTATCTTCATTATTGTCTCTATTTAAAGATACATTTACTTCTTTTAATTCTTTTTGTGATGCTTTTATGGCTTCAATAAAATATCTTCTATCATCATATTCATTAGATACTATATATTTTTCCATACTATCTAATATTTCATCATGTAGTTTTCTTAGTTTATTATATTTTTGATATTAGGTTTATTTTTTAACATTAATCTATTAAGATTAATAATTCCAGCAAGAAGTATATTTGATATTTCTATGTTTTTTTCTATTGTATTATCATTTTTCATATAGTTTTTACTCCTTAATTTTTTTAATTATGTATATTACTTTATTTTTACTTGCCACAACACTTCTTGTATTTAAGTCCTGATCCACAAGGACATAAATCATTTCTACTTATTTTAACTTTAGTTTGTACTTGATTACTTAACTCACATGGTTTAAATCCGTTTAATTGCCAACTCGGCATTTGTTTCTTTAATGAGTTTAATTTCTTCAAAAGTGTTTTTACTGTTTTTAAATTTACTTTAACTTGAAAATATTCTAATATTGCTGCTAACATTTCTTCATTGACACTTTCAATCATCATTATACTTAATATAGTATCTTTAGCATCACCATCAATATTATAATCTTCTAATACACTTCCAAGTTCATCATATTTTTCATCAAACTCATCTAAAGTTTTTTCTGCATCATCAATTATTTTGTATTCTTTATTTACTTTTTTTACTTTCAATAACTCGTTTATTATTTCTTTATCATTTTCAATTAAATTTAAATAATTCTTATATATATTAATATCTTCATCATCAGCAATAATTTCTAAAATAAAATCCTTAGTTACGCCAAAGTCATGATATTCATTTAGAATATTAACTAAATCATCTATATCGATTATGCCATTTATAGTTACATAAGCTAAAATATGATTATAAAGGTTTTCCATAATATCAATAACATTTTCTTTGAATGACATTTTTTTAATTCTATTATTTCGTTCTTCTTCCAAACCTTCCAATTCTAAATAACTGTATCCTCCTAAAGCCCAGATTGGAATTATATCTACTATATCATCAAGAAATTCAATTAATTCTTTTTTTTCTTTTTTAGAAATTTTTAATGTTTTCTCTTCTGTTAACTCATCAACTAAATCTGATGCTTGCGCACCTAACGATAACACTGAAATAATATAATCTATTATTCCCTCTATTTGATTATTATTTGCTAATTTATTTTTTAATCTCTTTTGCAATTCATTTGGAAAATATTTTTCTTTTATATTTACAATATCCATTATTTCTTTTAGATCAAATACTTTATACTCCTTAAAATGATCAGACAAATTTACGCCTTTAAAAGTTCTTTTTATTATTTCTCCTAGATAAACTTTATTCTTCTCCATTACATAATTATTCTTTTTAATTATTTGTTTTAATTTTTCTTTTGTAATCTTTATTCCACTTTTACAAACTAATTCAACTAATTTATCTATATCTAGAACACCATTTGCGGATATATAAAATGAAACCATAAGTGTTAATCTCTCATCTTTAAAATTGAAATCTTCAAACGCTTCTAAAAGAATATGAATTTCTTCTGGTAATACATACTCATTTTTTATTTTATATACATATCCCATATCAAGTAAATAATTTTCTATCTTATCTATTTCCTTATTACCTTTTAAATCAAATAAACATTTAAATTCTTTATCAGAAAAAGTTATACTTTTAATAGGAAAATTTACTAATATTTGCTCTTCTAACTGCTCAATTGTTAATTTTTCTTTTGAATACTCCTTATTTATTTTTTCTAACATCGTTCTTGTTGCTTTTTCTAAACATTCCTTTAATTTCATTACTACCACTTCTTTCTTAAATATAATACAATAATTTAATATAACTGCATTTATTACATTGTACCAAATTTCTTAAAAAAAGTCTTTATTTTGAAGTAAATTTGCAGGATAAAAATATAGTTTGTGTAAATGTTGTAAATGTCAATATTTTTTGTAGGTTTTTGGTAAAGTTAATTTGTGGCCTTTAGCTACTTTTTGGTGTTAGTATAGATAAACGGTTTTTGACACTAAAAAACTTTCAATTCCTTTATAATAAAGAAATTTAAAAGTTTTTAAAATAAATTTATGTTTTTATTCTGGTAAATTTGTTTTTATTCTTTTAAAATAATATTTTACAAAAAAACACAAGAGTATATTGTATAAGCCACTAAAGTAAAATATAACTCAAGTGCTTTTAATATTATATACTTTTTATTAAAATAAAAAAACATTTTTATATTTTGTTAAATTTATAAAGAAAAAGGTATAAAAAAATTTGATAAATTTACGAACGCAGAATATGAAATGCAAAAAGATAGCAAGTAAATGCTACCTAATGTATTTCATCACATACTCCTGGATCTGGGACATAAAAGCAATGATTTTTATATCTTCCTGATAGTTTTTGATCCCACCAAGTTTGTTTACATGATTCATTATTTGAGGGAGCATAAAACCATAGAGCGTTAGTGGCGGGATAATAATATTCTCCCCTTATTACTCTTCTTGCTAATGATTTTTCTAATTCGGTAGGATTACCATAAAATAGTGGTGCAGAAGACCCAGAAAATCCTCCTGGAGATTGAAATACCATCTTACTTATAGTAGTTATATCTTTAAATGTTAGGCAATCCGCTAAAACTCTATTTATTCCAACATTCCCTACCATAAGCATTCCAAGATTACCTTCTCCTGTTGCTTCTGCTCTCATTAATCTTGCTAGAAGTTCTAATTCTTTATCTGTATATTTGACAATCATTTAACTCACCTTTAGTGTAATATATGTCAATTTTTGAAAAAAATTAGTAAAATAGTTGAAAAATATTAAATTTTATGATAAATTAAATATGTTCTTGTTTTCGTGAGAACTTATAGGAGTGTAGTTCAGTTGGTAGAGCGTTGGTCTCCAAAACCAAATGTCGTGGGTTCAAATCCTACCACTCCTGCCATTTTTAGAATTGTATCGACCTTTTTCTAAGTAGTGAGAAAGGTCGTTTTTTCTATTAATAATTAATATGGATACCTTAAAGTTATCAACAAAATGTTTATAAATTACTATATTGTTTTATTAATTATATCTATTTAATATTTGCAAATAAATACTTATGTATTGTATGAAAAATAATAACCTATAAGTTATATAATTAACTTTTTGTTTCTTTAATATTCTAAAATAGTTTAATAAGCATATAATATGTTATATTCCTTTTAATTCAGTATATTTTTTGCTAGTATTTATATATAGAGAGAAAGAAATTAAATATTGCTATTATGTAGAGGATGGTTTTTAATGACAAAGCAAATACTGTGGACTAAAACAATTATAGAGGCTTTTATAGAGGAAGGCAATTTAAATGAAAGACAAGAATATATTATAAGAACTAGAGCCAAGGGATATTCAATTCTAAAACAAGCAGAAGAATTGAATTTAAGTGTTGATCAGGTAAATAAAGAGATTTCTCGTTTAAAAAAGTTATACGATGCTACTCAAGAATATTCTAAAATGTTGCCACCTAGGAAGAAAAATAGCAAAGATTTATTTAAATAGTTTAATTACAGTTTTTTGGCAGTCTTTTTCTCTTAATATTCTATAAAGTTTACAAGTTTTTAGTAGATATTTATGGGATAATATAAATGTATTATTTAATAGGAGGAGAGAATTATGAAAAGTAGAGTTAAATGGTTTAATAATACCAAGGGTTTTGGATTTATTGAATTTGAAGGAGGAGAAGATATTTTTGTTCATTATTCTGCTATAAAAGCAGATGGATATAAAACTTTATCTGAAGGTCAAGAAGTTTCTTTTAATTTAGTTAGTACTAATAAAGGTTACCAAGCTCATGATGTTGAAGCAATTGCAAAGTAGATTTTTATGGTTACTAATTATGATGATTTTTTAAAGAAATATCGTTTTAAAATTCATGATATAAAAAAAGAAAATGGGGAATATCCAATTTCAACTGTATTTGAGAAAAAACTACAAAATTTGAGTCTGGAACAGAGCTTTATCACCTTAGATTTTGAAAAGAGATATGGTAATTGTTTAAAATAAAATAGCGATTTATTAGTCGCTATTTTACTATTTCATAAGATACTGTATAGGCTGCTGATGAGATATCAAAGTCAATTGCGGTTTCTATTGGAACACTTTCATTTGGCTGTATTTCTACTCCGGCATATCCTACTAAGTAATTTACTGTATTTCCTTCTTCATCTTGATAATTAATTATATCATTTCCATTTTTATCTTTTACTATTATGTGAAATTCTTCTAAATAGTATGGTTCATCAGTATTATTGGTAACGGTTGTTATAAGAGTAGATTTGCTATCTTTATAAATTAATGATGTTTTAGTTAATTTAAGTCCTTCTACTTCTTTATCTCCTATTACTCCTTTTTGTTTATTTTCTATAATATTATCTTTTTTATTATCATCTTGTTTTTTATCATTATTTATTGTGGTTAATATTATTGCTATTGTTATTAAGAATAATGCTAATGCTGCTATTAATCCTATTAAAATTAAATTCTTTTTGCTAATTTTTTTAGTTTCCTTTGGCATTTCTTTTTTCATCTTTTCCCCTCTACTTTCTATATAAATTATAACAAATGTATTAAAAAAAAGCAATTGTTAGTTTAAAACTCTTGCTCTTACTTTTGGTTTGGTTATTATATTCTTTTTATTATATTTAGATACATAGTATAGATATAAGTCTGGTATGTCTGTTTCTAGAAGTGGTTCATCTATTTTTAGGTTATGAGTAAATTCTTCGGTATCTTCACTACAAGTTTTTAGGTAACTATCTAAGTAAAATTTATCTTTTCTAGAAATTAATTTTGAAAGTAGATTTATTATTATTCCTTGTTCTAAATAGCTATTTATGACAGTTATTGTATGTTCATCGTTTGAATTATTCATATAATTTAATATTTTTATTCTTAGGTCTTTATAATAATAGGTCCATCTTTTATTTTTCTTTGTATCATTTGCTATTATGTATGTTACTACTTTATATAAATCTATTAATTCTATACTATTTTGGTATTTTCTTTGTTCCATAATAAACCTCCTCTCTTTAGGCATTAAAAATCCCCTTAAATATTAAGGGGTTTAATATCATAATGGCGCCTGATGTAGGACTCGAACCTACGACCTATTGGTTAACAGCCAACCGCTCTACCGACTGAGCTAATCAGGCATTTCCTCAATGACTTCTTAATTATATAATAATTTTACTAAGAAATCAAGGGATTTTTTTTATTTTTTTATATTTTTATTAACTTTTTTTATTATTTTATGACTTTTTTAGGATTTTATACCTTTTTTATTTAATTTCATATAAACTATCTGTTGCTTTAGCATTTAATTTTAAATCTGCAATGATTCCTGCTTTATAAGCATAATATGCAGCTACACCAATCATTGCACCATTATCGGTACAATATTTAATTGGTGGTGTAGAGAATGATACGTTTAAATCATTACACATATTTTCTATACTTTTTCTTAATCCACTGTTAGCAGCAACTCCTCCTGCCATTACTAGGTGTTTAACTTTATATTCTTCTAAAGCTCTTTTGGTTTTTTTAGTTATTACTGTTACTACTCTATTTTGGAAGGATGCAGCCATATTTTCTTTTACTATTTCATTATTTCTTTGTGCTTCATTATGAACTAGATTTATTACTGCACTTTTAATTCCACTGAAAGAAAAGTTATAACTATCATCATCTAGTGGATATGGTAGATTATATGTATCATTACCAATTGCTGCTAATTTATCTATTTTGGGTCCTCCTGGGTATTCTAGTCCTAAGACTTTTGCTACTTTATCGTATGCTTCTCCTACTGCATCATCTAGTGTAGAGCCAATTTTTTTGAAAGAATAATCTTTATCCATATAAACTAAATCTGTATGGCCTCCACTTACTACTAGTGCTATTAGTGGAAATTCTAATCTTTTTACTAAGTTATTAGCGTATATATGACCTGCTATATGGTGTACTGGTATTAGTGGTTTATTTGTTACTAAAGCAATTGTTTTAGCAGCTTGTAGTCCAACTAATAAACTTCCTATTAATCCTGGGCCATATGTTACTCCTATTATGTCAATATCATTATAATCCATATTAGATTTTGTTAATAATTCATCTAATACTATTGTTACACATTCTATATGATTTCTACTTGCTATTTCTGGAACTACTCCACCAAATTTTTTATGGATATCTATCTGAGAAAATACTACTGTATTAATTTCAGTATCACCATTTTTTATAATACTCATACTCATTTCATCGCATGATGATTCTATTGCTAAACAATATATATCTTTCATTTACATCACCTGTTTTTCCATTAATATTCCGTCTTCATCTCCGTAATAAGATTTTCTTAATGCTACTTCTCTAAATCCATATTTTTTATAGAGGTTTCTTGCTATAGTATTACTTACTCTTACTTCTAATGTTATATTCACTGAGTGTGTATCTATTGCTTTCCATACTATATAACTCATTAGCTTATTACCTATTCCTTGATTTCTATTATCAATACTTACAAATAAATCATCTATTTCTATTCTATCATAGATATGTGAATACTTTAAATATCCTACTTTTTTGCCATCTATTATGTATTCTATATATTTTGCAAAGGGGTTAGCGTCACTTAAATATTCTATTTCTCTTATCATTTTTCTAATGCTTGTGGTAATTTTAAATAGTTAGGATTTACTAGATGAGGATTTTCTGTTTTTTTATCTTTGTAGTATTCTATAATTTTTGGTAAATCAAGGATAGTTTTATTAATATTATAGTTTAATATAGATAAATCATTATTACTTAAAATAGTTGGATTATACTTATCTATTAAATATTTTACTTCTTCTAAATTAGAAAAACTTTCTGCTATTACTTCATCATAGTTTTCATTATATAGTCCTATATAATAATTATCGTGTTTAGCATCTATTAATGATAAGTAATAATTATTTTTTTCTTTAGAAGATATAGCTAAAATTTTTAGTGATGAAATACTTATTATTTCTTTTTTTAATAGGTAAGCATATACTTTAGCAATTGTTACTCCTATTCTTATTCCAGTAAATGAACCTGGGCCTGATACTACTAGTATTCTATCTATATCATTAGGTTGTAATTTTGATGAGTCTAGTAATTCTTTAATAAAATAAGTTGTATAGATTGAATGACTATTTGGGATAGATTCTGTTACTTTATTTATTAATATATTATCTTTTATAATGCCAATAGATACATCTTTATCTGATGTATCTATAAATAAATTTATCATAATATTGCCTCACATATATTTACGTATTTATCACCATAAGGTTTTAATACTAGTACTCTTGTTGTTTCATCTATTATTTTAAAAGTTATTTCTAATCTTTCTTTTGGTAAGTAATCTTCTATCATTTCAGCCCACTCTATGATTGTTACTCCACCTTTAGTAAAATATTCTTCTAGTCCTAGAGAATCTACTTTACCATCTGTACGATACATATCCATATGATATAGTGGTAGTTCTCCTACATATTCTTTTATTATATTAAATGTTGGAGATGTTACATCTGTAATTGCCATAGCGGAAGCAAATGCTTTAGTAAATACTGTCTTTCCACTACCTAAGTCTCCATTTAAACATATTACCATGTTAGGAAATTTTTCACTTTCTATATTTTGTGCTAATTCAATAGTTTCCTCTTCTTCATGAGTTACTACTTTATACATATTGTTATCCATTAAAATCACCTTTCTTTAACTTATGTCTATTTAATTATATCAAATATATACTCTAAATTACAATACCTTTTTCGTAAATTTTATTGCAATTTAGTAAATTTGTGTTATGATTAATATGGATGTATTTATGATATGTTTAATATTTAAATGAAATGAGGATATATAATGAATATAAATTCAGTTGGTAATAAGGGTTTGGATGAATTAAAGGAATTAAGAGATAGTTTAAAACTTATTAATAGTGAGCATTCTAGGCCAAAGGAAGAAACTCACAGGTATGGATCATGGTCTAAGAATTTGAATGATGATAACAGTATTACTTATAGTAGAATGTGTAGTAGATGTGGTCACATTGAAAAAATTAATAGTAGTGTTCCTGATATTAGTATAGAGAGTATTATAAAAAAACAAATTGAAGCTAGTAGATTAGTTGATTACTTTTGTAATACTGATGATAAGGACTTAAGTGATGAGAATATTTTATTTTATTTGACTACTACTATTGACTATCAAATGTATATGGATTTAGTTCCTGTTATTAGTAAGATTGTTTCTGTTAATGGTGGATATCAAGTTCATAATAATTATACTGAGAATTTAATATTTAATTCTATACTTAGCTTAGGAAAAATTGGTTATATACCTGATGATTTATTTGATGAAATTCTTCATTATTTAAATAATGAGAGTGAATATTTGGGTACTGGAAAAGGAAGGGCTGCATAAGTTCTTTTTTTTATAATCAGCCATAGATAATATTTGTAATGGCTGTACTTCTAAGAAAAAAATTATATAAAGTATTAGTTCCTTTTCACATACGTTTATAACATATATGTATGTTATTTGAAACTTGTATAAAATTTTTTTAGTCAATTACTTACTGAAAATTATTTTGTTATTTGATATTCAAGACGAAATAATCAAACATACAGAAAATATTAACCATATAACTATTTGTTTTTATTTTAGTATTATCAATATTGTCTATAGTAATATATTTTTTTGTATTTGCTCGCTTATCTATTCTGAAAATATGCAATTTTAAAAAATATATTATGTACGGCAAAATTTAGTTAAATTGTTATACAGAAACTTTGTAAACAATATAAAAAGCATATATAGGATACATAACTATATATGTTTTTTTATAAAGAAATATATTTTTGATTTTTAGCATTTACACTATTTTTATTTGTATAATCAAGTCTCTTTGATTTTATTAAAGGTTTAATAATATTTCTAGATAAAACACTCTTTGTTTCTATACCAATATATTTTCTAATCTCATCTGATGTTTTTGGTTCTCTACAAAATTCTACAACTTTATTTCTCATTTCTTCGTAATTATTATTTTGTGTTGCTCGTTGTGTTGCTCGTTGTGTTGCTATAGCAACAGAATTATTTCTAAAAATAACTTTAAAACTATCTCTTTCTTCATAAAATTCAGGAGTAGGTAATCCATATTTTTTCATTTCTCGAAGCATAGTAGGAATTCCAGAATGCCTATTTTCAATAACGGAACCTTTTTCCTCAAGTATTCTTACTAATGTTGGATTACGTGATTCCATTGTAGTAGCAGTACCTAATTTTTCAATTCTATTTGTACCATATAATGCTCCTGGATTTATAATTTCTATCCTATCTTTGTACATATATACAGAAATATAAGCATTTTCTGTTTGAGTACTATAATCACGGTGAATTAAAGCATTTGCAATTGCTTCTCTAAGTGCTTCCATTGGATATTCAGTACGATCAGTTCTTTTCCCATCATCATTTACAATAACACTTGTTTTCATATTTCTTTGAAGGAAACTCATTGTACCCTCTAGCATTTGTTCAATTGTTCCCTCAATTCTTTTGTTATCAACAAATCTTTCACCTAAAGGTCCTGTATCTCCTAATTCTGTCCCCGGAACCACAACGCAAGCAACAAATAGTTGTGGATAAAATGTTTGTGGATATTCACCAAAAATCATTGTTCCTGCAAGCGTAGGATATGTTTGATTTAAGCTATTATCTGTAATTCCAGATAATTTTAAACATTTATTAAAATCATTTTTTGCAAAATTAGGTCTATTTATTTTAATTTTGTTTATATATATTTCTAACTCTTCCTTATCTAAATCATCAATTGTTGCCCTTTTAGTCGGTCTTGTATCTTCAAAGATATGATCAGTATAACTTTGTAATGCATATATTTCATAATCTGTCATTAATTCATCTCTATCACCAATTCTAGTATATGAACCATTTTTCATTCCCTTTGGCTTATAATAACACGGCTTTTTATTTTGTGGTATTTCATCTATCTTTACAGCCAATAATTCTTTTCCATCGTACTCAAAAGGCAACATATCTGCTCTTACAGTTGGTTCCATAGAATCACTACATAAAGCAGATACTTGCTTTTGTAAATCATTTAGATTATATACGCCATCAATACTAAAATTATTACTTTCATTTATTCCAAAAATAATAATTCCGCCAAATTTATTTGAAAAACTTGAGATAGTATCATAGCATTTTTTAGGAAATCCACCAGATGCTGTTTTTGATTCTAACTTATTAGTTTCTGTTTTATATTTTCTTAAATATTCAATTGCTTCTATAACTTCTGTTTTTAACATTCAGTATCACCCCTATTTATTATTATTATACTACATCTTCATCAATATTAACCATTTAAATGTTACTATTTACGGATTTTTGATGTAAGACAACTAAAAGAGTGAAAATTAAAC
>ERZ808240.2039-NODE-2039-length-23321-cov-3.414596_pt1 | contig 23321 bp, 27 predicted proteins | sample MGYA00521084_ERZ808240 | MGnify/ENA primary metagenome ERZ808240 (study PRJEB31516, sample SAMN03275571) | gut metagenome | biome: mammalia-associated habitat; material: feces | host: Papio cynocephalus | place: Kenya | collected 2012-08-06 ...
TAAGAAACCCCTTTGGGAATTTAAAAAATCATTAAGTTTTGCTGAATCTTCTAATAATCCTTTAATTTTTATTTTGGCATTATTAATTAATGATTTTTCTTCTCTTGTTAATTTGACATTATTTGATATTTCAAAGTTATTCCCACTATATTTTTTTGTTATAACTTCATAATAATTTGGATTTGTTTCTTTAAATTTATTTACTATTTTTAATGCTTTTTCACGGTCTTCTTCTTCATATTTTTCTAAAAAGCCATTTTGATAACCATTCAAAAATTGATACAATTTTTTCGAATCATGCATTAATTCTTTTACTCTTACTTTAGCAGTGTGAATCAATATCTGTTCTTCTTTTGTTAATTTGACATTATTTGATATTTCAAAGTTATTCCCACTATATTTTTTTATTATAACTTCATAATAATTTGGATTTGTTTCTTTAAATTTATTTACTATTTTTAATGCTTTTTCACGGTCTTCTTCTTCATATTTTTCTAAGAAACCACTTTGGGAATTTAAAAAATTATTTAGTTTTATTGAATCTTTTAATAAATTTAAAATCTTAATCCTAATACTACGAATTACAAATTGCTCTTCTGATGTCAATTTATCTTTATTTCTTATTTCAAACCTATCTCCACTATATATTTTTGCTATAACTTCATAATAATTTGGATTTGTTTCTTTAAGTTTATTTACTATTTTCAATACTTTTATTTGATCATCTTCTTTATATATGTCTAAAAAACCATTTTGATAATCATTCAAAAATTGATACGATTTTTTTTGATCATTTAATAATCCTCTAATTTTTATTTTAGCATTATGAATCAATATTTGTTCTTCTCTTGTTAATGTAACATTATTTGATATTTCAAGCCTATCTCCACTATATTTTTTTGTTATAGCCTCATAATAATTTGGATTTGTTTCTTTGAACTTATTTACTATTTCTAATACTTTTTCACGATCTTTTTCTTCACATAATTTTTTTGTCCTAATTTGTTTAGATGAAAAATTAGTGTCTACATTATTTTTTTTAATATCCTTTTTCTCTTCTTTATTTTGTGGTAATGATACCTTATCCTTATTTTTTTTAATATCCTTTTTTTCTTCTTTATCTTGTGGTAATGATACCTTATCCTTATGTTGAAAAATTTTAATTGCTTCATCTTTTAATTTATTAATAAATATTCTTAAATCATTAATTTTATTTTTATCTATGTCTTTTTTTAAAATATCATAATTATGTCCCCAATAGAATGTACTAATTAATTCTTTTTCTTCTTCTGTAATTTGAGATAAAATTTTATAAATAATTGATTGATATTGAATTGGAAAGTTTTCAATAAAGGAATCTTTTAAATTATTACCTGCCATTTGTTTTGAATAGTTAGAATATAAATTAAATATTGATGATTGTTTTTTAAAATGATCTAAAATCTGTTGATTTGTCATATTTTCTTGTAATAATTCTTCTACTTTTTTCAATCTTTGTAAAAATTTTTTTTCAACATTTTTGCATTTTATTTCTTCTTTGGTTAATATATACCCTGTTCCTAAATAATGATCACCATATTTTTTCTTCAATAATAATCTTTCTTCTGGTAGTAATGTATCAATTGATAATTGAACAATATCTTTGCTATAACTGTTATATTTTTCAAATATAGATATGCCTTTTCTTTTATTCTGTTCCATAAAATTATCTCCTTATCTGAATAAATATTATAAATGTTATACATAATTATGTCAATAAAAGGAGGTTTATCTAAAACCTCCTCCGCCTCCTCCGCCACCGAAGGAACCGCCTCCTCCACCTGATGAAGAAAATCCTCCTCCACCTGATGAATAAGATTCTGCTCTACTTCTAGCTGATGAAGCAGCATTTACACCACTAGTACTGAATGTATTTATAAAAACAATGTCATCATAATCAAAATTATAGTTTTCAATATAATCTGGGTATAATTCCTTAAATTGTTTTGCTACTTTATTAGCTATACCAAATATTGAAGCAAACATTAGATATTCATCATATAATTTTACTTCTATAGCTTCTCTTTCCTTTATATTAGTAAATTCCATCAAAAATTTTTTTAATCCTTGTAGTTGTTTAGCTTCTTCTTTTAATGAATCATTTAAAGTATATTCTTCATACTTTATAAATAATATTTTCTTTTCATTTTTTACTAAATTATTTTCTAATATTAACTTAGCTGCTTCTTTATCTAATACTTTTCCAAACCAGTTTAATATTTTGGAATAATGTTTTTTAGACCATTTTTCAAATTCTTTTGATTCTAATATTCCATCTTTGCTTGCTTCATATAACATGTTATATAAATCTGATTCTAATTTTTCATCAAATTCACTTTTATCTTTAAATATAATGGAACTCTTTTGTTTTGATATAATACCATTTTTTTCTTCCTTTTTTATTGAAACTCTATCTTCTTTAATCCATTTTAATAAGACAGCTCCCAATAAATCTGTTTGTTTTTTCATTAGTCCATAGTTGTATGCAAGGAAATATGCTCTAAAGATATCTTTATTACATGGAATATCTCTAAAATTTGGAATATTTTTCATTTTTTTATCTTCCTTAGGTACAATAATTTTATAACTTTGTCCTTTTGTTACAGATATTTTGGGGCTTCTAGTTATTACCACTATTATAAATATCCATACTGCTAATTGAAATAAAAATGAAAATATAACAATTATTATCTCTAATATGCTAGTTGAATTCTCTACTACTCCTTCTTCAGCTAATTCATAATAATAGTTGAAATCTTTATCTATTTTACTTAAGTTGGTAAAAGTTCCTTGTGGAAATTTAATTAATGCTACTATATATTCATTACTACTTAAGTATCCATCTGAACTCATTTCAATATAACCATCGTATACATATGCATATCCTTCATATCCATATCCCCATACATCTAGTGTATCGCTATATTTAAAATCACTATGTATTTTAATATAAGTTTTATCTGGCTTACTTGATAAATTATGTGGTATCAAAGTAAAATATACCATTTCTGAATCTGTCAATTCATGTACAAAATTAGTAATTGTATAACTCATTGTATATTTGTGTTTTCCGTATTCTGATATACCAAAACATAATTCTAATCCATTTGAAATTTGGTTTATTCCATATTTATAAGCTTTGCTATCAAAGTCTGATTTTGTATTCCAATATTTTTTGTTTTCAAAGTCTATACCATCCATACTAACTTTATAATTATTTATTTTTGAATCTCCTAAGTTATAATATGGTTTATAACCTTCTGTTCCACTTGACAATTTTGCATCCCATACTTCTGTTACATGTGCATCACCATTATTATCAATATAAATATCCATTGATATTGATGAAATACTGTTTGCTTTCGCACAAGGTATGAATAACAATATTGAAAATAATATCAGTAATCTTATTTTTTTCATATACCCTCCTATTAACTATATTAAGTTTATCAAAAAAATTGTTTACATACAAGTAAAAAGATATATTTACATATATCTTAGAATTGAACTTTTGGTGTTTCTCTATCTTGTTCACTTGCTTCAAAAAATTTGAATTTTTCAAATTTAAATATGCTTGCTACTATATTTGATGGAAACATTTCAGTTTTATTATTATAATTTAATACATTATCGTTATAGAATTGTCTTGAATATGTAATTTTATTTTCAGCTTCTTCTAGACTTTTTTGTAGATCTAAGAAATTTTGATTTGCTTTTAATTCAGGATAACTTTCTGTTAAAGCAAATAATCTTGATAAAGCTTGTGTTATTTCTCCATCAGCTTTCATAGCTTCTTCTGGAGTTTTAGCGCTTACAGCTTTATTTCTTGCTTCTACTACTGCTGTTAAAGTTCCCTCTTCATGTTTAGTATATCCTTTAACTGTTTCAACTAAATTTGGAATTAAATCAGCTCTTCTTTTTAAAACTACTTCAATTTGACTCCATCCATCTTTTACTTTGTTTTTTAGTCCTACTAATGAATTATAAGTAGATATAACATATAATACTAATAAAATAATTACTATAGTAATAATCCATACCATATTTATTCCTCCATTCTAATAACATTATACTTTATTTTTTATCTTTTTGGAATATATTTTTGATTTTTATTAAAAATAATATTGAAAGGATGATTATATGAATATAAGTATTAGAGATCATATTAAAAAAAATTTTAAAGATTCTAGTATTCAAGAATTAGAAGATAGTATTGTTGAATCTATTAATTCTAATGATGAAGTTGTTTTACCAGGATTAGGAGTTTTATTTGAAATTCTGTGGAAAAATACAGATAACACAGATAACATATTAAATACTATTTTTAATAATCTATAATTTTATTGCCTTATTAATTAATAATGTGATATTATTTAATAAGGAGGATCGTATGAAAAAATTATTTAGTATTTTATTTAGCGCTATTATCATATTCCTACTATCTGGATGTACTACTACAAAATCTTATACATTTAAAGTAACAACTAATGACAATATAAAAATAACTTTAAAAACTAATAATGGTTATGATATTAGTTCTGATGTACCATTTGAATTAAAGAAAAATAAAGAAATCGTTTCTTATGGATTTTTTATAACTATTGAAAGTTACAATGAATATCAAGATTTAATTAACAATGATGATAAAGTAGAATTAATTGAAAATAATTCTAACGACGATATTGATTACCTATTCTATAAATATGATACTGATATACCAGAATATAACTATGTTATTAAGATTAAAAACTCAAATACAGGGATGATTATAGCTAACAATATATCTTTAGATTCTGCAAAAGATATGTTTGAACATCTAAGTTTTAAAAAAATATAATAAAAAAGCCATTAAGGCTTTTTATTTATATATACCCATATAATATTTTTTCTTTCCCCTACGGATGATTAAATATTTATTTCCAATTGCTTTTGATTTATCTATTAATTCATTTTCATCTAACATTTTATTTCCATTAATAGTTATTGATCCAGCACTTATAAATTCTCTTGCTTCTCTTTTACTTGTGGCTATAGAATTATTTACAAGTAAGTCTATTAAATTTAATTCTGCTGCTTCAAAATTTGGAACATCTTTAAAAGCATCCTCTATTTCATCAATACTTAAACTATTTATATTACCACTAAATAAAGCTTCACTTATTTTAACTGCTTTATTGAATTCTTCTTCTCCATGTAAGAATGTGATAACTTCTTTAGCTAAAGTCTTTTGAGCTAATCTTAATTCTGGTTGTTTATTATGTTCTACCTCTATATTTTCTATTTCTTCTTTTGTTAAGAATGTTAATTTTTTAAGATAATCTATTACACATGCATCATCTGAATTTATTAAATATTGATATAATTCATAAGATGATGTTTTATTTTTGTCTAACCATAAAGCATTTCCTTCAGTTTTTCCAAATTTTACTCCATTAGCATCTAATACTAATGGCATAGTCATTCCATATAATTCGACGTTATTTTTCTTACGCGCTAATTCTATACCTGTAGTAATATTTCCCCATTGATCTGATCCTGCTACTTCTAAAGTTGCTCCTTTTGTTTCATATAAATGAACAAAATCTAACCCTTGTAAAATAGTATAAGCAAATTCACAGAAAGTAATACCTGTTTCTAGTCTTCTACTTATAATATCTTTGTCTAACATATAGTTAACATTTATGTATTTTCCATAATCTCTTAAGAAATCTATTGTATTTATATCTTTTATCCAATCATAATTATTTACTACTTCAAATCCAAATATTTCTTTAGCTTGTTTAGTTAACCCTAGAACATTTTTTTCTACTGCTTCTTTTGTAATCATTTGTCTTTCTTTAGAAGGTTTTGGATCACCTATTAGTCCAGTAGCTCCACCTATTAATAATATTGGTTTATGACCATATTTAGCTAAACGAGTAGCTATTAAGAAACTTGAAAAGTGTCCTATGTGCATTGAATCTGCTGTTGGATCTGTTCCAATATAAAATGTTAATTTTTCATTATTTAATTTATTTTCTAATTCTGGACTACTTATATCCTTTATTAGTCCTCTCCATTTTAAATCTTCATATAATGTCATATTATTCCTCCTTAGTAATTAGTATTTAATCTTTCTTCTATTATAGTTTGTTTTTTTGTTATTACTTCAATTATTTCAGTTTCTTTTATATTTAATTTATCTGATATTAATAATAAATTTGAAAATATATTATTTACTAGTTCTTCACTTAAATTATTATATAATTTTGTTCCTAGTATATATGTCTCATTTATTATTTCTAAAATATTTAAATCACTTTTTTTATTAGGTATTTCAATATCCATATTAAGTACGTTGTAAAAATACATTAGCATTGTAAAACAATCTGCCAATTCTTCTAACATTTCTTCTCTTTTTGGCTTTTTAATTGTCCAATATTTAAAACATTTAGTTTCATTAACAAATTCTCCTAATTCACTTAAAAATTCTATACAATTTTTTTCGTACATTAATTTATCTTCTTGATATTTTTCTATAAATATATCATCTAATTTTTTATTTACGCTATATACAGTATTCCAATTATTCATGACAATCACAGTCCTTATGGGAGTCTTTAATAATTTCTACTCCACTACTAGTTCCTATTCTTGTAACACCTAAATTAATAAGTTTTTCTACTTGTTCTAGTGTTTTTATTCCACCACTTGCTTTTATTTCTAATAAATCATTTTTATTTTCACTTATTATTTCAACATCACTTAATTTTACAGGTCCATTAAATCCAGTACAAGTTTTTATAAAATTTACAAATGTATTATTACATATTTCTGTTAGTTTTGCTATTTCGATTGGCTCTAGTAAATTTGTTTCTATTATTACCTTTAATACTTTTCCATCTATAGCATCTCTTACTGTTTCTATTTCTTGTTTAATATATTCATAGTCTTTATTTTTTAAAGCTTGTATATTAATTACCATATCTATTTCATCAGCACCATTATTTACAGCATCTATTGCTTCAAATTCTTTGGTTGAAATGGTTGAATATCCATTTGGAAATCCTATTACAGTTGTTACACCAACATTACTTTCTTTTAACATTTCTTTTACACTTGATACATAGTATGGACTTACACATACTGTTTCAAATTGATATTTTATAGCATCTTTGCATAATTTTTCTATATCACTAGCTTTAGCATCCATTTTTAAATTTGTACTATCTATATATTTATTTAATTCCATATTTTCCTCCTTAATATAAAAAGCCACTATGTATAAGGGCGTAATATACGCGGTACCACCTTATTTCCATAATGACTTATGCTTAATCTCTTAACGCGAGTAACGATTTAACTCCAAATATGTATTTTCTTATTTAAACTTGATTAGTTTTCATCTACCACTAATTTTCTAATTACCATTTAAATAAGTACTTATTATTTTTCTCAATTAATTAACACTAATATACTATTTTTTCTTTTTTTTGTCTAGTTCTTTTTTTAAAGTTTTTTGAAATTCTTCTTTATTTGAATTAGAATTACTTTTATATTTACCTATACTTATTCCTGATACAGGTTCTACTTTTTTAATTTTATTTATTTTCATGAATATTTTCTATTATATTTTCTATTTTTTTACCATAAGCTATTGATTCATCATACACAAATTCTAATTCAGGAATATGTCTTATTTCTAATCTTTCTGCTAGTTCTTTTCTTATAAATCCTGACGCATTTTTTAATGCTTTCATTGTTTCATTTATTTTGTCTTCTTTTAATACTGTTACATATACTTTAGCAAAGCTTAAATCATTTGTTACTTTTACATCTGTTACTGTTACAAATCTTATGTCTTCATCTTTTACTTCTGATGCTAGAACATAACTTATTTCCTTTAGCATTTGACTAGCAATTCTATCTATTTTTATACTCATTTTTATCACCTAATTAATTATATCAAATATAAAAAGAAAACTCAACTTAATGTTAAGCTACCTTTTCTTTAATAGTATTTCTTATTTTTGTTAATCTTCTAGATACTTTTACCTGAGACATATTTGTTAAAGTACCTATTTCTTCTTGTGATTTAGTTAAATTGTATATTAGTATTTTTTTATCATCATCTGATAAATTTTTTATTGCTTCTTTTAATTCTATTAACGTATCTATATCTTTATTTTCTACACCTATTACATCTTCTAACAAAAGATCTTTTGTATCACTTTTTATAGAGTAATGAATGCTTCCTACTGGTTCACTAGCCTTTATTGCTTCTACTAATAGTTCTTCTTCTACTTCTAAATATTCAGATAATTCTTTTATTGTTGGTTCTCTCATTAATTTTTGTGTCAACAATATTTTGCATTTTTCCATTTTTAATTTTAGTTTTGTTAAATCTCTATTTACTTTTATAGTTCTATCTTTTTCTATTAATTTAAACATCTCTCCAATTATGTATGTATATGCATATGTACTAAATTTTGTTTCTAAATTATTATCATAATTTTTATATGCTTTTGTGAGTCCTAACCATCCAGCCTGATATAAATCTTCTTTACTTTTATAAGATGGAAAACTTTTCATTGCATAATAAATTAATTTGTAGTATTGTTCTACTTCTTCATTTGTCATTTTATCACCTATATTTTTATTATTTTAAAAGCATCCAACTCACTACTAGTAAATGTTATATCTAGATCATCTACCTTTCTTTTTCCACATAGTAATAATTTACCATTATTTTTTTTGCATAATTTACATATATAGTTAAATATATTTATACCTATATTATCTATATAATCTAGTTTTTCTATATTAATAACTACATTGTTTAAACCATTATTAGAAATTAAGCTAGTTACTTTTTTTAAATTACCAACAGTACTTTTTGATAAAATACCTGTTAGTCTTACAAATAGTATTCCTTTTCTTATTTCTAAATCACTTTCTAACATATCATCACTCTCCATTAATACTCTAACACAACTAATACATCACTTCTACACATTCGACAAAAGAAGAATATCTTTTTGATACCCTTATTATATTACACATACAAACGTTCGTCAATACTAATTATTTTTATTTTTAATAAACTCTCTTAATAATTTTGTTAGAGCTCTTTTTTCTATACGAGATACATAGCTTCTTGATATTCCTAGACATTCTGCTATTTCTTTTTGTGTTACTTCTTTGTCAGTTAGTAACCCATATCTTCTTTCTATGATATCTTTTTCTCTTTCATTTAATACACTATAATATTTTTTTAGATTTTTTAAATTATTTTGATTATGTAAATCCATTTCAAAATCTGGTTTTGGTGTTTTGATTACATCTATAAATGTTATTTCATTACCATCTTTATCAAAGCCTATTGGTTCATTTAAACTAACATTTTTACTATGTTTCTTTGAATTTCTGAAATACATCAAGATTTCATTTTCCGCGCATCTTGCAGCATAGGTTGTTAGTCTAGTTCCATGTTTATTTGAAAAACTATCTATTCCCTTTATTAATCCTATAACACCAATACTTATTAAATCATCGGCATCTTCTTTTGAATGTTCATATTTTTTTACAATATGAGCAACTAACCTTAAATTATGTTCAATTAATTTATTTCTTGCTTCTGTATCTCCTAGTTTAGCCTTCTTTAAGCATTCTTCCTCTTCTTCTTTTGATAATGGATCTGGAAATACTTGATTAGAATAAGCTGCTGTAAAAATATATAAATCCTTAAATAAATATTTAATAATTTTTTGTAAAATAAAAATCACACTCCTAATTAAGAATATGTGATTTATTATTCATTATATTTTGTCCTATTTTCTTTTCATTAAATCATTTATTTGTCTTTCAAGTTCAATAGCATTATCACCAATTATTATTTTTAATTGATTTTCTATTTCTACTATACCTTGAGCTCCCATTTTTTGGATTGCTTCTTTATTTACTAATGTTACATCCTTTAATGTTACAACAAATCTAGATTTATTAAATTCATAATTTTCGATATTTTCTTTTCCACCTAAACTACTTACTAATTTGTTTATTTCTATTTTAAAATCTTTACTTTTTGATTTAGTAATAGCTAGTGCGATAATAATTAATACTACTAAAATAATTATATATTGTATCCATTCCATAATATCACCTATTTAATTATATCTTATTTTTTAATTTATTCATAGTATTTTTTTAATATTAGTATTTTTTATCATAATATACTTATATTAATAATGGTGATATCTATGAAAAATTTTAATAAATTTATTATTATTTTACTTATTATTTTAGCTATTACCAGTATTTATTCTATTTATAGTGCTTCTATTATATTAGGGAGTAATTATTCTGATTTATGGATTAAACAAATTATTTGGTATATTATAGGATTTATTATTATCATAATTATCTATAAAATTAAAAATGAATTTATATTTAAACATGTATGGAAGTTATATATATTTGGTAATTTATTATTACTAATGTTACTATTCTGTGGAAAAGTTATTAATGGCGCTAAATGTTGGTTTGAAATACCCTATATTGGTACATTTCAACCTAGTGAATTTATGAAAATAATTTTAATTTTAACCCTTTCTAAATATTGTAATGATTTTTTTAGAAATAATAAAAAAATATCTCTTAAGGATGAATTTATATTTCTTATCAAAGTTTTTTTAATTGTATTATTACCTAGCATTTTAACATTTTTAGAACCAGATACTGGATCAGTTATAATTTATTTAATTATAACTCTTTCTATATTATTTATTAGTGGTGTTAGATATAGATGGTTTATTCTAGTATTCACTATACTTGTACTAATTGTTTCTTCTATATTATATTTATATTTTTTTAAAAAAGATTACTTTATTTCTATATTGGGTAATGATTTTTTTCTTAGAGTAGAAAGAATAATAGATTGGTCAAACAAAGATGGATTTCAATTAGAAAAAGGTATAACTGCTATTGGTTCTGCTGGTATATTTGGTCATGGATTATTTAATACACCTATCTATTTTCCAGAAGCTGAAACTGATTTTATATTTGCTGTATATAGTAGTAATCTAGGATTTATTGGATCTATATTTTTATTTACTTTTATTTTCTTGTTTGATTTTCTACTTATAAATATTGCTTTAAAAAGTAACAAACTTAATAAATTAATGATTGCTGGAATAGTTGGTATGTTAATATATCAACAATTTCAAAACATAGGTATGACATATGGGTTAATACCAATTACAGGTATAACTTTACCATTTATTAGTTATGGTGGATCTAGTCTATTAAGTTATATGATAATTGTTGGACTAATACTTAATATAAAAACTCATTAATGAAATTACTATCATAGTAAAATTCATTAACGAGTTTATTCACAACTATTTTCTATTCCAACTAAACACAACTCATAATCGTTGTATTCATTAACTGTAGCTTTAATTTTTGTAGTTAAAGCTATCTCATTACCTGTTTTTACATCTTTAATAGGTGATGATAATTCTCCACTTTCTACTACATCATTAAGAGTTATATAATATATATTTCCGCTTGTTTTAGAATACGTTGTTGGTTTACTTTCTAAATATTTGTTAGTAGCCGTTTTAATCAATAATAGACTTGTTTCTGACATTTCTTCTTTTTTATTGTTAACTTGATTTAATATTGATGGAATAACTGTTATTGATATTAAAAACATTATTAATATAACAGCTACCATTTCTACAAGTGTAAATCCCTTTTTCATATATAGTATCACCATATTAATTATAACTTATTTTAGTAAAAAAAAAAATAGTTTTTACTATTTTTCTTCTTTTGTAACAACTTCTTTTCCTTTATAAGTTCCACAATTTGAACATACTCTATGTGGTCTTACTGCTTCACCACATTTTGGACATGCTACTGTAGCATTAGCGCTTATAACATAATGAGTACGACGTTTTCTTCCTCTTGTTTTACTAACTTTTCTGAATGGAACTGCAAATAATTGTAATTCTAATGTCATCATCTATAACACCTCTCTTTTCATTTTAACAAATCTTTCAATTTTTCTAATTCTGGATTTGGACTTGATGTTACTTCTCCGGTAACAACTTGCCAACCATCACCTTTAAGAGAATTAGTATCTATTTCATCACTTACAACTCTCATGGGAATTTCCATTAATATATTTTCCCATATAATTGGAAAAATATCAATAGTATTTTCATTTTTTTTATCAAAAATACCTATTTCTTCTAATAATTCTTCTACATTTCCTTCTATTTCTGTAGAAAATGGAATATCTACTGGTTTTAATGTAACACTACAAGGTAATGTCATAACTCCAGACAAAACTGTATTTATATAATATCCTTCCACATCTTTAGTAAGGTTACCATGTAATTCAACATCTTTTAATTCTATTATTTCTGTATTGCTGACATCTATATTCAATTTTTCATTTATTTCTATAGATGGTTCTATACCACTTTTTAATTTTGTTATATCTATATTCATGATATCACCACAAGGATAGTATATCATATCTTTATCAAATAATCTAGATTATAGTTAAAAAATGTGCTATTATTATGATGGTGGTAAGATGAAAAGTGTAGGAATAATTTGTGAATATAATCCATTTCATAATGGTCACTTAAAGCATTTAAACGAAGTTAAAGAAATGTTTCCGGGCTATACAATTATTTTAGTAATGAGTGGTAATTTTACTGAAAGAGGAGATGTAAGTATCATTTCTAAGTGGGATAAAACTGAAATTGCTTTAAAAGCTGGTATTGATTTAGTTATTGAACTTCCTTTCTTTTTTGCTAGTCAAAGTGCTGATATATTTGCTCGTGGTGCTATTCAAATATTAAATCATTTAAAAGTTGATGCTATTGTTTTTGGTAGTGAAAGTAATAACGTTAATAATTTAATTGAAATGGCTAAAATAACTAACAGTAAAAAATATGATAAATTAGTTAAAAATTATTTAGATGATGGTTGTAATTACCCTACTGCTTTATCTAAAGCAATATATGATTTATCTGGTAAAAAAATTATTAAACCAAATGATATTTTAGGACTTTCTTATATAAAAGAAATTATTAATTTAAATAGTAATATTAAGCCTATTTCAATTAAAAGGGACGATAATTTTAACGATTCATTCTTATATGAAGATATTACAAGTTCTACTAGTATTAGAGAACATTTAAAAAATAACCAAACTATTGATAATCAAGTTCCTGATTTTGTTAAACCTTATTTAAATAATAAATTACATTTTGTTGATGATTATTTTAATTTACTTAAATATAAAATATTAACTTCTATTAATATTTTATCTAATTTTCAAACAGTTGATGAAGGCATTCAAAATCGTATCATGAAATTTATTATAAATTCTAATTCTTATAATGAATTTATTTTGAAAATCAAAACAAAAAGATATACATATAATAGACTAAATCGTATGTTTATACATATATTATGCAATTTTACTAAAGAAGAAGCTAATTATTTTCATGATGTTGAGTACATAAGAGTTTTAGGGTTCAATTCTAATGGTAGAAATTATTTAAATAAAATTAAAAAAGATGTTAATATTCCTATTATTACAAATTATTCTTCTATTAAAAATAGAATGCTTAATTTAGAATTTAGAACTACATGTGTATATGCATCTATTTTAGAAAATGAAGAAGCTACTAAATTAATTGAAAAAGAATATAAAAATTTTCCTATAATATATTAAAAATAACCTATAAGGTTATTTTTTTATATGATTATTTACCTCTATACATGTATTTGTTTCATCATCATAATAACTTGTTCTATTTCTACCATTTTCTTTACTATAATACAATGCTTTATCAGCTAGTTCCACCATTTTAGAAGTATATTTATATATATTTGTTTCATCTAATTCTAGAAATTTTTTATTTGGGCCAACATTATAAATTCCAAAACTCATAGTGACATTTACTCCATCAATATTTGTATCATTTATTTTCTGTCTAATATTCTCAACTTTTTTTATAGTATTTTCCAATGATATATTTTGAAATAATATTAATATTTCTTCTCCACCATATCTTATTGTAATATCACCATTTAAGTTATCTTTTCTTCTTTCTACATCAACTGTTCTTCTTTTTGTTCTAGTATTATTTAAAATAACACTACCTATTTTTTCTAAAACTTTATTTCCAAATTCATGACCATAAGTATCATTTATATTTTTAAATTTGTCTATATCGGCCATAACTATCGAATAACTAATATCATTTTTATTATTCAAGAGTATATATTTTCTAACTGCCTTCATAGCATAATCTGCTCTATATAATTTAGTTAAACTATCTTTTTTTAATGTTTTATTTTCTTTTTTTAAATTTTTTATTTGTTCTAACATTTGTTGATTTTCTATATAATTTCTATAATAAAAAGTAATATCTTTTAAAATTCTTAATTTTTCTTTTTCCATGTCTATTTCTATATATTCATATGCTTTATCTGCATTTAAAATAATTCCATCTTTAACAGTTCCTTCTTTTAATATTGAAGTCATTTTTTCTAATGTTTCATTATGAGTTAAATTTAATGGTTTGTTATGTTCATCTAATATATAACATTTAGACATATGTTTCACCTCATCACCTACATTTTATACTTATTTTAAATTAGTGTCAATTATGACTAACTAGAAAAAAAGAAATAAATTTATTTCTTTATTACAAACCAATTTTTACTTACCTCACAACTTCCACTATTTGGAGAAGGAGATGGCATTTCAAATTTTATTAATACTGGTATTTTAAAAGCACTACCAAATGCTACACAATTACCAGGTTGTAATATACGTAGTTTTTTTACTATATCTGACGTAATATTTGGTACCATTTCCTTTATATATTCTACATCTACTGGATGTAACATTTTAAATATTAGAAAATTACTACATTGTGATAAAGCTGTTTCTGATAATTCTGAAGGTCTTTGTGATATTAACCCAAGTAATACTCCATATTTTCTTCCTTCTTTTGTAATTCTTTCAAAGATATTATACCCTAATATATAATTATCAGTATCATTTTGAACATATCTATGTGCTTCTTCTAGTATTATATGAAATGGTAAACTTGCTCTTTCTTTTAATCCTTTTGCATAATCAAATAGTAATTTTGAATATATTTTTGTTATATTTTTTGCTAATCTATCATCTATATAATTAATATTAAAATTAATTATTTGAGCTTTTCTTCCATCTTCTGCTGTTAATAATTCTTTAATATATTCTTGTTTTGTAACAAATGTATCATAGTCAAAATAAGTACTTGCCTCACTATTTACTAATGAGTGTAATCTAACTTTTAATACATTCATTTCTTCATAAATTTTATCACTATTTAATACTCCTTCTGATATTAAAGCAAAATCAAAGGCATCTTTTAAATCATTTAAATTATATTTAAATGTACCATCTGGTAATTTTAGTTCATAATCATCTACTAAAAAGCCACTCATAAAATTCATTATTAATTCCATTTCTCTTATTTTACCTGTAGCATCTATCATTAAACATTGTTTTAATGGTCTAGTATATCCTGGTTGAAATATTGGTGTATCTAAATTTAACTCTTTTGTATTGTAATATGATAATACTGAGAAAATTTGATCCCTTATTTGAGCTGGATGTCTACCACTTGATAATATATCTAAAATTGCTCTAGCAATTATATCATTTTTACTTTTAATAACTTCTTCTTCATCTTTAGCAAATACTGTTACTAATTTTAAAGCTTTTTCTATTATAGGTAATTGTGAGTGTTTTTCAACACCTAAAAGTAATGCAATATCATCTATTCCAAGTAACCATAAAGGAATTTTTAATATGTCTCCATCTAAGGCATTTAGATTTGTTGTATATGATTTAAAATTTATTTGTGGTATTTTTTCATGTAAAGTAGAAAATGCATTGTGATATTCACCATATGCATCAAATATAAATAAACTTGCTTTATATGGTATAGCATTTTGTTTAGAAAATAAATTTTGTAATATACGTGCTATACTACAGCTTTTACCACTTCCTGTTGAACCGAATATAGCAAAATGATTACTGAACATCGAGTCAATATTTACTCCGATTTTTAATCCCTTATATAATGGGCTTTCTCCTAAATATAAATCTTTTTCTTCTTTATATTCTTCAATACCTATTATAGAATTCATTTTACTATCTTGAATTAGTTTTACTGTTGAATTAAAACTTGGTTTATTTATAATACCAAAAACAAATTTGTCGTCAATAATACTACCAACTATATTAATATAAGCTTCATTATTCCTAATATCAACAATTTCTCCAACTATATTATTATCATTTCCTTGTATTATTACATATCTGTTTATTAAATTATCTACTTTTTTTAAATCAATTTTTAATTCTATTATTACCGTATTATCAATAATGGATGTTATATTTCCTAACATTGTACCCCTCCTATTATAAATTTATTATACAATATTTATGTTTTTTTTTAAATAGAAAAAAAAGATAATTTTAATTATCTTTCAATTTCTACTAATTCATATGCTTCTATTATGTCTCCAACTTTTAAATCATTGAATTTTTCAATAGTAATTCCACATTCCAATCCTTTTTTTACTTCTTTTACTGAGTCTTTTTCTCTTTGGATTGAATTTATATTACCATCGTATAAAACAACTGAATCTCTTATAATTCTTGCTTTAGCAGATGATTTAATAACACCATCTGTTACATATGAACCTGCTATTATACCAACCTTTGAAAACTTAAATAATTGTCTTATTTCTGCTGTACCTATTACTTTTTCTTCAAATATTGGTTCTAGCATACCTTTCATAGCTGCTTCCATTTCTTCTACAACTTTGTAAATTATATTATAAAGTCTAATTTCTACGCCTTGTTCTTTAGCATAATCTTTTATTTCATTATTTGGTCTTATATTAAATCCAATTATAATAGCATTTGATGCTTTAGCTAAAACAATATCGCTTTCAGTTATTGCTCCTACACTACTTCTAATTACTTTTACTCTTACATCTTCTATTTCTATTTTTTCTAATGAATTTTTAACAGCTTCACTTGAACCATGTACATCAGCTTTGATGATTACATTTATTTCTTTTAATCCTTCTCCAATTTTAGAAAATAATTCATCTAAAGTTACTGCATCACCTGATGATTTATCTTTTAGTTTTTGTTGTTCTTTTCTTTGTTCTCCAATACTTCTTGCTTGTTTTTCTGATTCAAAAGCCATAAATTTATCTCCACTTGTAGGAGTTTCATTTAGTCCTGTTATCTCTACTGGTTCACTAGGTAAAGCTTCTGTAACCTCTATTCCTAAGTCATTTTTTAAAGTTCTTACCTTACCATATGTTGTTCCTACTACTATAGGATCTCCCAAACGTAGAGTACCATTTTGAATTAATAAAGTTACAACTGGTCCAACATGTTTATCTAATCTTGATTCTATAACTGTTCCTATAGCATATCTACTTGGATTTGCTTTGTATTCTTGCATTTCTGCTAGTAAAAGAATATTGTCTAATACAGATTCAATTCCTATATTGTTTATAGCGGATATTTCATTATATAAAGTATCTCCACCCCATTCTTCTGGAGTCAAACCATATTCGCTTAATTCTGTTTTTATTCTTTCTATATTTGCACCTGGTTTATCTATTTTGTTTATTACTACCATTATTGGTACATTAGCTGCTTTAGCATGATCAATTGCTTCTTTTGTTTGTGGCATTACTCCATCATCGGCAGCTACTATAATTATTACTATGTCTGTTATACTAGCACCTCTAGCACGCATTTCTGTAAATGCAGCATGTCCTGGTGTATCAATAAATGTTATTTTTTTGTCGTTGTATTTTATTTGATATGCACTTATTGCTTGTGTTATTCCACCTGCTTCTGTACTAGCTACATGTGATTTTCTAATTGTATCAAGTAATGTTGTTTTACCATGATCAACATGACCCATGATTGTTACTACAGGAGGTCTTTCTATTAAATCATCTGCTCTATCTATTACTTCATATTCTTCAAAATTACTTACATCTACAGCTTCTTCTTTTTTTAATTCTTTATTATAATCGGATACAATTATTTCTGCATTTTCGTAAGTTATTTTATTATTTACTGTTGACATTATTCCAAGCATAAATAATTTTTTTACTATTTCTGCTGGTGGTACATTTAAACGATTCGCTAATTCAGCTACACTCATACCATCTTTGTATAAAACAATATTATCTGATATATCATTTGATTTTAGCTTTTCTTTATTTTTATACATTTCTTTTTTCTTGTTTGCTAAATCTTTTTTATTTATTTTTGCTTGATTTATTGTTGGTACTTTTTTCTTTACTTTTTGTTTTGCTATAGAATTATCCATATCTATTTTTTCTTTATATGCTATATCTTCTGCTATCTCATCTATTTCTTCTATATCATTTATAATTCTATCTAATTCATCTATAGCATCATAATCTAATAAATCATCTTTTTCTTTTACATCAATATTTAATTCAGAACATTTTTTTAATATTTCTTCTACTGATTTATTTACATCTAATGCATAATCTTCAACACTCATCATATTAGACACCTCTTTCTTTTATTTTTTTATTTTATCTTTCACATATACTATTCTCGGAAAATCATCATTTCGTTTTCGCAAAAATGAATCACTTAAATTATATAAACCTTCTATATCAAATTTTTCTACTTCTACATTTGCTTTTTCAAACATATAACTTGCAGCAAGTATTTGTGCTATAGAAGAATATTGTTTTAAATATACTACCTTTTTTATTTTATTTTGAATTATTCTTTTAGCACATTCAACACATGGAAAAAGAGTTACATATATAGTTGAATCTCTTAATTTTTCTTTGTTACCTTCATAGTTATCTATAGCATTTGCTTCAGCATGACATACAAATGTATTTTTTATATTCATTATATCGTTAGTTTCTTCACCTAATGAATCCCAAGGTAATTCGTCATCGCTTAAATTTAATGGTGCTCCATTATAACCTGTTGATAATATATGTTTTTCTGTATCTACAATACATGCTCCTACTTGTGTTCTCGGATCTTTACTTCTTAAACTGCTTATAAAAGCAATTCCCATGAAATACTCATCCCATGATATATAATCTTCTCTTTTTCCTGCCATATTTACCCCCTAAACAAGATTTTTTAATTCATTATATATTTCTTCTTTTACTTCTATTTCTAATATTTTATTTAGTACTTTTGTTTTTTGTGCTTTTTCTATTACAGTTATATCTTTTTTTAAATAAGCTCCTCTACCATTGGCTTTTCCTGTCAAATCAACAATTACTTCATTTTCTGGTGTTCTAACAATTCGTACTAATTCCATTTTTGGATATTTTTCTTTTGTTACAACACATGATCTCATTGGTATTTTTTTAGTCTTCATTTACTATATTTATACCCATTTCTTTTGCTTGTTCATAAGTCTTAACGTCAATTTTATAGTGTGTTAGACGACTCGCCAATTTAACATTTAAACCTTTTCTACCAATAGCTAATGAGAAGTTTTCATCATCTACAACTGCTAATGCTTGTTTTTCTTTTTCATCTAATATAAATACTTGTACATTTTTTGCTGGTGATAATGCATTTGCTATAAATACTTGTGGATCTTTGTCATATGGTATTACATCTACCTTTTCACCATTTAATTCTTCTATTATTCTATTAATACGCATTCCTTTTTCACCAATACAAGATCCTACAGCATCTACTTTCTCATTTGTTGAACCTACTGCTACTTTAGTACGAACTCCTGCTTCTCTTGATACACTATATACTAATATAATTCCTTCATTTATTTCTGGTATTTCTAATTCAAATAATCTTTTTACGAATCCATAATGTATTCTTGAAAGTAATATAATTGGGCCTCTATTGTTTGAATCTACTTTAGTAATATATGCTTTTATTGATGATTCCATTTTGATTGTTTCTCCTGGAATTATTTCTGTTTTTGGAAGTATTCCATGTAATCTACCTAAGTCGACATAGTAATTTCTTTGATCTTCCATTACTACAGGTCCTACTATCATTTCTCCTTCTTTATCACTAAATTCATTCATTATAACGCCTTTTTCTGCTTCTCTTATTTTTTGAACCACTACTTGTTTTGCTGTAGCTGCTGCTACTCTACCAAAATCTGAAGGAGTTACTTCTTCTTCTATTGTGTCGCCTACTTGTATATCTGGTACAATTTTTCTTGCTTCTTCTAATGTTAAATGAATCTTTTCATCATATACAAATGGTAGTATTTCTCCACCATCGTCTTCTTCGTCTTCTTCATTTATTGTTGAAAAATCGATATCAGCAAAGCTTTTATATTTGTCTTCTATTGAACGATCTACTACTGTCTTATATGAATATACTTTTATATCTCCTGTTTCTCTATTTATATCTACTCTTACATTTTGTAATGAATTATAATTTTTTTTATAAGCAGATGTAAGCGCTAATTCAAGTGCTTCATATATTACATCTTCACTTATTCCTTTTTCTTCACATAACAATTTAATTGCTTTTTTTAAATCTTTACTATTCATAATATCCTCCATTTGAACATACATCTAGTATGTAATTTTCTTCTATTAAATCTGCTTCATCTAGTATTGGATTAATTAATCCTGATACAGTTACACAATCTTCTACATCAATTATTCCATTTTTATTAATAATTACTCTTAAAAAATTTGTTTTTCCTTCTTTAACATATTCAACTTTTTCTAAAATATAATTATTTTCTTCTATTATATTTCTGATTAAATCTTCAACTTTGTTTGCTATTTCCATATATCCTCCTTCTTTATATTAAAGAGTGGGATTTTGTCCCACTCGTTGCTTATGTGAATATTATACCACATATTTTTAAAATGTGTATACTTTTTTTTATTTTGCTTCTTCAGTTGCTCTAGTTTCTCTTATTACAGTTACTTTTATAGTTCCTGGATATTGCATTTCATTTTCTATTCTTGTTTTTATGTCACGGGCAACCTTATAACTGCCTAAATCATCTACTTCTTCTGGTTTTACAATTACCCTTATTTCTCTACCAGCTTGAACAGCATATGTTTTATCTACACCTTCTATACTATTAGCAATATTTTCTAATTCTTTTAATCTTTGAATATAGTTTTCTAATGAATCATTTCTAGCTCCTGGACGTGATGCAGATAAAGTATCTGCTATAGCAACTATTACTGAAATAATACTTGTTGCTTCTGTATCACCATGGTGTGATTCAATAGCATTTATTACTATATCATTTTCACCATATTTTCTAGCTAATTCACTTCCTAAAGTTACGTGACTACCTTCTACTTCATGATCAATTGCTTTACCAATATCATGTAATAATCCAGCACGTTTGGCTAGAACAACATTTTCACCTAATTCAGCAGCTATTAATCCTGATAAATGAGCTACTTCTATAGAATGTGTCAAAGCATTTTGACCATAACTAGTTCTAAAATGTAATCTACCTATTAATTCCACTAATTCTGGTTCTACTTTAGTTAGTCCTAAATCAAATAAAGCAGATTCACCATATTCTCTAATTTGTGATGTTATTTCTTTTAAACTTTTATCATATAATTCTTCTATTCTTGTTGGATGAATTCTTCCATCTTTAATTAATCCTTCAATAGTTACTCTTGCTATTTCCCTTCTTAAAGGATCAAAACTTGATAAAACTATCGCTTCTGGAGTATCATCAATTATTAAATCAACCCCTGTTACTGATTCAATAGTTCTTATATTTCTACCTTCTCTACCAATAATGCGGCCTTTCATTTCATCATTAGGTAAACTTACTACTGTAACTGTTTGTTCATTGGCAACATCACCAGCATATTTTTGCATGCATGATACCATTAAAGTTTTAGCTTTTTTATCCGCTTCTAATTTTGCTTCAGTTTCTCTTTCTTTAATATAAGCTGAAATTTCTAAGTTCATCATTTCTTCTACTTTTTTTAATACCATGTCTTTAGCTTGTTTTTTTGTCAAACCAGCTATCTTTTCTAATTCTTTTATTTGTTCATTTTTTATTTCTTCCACTTTAGCTTGTTCTAATTGGATATCTTTTTGTTTATTTATTAATAAATTTTCTTTTTCTTCTAACATTTGTTCACGATTTTGTAGTGTTTGATCTCTTCTATCTATGTTATTTTCTCTTGTTAGTAATCGTTGTTCAGAATCTATTATTTCTGATTTTTTTTCTTTTATTTCTTTTTCTGCATCCAGTTTCAATCTATGTATTTCTTCTTTACTTTCTAGAATGCTATCTCTTTTTATTTTATCTGCATCTTTCTTAGCAGTTTCTATTATTTTTTCTGCTTTAGAATTAGCAGATATACCTTTTAAATAATTAAATATAAGCATTGCTATAATGCCAACAAAAAGTCCAATTAACACTAGTAAAATGGATAAAATCATTTCATTCATAATTTCCTCCATTACTATTAGCAAAATATCATTTCACTAATAACATTGTAATTAATTTTAAAGATATTGTCAAGGTGATTTGACAAAATGGAGTTATTGTGTTAGCATACTCTCAAATTGAGAGGTGCTTATGATTAAAAATAACTATTATCAAATTTATAAGAAGTATAATAAAATAATTAGTAAAATTGATTATAAAATAGATAACATTAACAATGATATAACTTTTAAGAAGAAAGTTTTATGTGATTTAAAAAATTATAAAATTGAAAAAAAAGATATAATAAAATTCATTATATCTAGTTTCTTGACTACAATTTTTCTATTATCTACTATAATATTGGTATTCAATCCCATTAAGTTCATTAGTCTTACATTCAATCAAAATTTTTTAATTAGCATATGCATAAACACTCTTGGGTTATTTATAACTTGTATTAGTACTTTTGAAACTATTAAGTTTTTTCCTTCTAAAGTTGACAAACAAACTATTGCTAATTTAGAAAATGAAATTACAAATTTAAATTACAATAAGGAAAAACTAATAGAAGAACTTAATAATGTCAAAACCATAAAAAAGGATATTGATGATTTAAAGATTTTTTATATAAATTTATATAAAAAAGAATATCCACAAAATGAACTAAGTTTCCAAAAGAAAAAATTCAGATAAATTCTGAATTTCAGACTGTTGACAAATAGGTAAAAATTTTACTTATTTGTCTTTTATTTTATA
>ERZ808240.2040-NODE-2040-length-23314-cov-37.573799_pt1 | contig 23314 bp, 19 predicted proteins | sample MGYA00521084_ERZ808240 | MGnify/ENA primary metagenome ERZ808240 (study PRJEB31516, sample SAMN03275571) | gut metagenome | biome: mammalia-associated habitat; material: feces | host: Papio cynocephalus | place: Kenya | collected 2012-08-06 ...
AAACCCTTGGTCCTTCTTTTTTATGGGACTATTCTTTTTTCACAGCCCCTTTTTTGGTAAATGTAGTGATTGTAGAATATGGGAATCTGTGCTAAACTGTAAAGCGTCAGAGTGCGCTTGCAGACAGGAGGAATTGTTTATGAAACTGTTCAGGATACAGTCAAAAGAGGAAAAACAGCTGGATGAGATCATAGGCCGTCTGCAGATGAATCTGTCGAATAATTATAAGGATTCTGCACAGGCAAATCTGGCAGAGTTTAGGGAAACATATGAGAAAATGTGCAGTCAGGGGAAACTGAAGGAAAAGCCGAAAGCGGAGTATGGGCAGAAGCTTGCGGTATATGCGGAAAAACTGAAGGGGTATTCGCATAAGGATCAGAAGCCTTACTGGCATTAAAATATAAACTAAGGGAGAAAAAAAGTGAGTAGGAACAAAAGAAGAGAGACAGTGAAAACTGCTGTATGGCGGGTTTTATTGCTGTCAGTCGTATTTGCAGCAATGTGGTGTCTGCCGGCATTTGCCGGGGAAACGGAAGAAGCGGCGCAGTATACACCGGCGTTGTTTGCATCAGCGTGGGCACTTTTGCCGCCGCTGGTAGCGATCAGTCTTGCGCTGATCACCAAAGAGGTTTACAGCTCTTTATTTATCGGAATCGTGGTAGGTGGAATCCTGTATTCCGGTGGGAAATTTGAAGGAACCGTGATTCATGTATTTTCAGGTGGTATCGTATCGGTGTTATCCGATCCCTACAATGTAGGTATTCTGGTATTTCTGGTACTTCTCGGTGGTATGGTTGCCCTTATGAATAAAGCTGGTGGAAGCAGTGCATTCGGAAAATGGGCAAGCAGTCACATCAAAACAAGAGTGGGCGCACAGCTTGTGACGATCCTGCTTGGTGTACTGATCTTTATTGATGATTATTTTAACTGTCTGACGGTCGGCAGTGTCATGAGACCGGTAACGGATAAGCATAAGGTCTCCAGAGCAAAGCTGGCATATCTGATCGATGCGACAGCCGCACCGGTCTGTATCATTGCACCGATCTCCTCCTGGGCAGCTGCAGTCAGTGGCTTTGTAGAAGGAGAAGACGGCTTCGGGCTGTTTTTAAAGGCGATTCCGTATAACTATTATGCGATCCTGACGATCGTTATGATGGTAAGCATGGTGCTTTTCAAGGTAGAGTTTGGCTCTATGAAGACTTGTGAGGCAAATGCACTTGCAGGAGATCTGTTCTCTGATGGACAGGGCGATCATAAGCAGGAGCTGGAAGCAGAGGAAGGTATCAAAAAGGGCAGAGTGATCGACCTGATGATCCCTATCATCTGTCTGATCATCTGCTGTGTGATCGGTATGCTTTATACCGGCGGCTTTTTCAGTGGTACAGATCTGGTAACGGCATTTTCCAATTCGGATGCTTCAGTCGGACTGGCGCTTGGCAGTATGTTTGGTATTATTTTTACAATTCTTTTATATGTGGTAAGAAAAGTACTCAGCTTTTCTGACTGTATGGCATGTATTCCGGAGGGCTTCAAGGCAATGGTTCCGGCGATCATGATATTGACATTTGCATGGACATTAAAGGCAATGACAGACAGCCTTGGCGCAAAGGAATTTGTAGCGGCCGCAATGAAGTCCGTAGCGGGCAGATTTGATATGTTCCTGCCTGTGATCATTTTCCTTGTTGCATGCTTTTTGGCTTTTGCAACGGGAACATCCTGGGGAACGTTCGGTATTCTGATCCCGATCGTCGTGAATGTACTGCAGACGAGAAACTATTCTCTGATGATCATTGCGATCTCAGCCTGCATGGCAGGTGCGGTATGTGGTGATCACTGTTCGCCGATTTCCGATACAACGATCATGGCTTCGGCAGGAGCACAGTGTAACCATGTGAAGCATGTTTCTACACAGCTTCCGTATGTTGTGCTTTGTGCAGGTGTTTCCTGCCTGGCATATCTGGCAGCACCGCTCATTGGTAATAAATGGATCACACTTCTGATCGCGGTCGTTGTGATGATCGGTGTTGTAGCGGGAATTAAGTTCGCACAGACAAGAAAGGCAGAAACAGAAAACGCATAAGACAGAAAAAGAGCATGGAGGAAAGAAAATGGGTGGCTTTTTTGGCGTAGCAGCAAAGGAAGATTGTGTATTTGATTTGTTTTTTGGCGTGGATTATCATTCGCATCTGGGAACCAGACGCGGTGGTATGGCAGTGTGGGGAGAAAAAGGCTTTGACCGTGCGATCCACAATATAGAAAATGCACCGTTCCGTACAAAATTTGATAAAGATATGCAGCAGATGAAAGGCTGGTACGGGATCGGCTGTATTTCGGATTATGAACCACAGCCATTGATCGTGCGTTCCCACCATGGAACCTATGCGATCACGACAGTAAGTAAGATCAACAACACAGAGGAACTGGTAAACAGCCTGTTTGGAGAGGGCTGCTCCCATTTTCTGGAAATGAGTGGCGGAGACATCAATGCAACAGAGCTGGTGGCTGCACTGATCAATCAGAAGGAAAATCTGATCGAAGGAATCCGGTATGCCCTGCAGACGATCGATGGTTCGCTGTCTCTTATGCTGCTGAACGAAAACGGTATTTATTGTGCGCGGGATCAGAAGGGCAGAACGCCGATCGTGATCGGTAAGAAAGAGGATGCGTTCTGTGCATCTTTTGAAAGTTTTGCCTATAAGAATCTGGGATACCAGGATTATAAAGAACTCGGACCGGGCGAGATTGTCGTCCTGACGCATAAAAACTGTGTGACACTTGTGCAGCCGGGAAAAGATATGAAGATCTGCACGTTCCTCTGGGTATACTATGGATATCCGGCAAGCTCTTATGAAGGGATCAGTGTGGAACAGATGCGCTATAATTGTGGTGCAAAGATGGCAGAACGAGATAATGTGAAACCGGATATCGTTGCGGGCGTTCCGGATTCCGGTATTGCGCATGCAGTCGGCTATGCAAACCAGTCAGGTATTCCGTTCTCCAGACCGTTTATCAAATATACGCCGACATGGCCACGTTCTTTTATGCCGACGATCCAGAGCCAGCGTAACCTGATCGCAAAGATGAAGCTTCTGGCAGTAGAAGAGCTGATCCGGGATAAGAGCCTGCTGCTGATCGATGACTCCATTGTACGAGGCACACAGCTGCGGGAAACAACAGAGTATTTATTCCAGAGCGGCGCAAAAGAAGTACACATCAGACCTGCATGCCCTCCGCTTTTATACGGCTGTAAGTATCTGAACTTCTCGCGTTCTTCTTCGGAAATGGATCTGATCACAAGAAGAGTGATCGAAAGACTGGAAAACGGAAATGTAACAGAGGAGGTTTTGCAGGAGTACACAGATCCGGACTCTGAAAAGTATGAAAAGATGGTAGATGAGATCTGCAAGGAATTGCATTTTACTTCTCTTCGTTTTAACAGACTGGACGATATGCTGGATGCAGTCGGTATTGACAAATGCAAGTTATGCACATACTGCTGGGATGGTAAAGAATAAGTAGAATTGGAGTATTGATGAACAAGCCATTATTGTTAAGACCCTCCGGCAAAGATTATTTGTGGGGCGGTCAGCGACTGAATACGGAATTTGAAAAAGGAATAGAACTGTCTCCTTTGGCAGAAACGTGGGAATGTTCTTCTCATCCGGATGGACCATGCTTTGTGGCAGAAGGTGAATTTGCCGGGCAGACGCTGGGGCAGGTACTTTCGGAGAATCCGGCATATTTAGGATCGCGTCATATGGGACGCACGGATCTGCCGCTATTGATCAAATTTATTGATGCCAGAGAAGATCTGTCTGTGCAGGTGCATCCGACGGATGCTTATGCAAAAGAACATGAGCATGGACAGCTTGGCAAGACAGAAATGTGGTATGTTCTGGATGCGGCAAAGGATGCCAGACTTGTGTACGGGCTCAGAAGGGACTGCACAAAAGAGGAGATCAGGAAAGCGATCGAAAATGGAAAGCTGACCAGGTATCTGCAATATGTTCCGATCAGAAAAGGGGATCTTTTCTTTATAGAAGCAGGAACGATCCATGCGATCGGTGCTGGTGCACTGGTGGCGGAAATACAGGAAAATTCGAATCTGACATATCGCCTTTATGATTATGACAGAGAAGATAAAAACGGGAAAAAACGGGAACTGCACATTGAAAAGGCACTGGATGTTGCAAATCTGAAAAGCAGTGCAAAGCCGCGCCAGCCGCTCCGTATTTTGAAATACCAGCAGGGAATGGCGTCAGAGTGTCTGTGCAGATGCAAGTATTTTGAAGTATACAGAATGATCGTCAACACGGAACGGCGGCAGATCGTTACTTATATGTCGGATCAGATGTCATTCCGCGTGCTGCTTTGTGTCAGTGGCTGCGGTAATATCAGTTATCCGGACGGACAGATCACATTTTATAAAGGGGACTGCATATTTGTACCGGCGGATTCTGTTACAATGCGGATCCATGGGCAGGCACAGTTCCTGGATGTAAGAGGGTGACAGAAAAATGAAAAATGAGCAAAAAAACCCACGGGATCTGATCGTATTATTAAAAGGACATAAGACCTATATCCAGACACACAACTTTCCGGATCCGGATGCGATCGCTTCCGCTTACGGGCTGCAGTATTTTCTGCGTCAGTTTGGGATTGATGCGATCCTCTGCTATGATGGCAGCATTGACAAACTGAGTACAAAGCGGATGCTGACGACTTTTTCCATGGAGATCCTGCATGCGGATCTGTTACCGGATATGCAGGAAACAGATTATATCGTGACGGTGGACGGACAGAAATACAATACCAACTTTACGGATCTGCCCGGAGACGAGGTGGCATGTATCGATCATCACCACCAGGTACGGGACTGCGGCTATCATTACCAGGATATCCGGATGGTAGGTGCCTGCTGTTCGATCGTAGTATCCTATTATCAGGAAATGAACATAGAAATCCCGCCGCTTGTGGCATCGGCGCTTGCTTACGGGATCAAAATGGATACAGCAGATTTTACAAGAGGTGCAACAGCATTTGACGCGGAGATGTTTGCGTATGCATTTGAGACGGCAGATGTGGAAAAACTGCAGGAAATGTATAAAAATGTCATGGAATTTAAGGATCTGAAAGCATATGCGGCGGCAATCGATAATATAAAGATATATGACAGAACCGGATTTGCGTCCATTCCGTTTGATTGCCCGGATGCACTTATTGCGATCATATCTGATTTTATCCTTGCACTTGACGTTGTGGATGTATCTATCGTATATTCTGTTAGAAAGGATGGATTGAAATTTTCCGTCCGCAGTGAGGTGGAGGCCGTAGATGCAGGCAAACTGGTTGCAGCGGCACTTTCCGGATATGGATCGGGCGGCGGTCATAAAACAATGGCAGGCGGCTTTGTCCCAAATGAAAGCCTGGATCGGATCGGGCAGCAATATGATTTTTACATAAAAGAAGCCTTTATGAAGTACATAAAGGCAACAAGTTAGAAAAGGAGAACAGACTATGTGCGGAATAGTTGGATATGTAGGGGATAAGCAGGCAGCACCGATTCTGCTTGCAGGACTTTCTAAACTGGAATACAGAGGCTATGATTCGGCCGGACTTGCGGTGCGGGATGGCGAAGAGCTTGCAGAGGTCGTTAAAGCGACAGGAAAACTTGTGAATTTATCCGATAAGACAGACGGAGGAAAAGCACTTTCCGGCTGTTGCGGTATTGGACATACGAGATGGGCAACCCACGGTGTCCCGTCCAAAACAAATGCACACCCGCATGTGTCCGGTAATTGTACCGGTTCTGCTTCCGGCCCGGTAGAATCAGAGGTCGTTGGTGTACACAACGGTATTATCGAAAATTATCAGGAACTGAAGGAGAAGCTTCTGCGTCACGGCTATGAATTTTACAGTGATACTGATACAGAAATCCTGATCAAACTGGTAGATTATTATTATAAAAAATATAAGGTGGGACCGATTGATGCACTGGCAAAAACAATTGTCCGTGTGCGTGGTTCCTATGCACTGGAAGTCATGTTCAGGGATTATCCGGATGAGATCTATGTGGCAAGAAAAGACAGCCCGATGATCATCGGACTTGGTGAGGGGGAAACTTTTGTTGCATCCGATGTACCTGCAATCTTAAATTATACGAGAAAGGTCTGCTACATCGGAAACGATGAAATGGCAAGGATCACTGCGGATGGCGCAACCTTCTATGATCTGAACGGTGATGTGATCGAAAAGGAAGTTGTAGAGATCACTTATGATGCACAGGCTGCGGAAAAAGGCGGTTATGAGCATTTTATGATGAAGGAGATCCATGAACAGCCAAAGGTTGTCAGGGATACCCTGCATTCTCTCAGAAAAGATGACGGAATCGATCTTTCAACGGTCGGATTGACTGATGACGAGATCAGACAGTTTTCCCAGATTTATATTGTGGCATGTGGTTCTGCATGGCATGTCGGAATGGCAGCCCAGTATGTCATAGAAGATCTGGCAAAGCTTCCGGTCCGTGTAGAGCTGGCATCCGAATTCCGTTACCGGAATATGATCCTGGATCCGAACGGCCTTGTTATCCTGATCTCGCAGTCCGGCGAGACGGCAGATACCCTGGCAGCACTCCGGGAAGCCAAGAAGAAAGGACTGAAAACACTGGCGATCGTCAATGTAGTCGGTTCTTCGATTGCAAGAGAGGCTGATTATGTCTGCTATACAATGGCAGGGCCGGAAATCTCCGTTGCAACAACAAAGGCATATACTGCACAGCTGATCTTATCTTATCTGCTTGCGATCAAATTTGGCGTGGTAAGAGGAGAAGTGACGGATGAAGTCTGCAGGAAGTATCTGGATGAGCTTGAGACAATTCCGGATAAGATTGAACAGATCATGGAGAATAAAGAACGCCTCCAGTGGTTTGCAGCAAAATTTGCCAATGCACATGATGTATTCTTTGTGGGTCGTGGTATCGATTATGCGATCAGTTTAGAGGGTTCCCTGAAGATGAAAGAGATTTCCTATATCCATTCTGAAGCCTATGCAGCAGGGGAACTGAAGCATGGTACGATCAGCCTGATCGAGAACGGAACGCTTGTGATCGGTATTCTGACACAGGATGATCTTTATGAGAAGACACTTTCCAATATGGTGGAATGTAAATCCAGAGGTGCATACCTGATGGGTATCACAACATACGGGCATTATGAAATGGAAGATACAGCAGATTTTGTCACCTATATTCCAAAGGTGGATCATCATTTTATCGGTAGTCTGGCTGTGATTCCACTTCAGCTGATCGGATATTATATTTCTGCGGCAAAAGGACTGGATGTAGATAAACCGCGAAATCTCGCCAAGAGTGTAACGGTAGAATAGCAGGAGATGGGAAAGGATTTTGGGAAACATGAAAAAACGTATTCTTGTAACAGGGGGAGCAGGTTTTTTAGGATCGCACCTGTGTGACAGACTGATCGAGCAGGGAAATGATGTCATCTGCATTGATAATCTGTTTACCGGTTCAAAAGATAATATCAGACATCTGATGGGAAATCCATATTTTGAATTTATCAGACATGATGTGACAGAGCCGATTTATGTGGAGGTAGACCAGATCTACAATCTGGCATGTCCGGCGAGTCCGATCCATTACCAGTATGATCCGATCAAAACAGGCAAGACGAGTGTGCTGGGTGCTTTGCATACACTGGGGCTGGCAAAGCGTGTCCATGCAAGGATCCTGCAGGCAAGTACAAGTGAGGTGTACGGAGATCCGGAGATCCATCCGCAGCCGGAAAGCTACAGGGGCTGTGTGAATCCGATCGGTATCCGCTCCTGTTATGATGAAGGAAAACGTATGGCGGAAACGCTGTTCTTTGACTATTACCGCCAGCATCAGGTGGACATTAAGGTGATCCGTATCTTTAACACATATGGACCAAGAATGAATACCCATGATGGCAGAGTGGTATCCAACTTTATTGTACAGGCACTGAAAAACGAAAATATTACGATCTACGGAAGTGGAGAGCAGACAAGAAGCTTCTGTTATGTAGATGATCTGATCGAGGGTATGATCCGCATGATGAACAGCAGGGATGGTTTTACCGGACCTGTAAATATCGGAAATCCGGGCGAATTTACAATGCTTGAACTGGCACAGAAGATCATTGATCTGACGGGAAGCAGTTCCAGGATCGTCTTTGAACCGCTGCCACAGGATGATCCGATGCAGAGACGTCCTGTGATCGATCTGGCAAAGAAGGAGCTTTCCTGGGAGCCGACAGTGAATCTGGAGGAAGGTCTGAAAAAGACGATCGCTTACTTTGATGATCTCTTAATGAATAAATAAAAATCTATATAATAAATGAATGAATAGTGGTCTTATCCAACCGGGTAAGATCACTTTTTTTATGTAATAGGAAACTTCGTTCCTATTACACAAAAACGCTCCGCGGGGATGCGCACTGCGGCGTACAATGCAGATGTCGCAAGCGACCGCCGCAGGCGCAAGAATGTGCCAGGGCACATTCTTTGTTCTGAAATATACGTGCAGAATAAGGGAAAGTGGGCATTTTTGTCCACTTTTTAACATATATTGGTTATGGTACGATGACAATAGAAAGCTGCAGAAATGCAGCAAAAGAAAGGGAGGAATTGCGCATGACGAAAAAACTGGCAAAGTGGCTGTCCTGTTTTTTGACGGTATGTATGTTGATAACATCGTTGCCGCTTTATCAGGCAGCTGCTTATGCAGAAACGACAGATGAAGAAGAGCAGGAACCGCAGCAGGATACGATCAGCGGTCTTGGGATCGCCTGGGATATGAACTGGGACGGAGAAGAGCCTGCGGTAAATGACGGCGCGGAGTTTGGAAAAGAAGTCTGGTGGGGAGATCTGCAAGGCACCTATCAGTTCAAAAGCTTCGATGCAGACGGACAGGAGCAGGAAATAATAACTGCTGATAAGCTGCAGCTTTACAGATGGGATGGAGAAGGTGATCAGCCACAATGGGTGCAGATCCCTGCATTGGATGATGATCCGATTTTTGAAGCTGCCGGTGTAGAAAAAGAACTGGTACATATTACATTCATGGAGACAGGCACTTATCGTGTGAGTTGCTCTGGGCTAACTTGCGGAGAAGAAAATAATTATGTCACGATCACGGTAAGTTATCCGTCATTTGCATTTTTCAGAGATAAAACCAGAAGTGCAGACAGCTTTATGACAGAATGCATCTATGGAAAATCAGAGGAAGATCCGCAGGATGAACGACGCCTGTTCTATATGATCACGGATAAGAAAGCGAAAGATATTGCATTCTATCTGGATCAGGACGGCGAAAAAATTGCAGAACATGACGCATATTTCACAGTCAGTGAACCGGAGACGGATGAAGCCGGAAATACCATCTGGCAGATCAACATTCCGAAAAGCTGCGTGGGAAAATGGTTTTCCATCAGCGTGACCGGACAGGTACTGGAAGAGGATCACTATGAGGATATAGAATATGGACTGCAGATTAGCTGGGACGATGCAGCAGTGGCAGAATATGATGGACTTGCTGCCAAGAGCGATCTGCTCTGGGATGAGGATGGCACACCGTCATCCAATCCGGACAGTGATGAACAGTGGAGCAAGGAACATCAGGCAGATCTGCCGGGCATGTCTTTTTGCTTTGCAAAAAACAGCGGAACGGAAAACGTAAAGGCTTCTGATCTGGTACTTTCTTATGTAAAGGACGATGGCTCTCTGGAAACAGAAGGAATCGGTGCGCTGCAGGAAAATGAGAAAAACGCAGAGATCACAGATGCAAGCTTTACAAAAACCGGAACCTATCAGGTCGCTTTAAAAGAAAAGGTTGATACAGACACAGAGCTGGTAACGATCAATGTTGTATATCCGGTGCTGGGGTTCTATATGACACCGGAGCCGGCAGAAGACAGTATTCTGACAGAAGAATTTCAGTATGGTGGCACACTGGCAGTTGGAGAAACTGACAACAGCACGCTTTATCTGCATGTACAGGAAAGACCGGATGAAAATATGACAGTTTCCGATCTGCAGCTGGAAGCAGGTGAATGGGGCGAAAATGAAAATCACGAAGCAGAAAAGACGATCATGAACGTACTGAACGGCGAATGTGATTATGTAAGCTGTGAGGAACTTGGAAATGGCAGTTACAAGCTGACAATTTCCGCCGGCTGTGAAGCATACTTTTCACTGGAAGCATCTGTGCTTTGCAATGCAGGGGAAAATGAATGGAGACAGGAAGGTTATCTGAGCCTGAGCCCTGCGGAGGCAGTTGTGGCAGAAGACGGAAAAGCAAGAACCGGTTTTTCAGGCTGTTTTGTGACAAAGGCTTCCTATGAAGCAGGTTCCCCTTATTTTATGGAAGAGGAGAATGAACAGTTCCTAAGCGGCTTTGAGTACTGGGTACATGCAGATACCATGCAGGGTGTTATGGAAGAACTGCTTGCGGCAGACGGCAAACTGGTGGAGTGGGCCGGTAAACAGTATCAGGTGAAGAATACAGGGTATATCTATATGACCATGAGCTATATAGATGCCTATGCGGAAAATGCAGAAGCAGCACAGTATGTAAAAACACCGGACAGCATCAAAGGCATTTGCATGGATTCCGGTATGGATGCGGAGATCTGCTATAAAAGGGGAACTGAGCAGTCATATGATATAAAAATAGCAGGCTTACGGAAAACAGACCATCTGGAGGATCAGGAAGATACCGATGATAATACGGAATCCGTCCTGATCGCCTGGACAGAAAACGGATGGACTTATGTAGAAAAAGATGCACAGGACAATACCTACTATATAACCGATAAACTGGTAAATGACAGAGGATTTGATGCGACAGAGCCGGATCCGGTTTATACAAAGGAAATGCCGTCCCATATTTCTTACGCTATGCCACAGATTTATGTAGATGCAAAGACCAACTTGAAGATCACCGGTGACTGGCAGGATGAGGAGCCGAACCTGCAGATCGGGTTCTATCCGAATTCGGAAAACAAGGTATCCATCATGACACTTTACTGTTATGCAACAAGAGCGGAAGACGGTGAAGAGGTAAAACTGGATACAGCCCTGATGCAGGAGGAAAGCTTCTGGGAGCAGTATGATGATGTAAGATATTTTTATCAGGAAAAAGAGAGCTTTGATGCAGACAGCATAGGAGAGAAGGATGTTTCCGTTTATCATCTGGTAAGATGCTACAACGAAGAAGATAATTCCTGCTGGGATGAATCGCAGGAAGTTTCTATGACTGTAAATTGTGTACTGGCAAAGACAGAAGCATCTGTTGCGGGCAATTATTCGGCCGGCGGCAAAATGCCTGAACTGAAAATCGCAGAGGACAGCAATGTGTCTGACCTTCTGCCGAATCTGACAGAGGAAGAAGAGAAGGCATATATCCGTGGAGAAAATGCGAATCTGAAACTTACCGTAGACCAGATTGATGCCACAAAAGCAGGTGCACAGATCAAAAATGAGATCAATAAGCTCAAGGAACTCGCAGAAAAGAGCGGAACGGTAAAGGATCTGATCCCGCTGGATCTGAATCTGCTTTTGCAGATCGGAGAGCAGAAGGAACGTAAAGTAGAGGAAACAAAGCAGGCGGTTTCCTTCTCTGTTCCGGTAGATGAAGCTTTACAAAAACAGCTTGGTACTGGTAAACTGAAATTAAAGCTGTTCAGATACCATGGAGGGCAGGCGGATGAGATTCCGGTCAGCTATGAGAACGGCAGATTATATGCAAGCTCTGACAAATATTCCACTTATGCGATCGCAGTCATGGAAGAAAAAGCAGAGACACCGGCACCTGCACCATCCACACAGCCAACACCTGCACCAACACCGTCCCCATCTGCGCAGCCAACGCCATCCGGGCAGCCAACACCGCAGAAGAAGGGCACAAAGCTGACAAAGAGCGGTGTTACCTATCAGGTAACAAAAGCCGGTGCAAAAGAAGGCTGTGTTGCTTATACAAAGGCAAAGAAAAATGTGAAGGGAAGCGTTACGATCCCTGCGGCAGTCACGATCGATGGGGTGACCTATAAGGTAACATCGATCGCAGCCAATGCTTTCAAAGGAAATAAGAAGATCACGAAGGTAACGATCGGTAAAAATATTGAGAAGATTGGCAAAAATGCATTTTACGGTTGCAAAAAGCTGTCAAGTATTACCTTTAAGACAACAAAACTGAAGGCTTCCAAGGTTGGAAAGAATGCATTTAAGGGTGTGAAAGCAAAAGTAACCGTGAAGATGCCAAAGAATAAAGCAAAGGATTATAAGAAATGGCTGAAAAAGAAAGGAATACCGGCGAACGCCAAATTCAAAACAGCCAGATAGCAGATGAATTTTTGCAGAATTATACAGAGCAGGCAGCACAGAAACTGCCCGTCTTTTTACAGGACGGGTATTCTGTGCTTTCCTGTTATTATGCGCAGGAGGAGAAAAGCTGCTATTTGCTGCAGAAAAATGAAACGAAAGAAAAATATATCGTAAAGTGCAGAAAAGAAAGAGAAGACAGAGACAGTCTGCAAAAAGAGTATGAAGAGCTGGGGCGGCTGGCAGAACGTTATCCGAATCTGTATCAGCGGGCATCCTTACAGAAAGCAGACGGGTATGTGTATCTGCTGCGCGCCTATATTGAAGGAAAAAATCTGGAGGAGTATGTGGCGGAGGATCCGTATCTGAGGCCGGAAAGACAGCTTGAGATCTTAGAGGAGATCTGTCAGGCTGTTGCAAGGCTGCATGCCATGGATCCGGTGATCCTGCACCGGGATATGAAGCCACAGAACCTGATCCTTGATGCCAGAGGACATGTGCATCTGATCGATTTTGAAACGGCGCGGGAATACGACGGAACAAAAAAGAAGGATACGGTCTTTTTCGGAACGGAAGGTTCTGCTGCACCGGAACAATACGGCTATGCACAGACCGATGTGCGGACAGATGTGTTCGGGATCGGTAAGATCGCAGAATATTTTTATGAAGAATATCAGGCAGGGTATGATCCGCTGACAGCAAAACGAATGCAGCGCATCATCAAAAAAGCGACCGCATTTGATCCTGCCGACCGTTATCAGAATGTACAGGCACTTTTGCTGGCAATCCGAATCGTGAGAAAGCAGACCGGACGGGGAGGGAACAAATGGCTGAAAGCTGCTGTGGCGGCTGAGAGCATTTTGCTCTTGCTCGTTCTGGGAGCATTATTCTTCCGGACAGGATTTCAGAAAACGGAAAATACGGAGGTGGAAGACTACGTGGCAGCCTTAGCGGAAGGACAGGCAGAGCAGCAGGATGAGACCATGGAGGATCCGCCAGCGCAGGCAGATTCCGATGAAATCGTTACACTGGAAGGGGATCCTCTTTTGTTGCAGGCAATCCGGGAAACTGCTGGAAGCGATGAGCTGACAAGAGGCATACTTTCCGGCATTACGAGGATCGCTGTGATCGGAGATCAGATCTATACGGAGAAAACGCCGGTGGAAGATCTGGAGAATCTTGTATATCAGGATGGATTTAATGACCGGATGGTCAATGGAGGGATCACGGATCTGTCGGTACTGACGAATCTGCCGAACCTGAAAGAAGTATTTTTATGTAATCAGAAAATTACGGATATCAGTCCATTGCAGGAGCTTCCGATAGAAGGTCTGTATGTGTGCGGCAATCGGATCGAGGATTTTTCTCCTGTTGAAAAAATGCAGGAGCTTTCCACACTGTATCTAGTAGATAATCCGGTCAGAAAAATGCCACAGTTGTCAGACTGCACGAAGCTGACCAGACTTGCACTTTGCGGAAATAATTACGAAACACTTGATTTCCTGGAAGGCAGCAGCATCTGCAATCTGTATGCAATGGGGATTTATGTGGAAGATGGGTCTTTTGAGGTGCTTTCGACCATGCAGAGTCTGACAGAACTGTATACCGGATCGGAGCAGAAAAATTTTTATGAAGAACTTCCGAATCTGACGGAACTGCGCACGTTATCTTTATGGGGCGGTCATTTCGGTACAGATCTTCAGATCGTCAGTAGTCTGGAAAATTTACAGAATCTGTTTGTAAATGAGGGGCGTGTCAGCTCTCTTGCCGGAATTGAACATCTGCAAAGACTGGAAGTGCTTTGTATGGACGGTACAAATGCAAAGGATATTGCCCCGCTGACAAAGCTGCCGAGATTACAGGTCGTGCGTCTGCAGGGCGTTCCGGTCGAGAATTTTACACCGCTGTTTTCCTGCCAGAGCCTGCAGGAGGTTGGGGCAGACAGCAGCCAGAAGGAAACAATAGAACAGTTGGGAGATCCGGCCTTTATGATCTCTGTGGAGTAATAGAACCACCGCTCAGCGCAGCGGTGGTTCTCCTATTTCAGTCAAAAGACCGTTCAGATCATCAATCGACATATTGTGCTCCAGTGCGTAGATAATTGCCGCGTCAAACCGGTTCCGCGGATACAGGACAGCACGCTGGCAGATGGACAGCATACGCTGGAATTCCGCTAATGACAGCTGCAGATAAAAACCGATACGCAGCAGAAGGATCCTCGTAGGATTTCGAGTGCCGCGCAGGATCTGATAGGCATAGGAGCGTTCCAGCTCCAGATCACGGATCAGATTGCCGGGCTGCAGATGATGTTCCTTTAGCAGCATGGATAAATAAGCACCGCCGGACTCTGCATAGTCTGTTTCATTTTCCAGAAAAGAGGTCTGATCCTGTTTTTTCAGATCGTTGATCAGCTCATCGGTAGATTTCATATGATACCTCCTGTCTCTTATATTTTATTATAGCAGAAATAAGGGGAGAATGTCGAGGGGCGCAGGGAAGATTGGAAAATACAGGAAAATAATTCGCACGATCTTCCTAAATATGCCCGATAATTCTGTCAAACGCTGTTCTGTTTTAAAAGTGCCGTGGTATTTTTGGCGAAAACGTCGTTTTTGTGCGATGACTGTAGCTTGCAACACAAAATGACACATTGTTATAATATGCTACACAGGAAATAAGAAATAAGGAGGGATTTTTCCATGCAGCAGCTGAATGTTGTAACTACACAGGATAATGACAGAATGTTTAAAATACTGACCGAACTGGTTCATCAGGATAAAGAATTTCAAATTGTGATTTCCGTCCCTTCCAAAAACAGACAGGAATTGCATCCACAGACAGTACCGCAGAAAGAGAAGCCTGTCCGGGATCTGGAAAAAGATGTGACGGATATGATCCACGAGCTTGGCGTTCCTGCCCATATCAAAGGATACCAGTATCTGCGGGAAGCGATCATGATGGCGGTTGAAGATATTGATATGCTGGGGTCTATTACAAAGATCCTGTATCCGACGATCGCTAAAAAATACCAGACAACCGCAAGCAGGGTAGAGCGGGCGATCAGACATGCGATCGAGGTGGCATGGAGCCGCGGAAAAATGGAGACGCTGGATGCCCTGTTCGGTTATACGATTAATACCGGCAAAGGAAAACCGACCAATTCGGAATTTATCGCACTCATTGCAGATAAGATCAGGCTTTTATATCGCACAAATTAGTTCTTTCAAAATGCACGTGATTGGTGTATAATTGTTCCAAGGTATTTACCTGTCCGGGTAGCAGGTGAAAACAAATATTGGAGGATTATAAAGAATGAAGAACATACTGTTTATTGCATCTGAGGGGGTTCCTTTTATCAAGACGGGAGGACTTGCAGACGTTGTCGGATCTCTTCCGAAGAACATTGACAAGAAGTACTTTGATGTGCGCGTTATGCTTCCGAAATATACCTGTATCAAGCAGGAATTAAAGGACAAGATGAAGTATAAGACCCACTTCTACATGGACTTCAACTGGAAGAGCGAATATGTCGGTGTACTGGAAGCAAAAGTAGATGGTATCACCTATTATTTTATCGACAACGAATCTTATTTCAGCGGCTTTAAGATTTACAGCGATAACGTTCTGGATGAAATCCGCAAGTTCAGCTTTTTCTGTAAGGCAGCATTGTCAGCCCTGCCTCTGACAGGCTTCAGACCGGATCTGATCCATTGCCATGACTGGCAGACAGGTCTGATTCCGGTATATTTAAAGGAACGCTTTGCAGGCGGAGATTTCTTCCGTGGCATTAAGACAGTTATGACAATACATAATCTGAAATTCCAGGGACGCTGGAATGTCAAGGATGTCAAGGACATCACAGGACTGCCTGACTATTTCTTTACATCCGATAAGCTCGAAGCATACAAGGATGCAAACCTGTTAAAGGGCGGTATTGTATATGCGGATGCGGTAACGACCGTTTCCGAAACCTATGCGGAAGAGATCAAGACACAGTTTTACGGTGAAGGGCTGGACGGTCTTCTTCGTGCAAGATCCGGTGCACTGCGTGGTATCGTCAATGGTATTGATTATGAAGAGTTCAATCCGGAAAAAGATAAAAATATCGTAGCCCCGTACAATGCAGCAAATTTCCGTAAGGAAAAGATCAAAAACAAACGTGCGCTGCAGCAGGAGCTCGGTCTGGAGCAGGATGATAAGAAATTTATGATCGGTATCGTTTCCAGACTGACAGACCAGAAGGGCTTTGACCTGATCGCTTATGTCATGGATGAGCTTTGTCAGGAAGATGTCCAGATCGTTGTACTTGGTACGGGCGAAGAAAAATATGAAAATATGTTCCGTCACTTTGACTGGAAATATAATAATAAGGTATCGGCCAATATTTACTATTCCGATGCATTATCCCATAAGATCTATGCAGCATCGGATGCATTCCTGATGCCATCCTTATTTGAGCCGTGCGGTCTTTCGCAGCTTATGGCACTGCATTACGGAACACTTCCGATCGTCAGGGAAACAGGAGGTCTGAAGGATACGGTAGAACCATATAACGAATATGAAAGCACAGGAACTGGTTTCAGCTTCGCAAATTACAATGCATACGAAATGCTGGCAACGATCCGTTACGCGAAATATGTATTCTATCAGCGCAAGCGTGAATGGAATAAGATGGTGGATCGTGCCATGGCAGCTGATTTCTCCTGGAGCGTATCCGCAGCCAAGTATCAGGAAATGTATGACTGGCTGATCGGTTAAGAAATTGTAGGAACGATAGAAATGTATGATAAATAAACAAGACCGGTATTTCCGGTCTTGTTTATTGTCGGGGCAGATTTTAAAATCAAGCACAGGCGAGGAAGAAAATGGCATTTGATGGAATTACAATGGCCTGCGTGGTGCAGGAGCTGAATGAAAAATTACTGGATGGAAGAGTCTATAAGATCGCACAGCCGGAAAAAGATGAAATCCTGTTGACGATCAAGGCGGGCGGTGCGCAGTACCGTCTTTCCCTGAATGCGGACGCGTCTCTTCCTCTCATTTATCTGACACAGGAAAATAAAAAAAGTCCGATGACAGCGCCAAACTTCTGCATGCTGCTCAGAAAGCATATCCAGAATGGCAGGATCGTAAAGATTGACCAGCCCGGTCTGGAACGTGTGGTACGGTTTGAAATTGAACATCTGGATGAAATGGGGGATCTGCGCAGAAAGACGCTTGCCATGGAGCTGATGGGAAAGCACAGCAACATCATATTTTATGATGAAGAAAATAAGATATTGGACAGCATCAAGCATATTTCCGGACTGGTCTCAAGCGTGCGGGAGGTGCTCCCGGGAAGAACCTATTTTATTCCACAGACAGAGCACAAAAAAGATATATTGACTAATATGGTCAGTAAAGAAGGATTTCTCGCAGACCTGAAGGAAAATTCTGTAGCTGTCTATAAAGGAATTTATTCCCGCTATACGGGGATATCGCCGATCGTTGCGCAGGAGATCTGCTACAGAGCCGGAATCGATGCGGATCTGCCGACAAGTGTACTTGACTCTGCCATGGGAGAGCGGCTGTATCAGGCATTCGTTTCTTATATGAATGCGGTAAAGCTGGGGATTTTTGAACCTGCGATCTACTATGATAAAGGAGAACCTGTTGAATTCGGTGTGCTTCCGTTTACGCTGTATGAAGAAAAAGAAAAGAAGGTTTATGAAAGTATTTCGGAGCTTTTATGGAGTTATTATTCCGAAAAGAGTGCGGTGACAAGGATCCGGCAAAAGTCCACAGATCTGAGAAAGATCGTTACAACGGCTTTGGAGCGGAATGTGAAGAAATATGATCTGCAGAGGAAACAGCTGGCAGATACGGAAAAGAGAGAAAAATATAAAGTATACGGAGAGCTGCTCCATACATACGGCTATCAGATCGAGCCGGGGGCGAAAAAAGCGACCGTTCCCAATTATTACACAGGGGAAGAAATAGAGATCCCGCTTGACGATCAGCTTACCCCGATGGAAAATGCAAAAAAGTATTTTGACCGGTACGGTAAACTGAAGCGGACCTATGAGGCACTGACAGAGTATGTACGGGAAACGGGAGCAGAAGTAGAGCATTTGAAGTCTGTTGTAAATGCGCTGGATCTGGCACAGGATGAGGCAGATCTTTCCCAGATCCGGGAAGAACTTGTGCAGAGTGGTTATATCCGTCACAAAGGCGGTAAAAAGAAAGAAAAGATCGTCTCAAAGCCGCTGCACTTTATCAGCAGTGACGGTTTTGATATGTATGTCGGCAAAAACAATTTCCAGAATGAGGAGATCACGTTCCAGATGGCACAGGGCGGCGACTGGTGGTTCCATGCAAAAGGAATGCCGGGTTCCCACGTGATCGTCAAGACAAACGGAAAAGAACTGCCGGATCGTACGTTTGAGGAAGCGGGCAGACTGGCTGCCCATTATTCCAGTGCCAAAGGACAGAACAGTATTGAAGTGGATTACGTGCAGCGCAAGCATGTAAAGAAGCCGGGCGGCGCAAAACCGGGCTTTGTCGTGTATTACACCAATTATTCCATGGTGATCGATCCGGATATTTCAAAGATCAGGCAGGTATAGCAGAAATAAGACCGGATTTATTGCAAAATATGGGAAGATGGTTTACTATATAAAAGATAATGACGTAAAAATGAGGACAATGTAATAATAGAAAAATAGCGATAAGGGGAACCGAAATGATTAAAAGTATGACCGGTTTTGGCCGGTGCGAGCTCGCAAGAAACGACCGTAAGTTTACGGTAGAGATCAAATCAGTCAATCACAGATATATGGATGTGACGATCAAGATGCCAAAGAAGCTGAATTTCTTTGAAGCATCCATCCGCAATCTGCTCAAGGAATATATGCAGAGAGGGAAAATTGATGTATTCATTACTTATGAGGATTATTCCGAAAGTACGGTAGCTGTCAAGTATAATAAAGAGATTGCTGCGGAATATATGCAGTATCTGAATCAGATGGCGGAAGATTTCGGGCTGGAAAACGATACCAAGGTATCAGGACTTTCCAGATATCCGGAAGTATTTACAATGGAAGAGATCACCGCCGACGAAGAAGAAATCTGGAAGCTTTTGGAGGAGACGATCCGCGGTGCTGCGGAGCAGTTTGTACAGTCCCGTGTCGTGGAAGGTGAAAACCTGAGAGATGACCTGATCGGCAAACTGGATGGCATGCTTGTGCATGTGGATTATATTGAAAAGCGTTCGCCGGAGATCATTGAAGAATATAAACAGAAGATCTACGAAAAGGTAAAGGAGCTTCTGACAGATGCACAGGCTGAGGACAACAGAATTTTGATGGAAGTGACCCTGTTTGCGGATAAGATCTGTGTAGATGAAGAAATGGTCCGTCTGCGCAGTCATATCGAGACGACAAAGCAGACACTGCTGGAGGGCGGCAGTATCGGTCGTAAGCTTGATTTTATTGCACAGGAAATGAACAGGGAAGCCAATACAACACTTTCCAAAGCAAATAACCTGGATATATCCAATCATGCAATAGAGCTTAAGACAGAAATTGAAAAAGTCAGAGAACAGATTCAGAACATTGAATAAGGAAATGCTCATATGAAAACACTTACACATATCGGTTTTGGCAATATGGTAAATTCAGATAAGATGATCGCAGTTCTGCAGCCGGATTCTGCACCGGTCAAGCGGATCGTGCAGCACGGCAAGGAGCAGGGCATTGTTGTGGATGCCACACAGGGCAGAAAGACGAAAGCAGTTCTCCTGATGGAAGATAACCGTATCATTTTATCGGCTTTAAAGCCCGAGACAATAGCACAAAGAGCAGAGACATTAACGGGAGAAGAAGAATGAACCAAAAGGGAATACTGGTTGTAGTTTCCGGTTTTTCAGGAGCCGGAAAAGGAACACTTATGAAAAAACTCATCACGGACTATCCTAATTATGCGCTCAGCGTATCCATGACAACAAGACAGCCGAGAGCAGGTGAAGTGGACGGCAGAGATTATTTCTTTGTGACAGATGAGGAATTTGAAAACAGGATCGCAAATGACGGAATGATCGAGTACGCCGGATACTGTGGGCATTATTACGGTACACCGAAGGATTTCGTGGAGAAGAATCTGGAGAAAGGAAAAGATGTGATCCTGGAGATCGAGATCCAGGGCGCACATAAGGTAAGAGCACAATACCCGGATGCGGTTCTGTTATTCGTTATGCCGCCAAGTGCAAAAGAATTGCATAACAGGCTGACCGGACGGGCAACAGAGACGGAAGAAGTGATCCGGCAGAGAATGCTGCGTGCGGTAGAAGAGTCGGAAGGTATTGACACATACGACTATATTGTGGTAAATGATAAGTTAGAAGATTGTATTGCACAGATCAATACGATCGTAAATGCGGCGCGTCACACGCCATCCAAAAATATAGAGTTTATCAGTGAAATCAGAAAAGAACTCAAAGAGTTCCTTGGAAGCAGATAAAGGAAAGGAAGAGAAAAATGATACATCCATCTTACACAGAGCTTATGAAGGTCGTAAACAGCGAGGTTGAACCGGGAGAAGTTCCTGTAGTCAACAGCCGTTATTCCATTGTAATGGCAACTTCCAAAAGAGCAAGACAGATCATCGCAGGAGAAGAACCGCTTGTTCCTGCAAAAGGAAGAAAACCATTATCCATTGCGGTTGACGAACTCAACCAGGGCAAAATCAAGATTATGGGAGATGAAAAAGAGGAAGAATAATCTTTCTCTTTTTCCTGTTAGAGACTTATTATGAAAATTATGTTTATATCACTTGGCTGTGATAAAAATCTGGTAGATACCGAAATGATGCTTGGTATGCTGGCAGAAAAGGGCTATCAGTTCACGGATGATGAGCAGGAAGCGGAAATTGTAGTTGTGAATACCTGCTGTTTCATCGGAGATGCCAAGGAAGAAAGTATCAATACACTGATCGAGATCGGACAGCTGAAAGAAACTGCCAATGTGAAAATGCTGATCGCAGCTGGCTGTCTGGCACAGCGTTACCGGAAAGAGATCCGGGATCTGATCCCGGAGGTTGATGTGATCATCGGAACGATGGCGATCGACAAAATTGTGGAAGCGGTAGAAGAATATCAGACAAAGCAGTATACCACATTTGTGGAAGATATCGATAAGACACCGGTCAGTGGTAAGAAACGTGTCGTTACGACCGGCGGGCATTACGCTTATATGAAGATCGCAGAGGGCTGTGACAAACGCTGCAGCTATTGCATTATTCCAAAGGTAAGAGGCGGCTATCGCAGTATTCCGATGGAAACACTGCTAAAGGAAGCGAGTACGCTTGTAGAGCAGGGCGTAAAGGAGCTGATCCTTGTTGCACAGGAAACTACCTTATACGGAACAGATCTGTATGGGAAGAAATCTTTGCCGGAGCTTTTGCGGAAGCTTTCCGAGATCAGAGGGCTTTACTGGATCCGTATTTTATACTGCTATCCGGAAGAGATCACGGAAGAGTTGATCGATACGATCGCAGAGCTTCCGAAAGTATGTCATTATCTGGACATTCCGATCCAGCACGCATCGGATAAGATCTTAAAACGCATGGGCAGACGTACCGACCAGCAGCAGCTAAAGGAAAAGATCGCGATGATCCGCAGTAAAATACCGGACATTTGTCTGCGTACCACACTGATCACCGGTTTTCCGGGAGAAACGCAGGAAGATCATGAACAGTCCATGGCGTTTGTAGATGAGATGGAATTTGACAGGCTTGGTGTGTTTACCTATTCCGCAGAAGAGGATACGCCTGCAGCGGGCTTCCCGGATCAGATCGAGGAAGAAGTCAAAAAAGACAGACAGGCAGATATCATGGAGCTGCAGCAGGAAATTGCCTTTGAGAAAGCGGAAGGCATGACAGGGCAGGATGTGCTTGTTATGATCGAAGGCAAAGTGGCAGACGAAAATGCCTATGTGGGACGTACCTATAAAGATGCGCCGAATGTAGACGGTCTGGTCTTTGTAAATACGGACAGGGAACTTATGACAGGAGATTTTGTACCTGTACATATTACAGGTTCTTATGAATACGACTTGATTGGAGAAATAAAGGATGAAAATGAACTTACCGAATAAACTGACAACGCTCAGAGTGATCATGGTACCTTTTTTTGTGGCATTTTTGCTTCTGACACCGACTCATGCGGATTTTAAATGGATCGCATTTGTACTTTTCGTGGCAGCATCCCTGACAGATCTTCTGGACGGCTATATTGCCAGAAAATATCATATGATCACCAATTTTGGTAAATTTATGGATCCGCTTGCGGATAAACTGCTTGTCAGTGCAGCACTTGTCTGCCTGACGGCACTCGGTTTTATCCCTGCATGGATGACGGTTGTGATCATCAGCCGCGAATTTATCATCAGCGGTTTCAGACTGATCGCAGCAGAGCAGGGCAGAGTGATCGCAGCAAGCTGGTGGGGAAAATGGAAAACTTCTGTTACAATGGTAACGCTGGCGATCCTGCTCCTTTTAGTTAACGATAAAGGCTTTGGCAGGGCATATCAGGGCTTTATGACGGTAACAACTGTTTTACTGTGGATCGCAGTGATCCTGACGGTTGTTTCCCTGATCGATTATCTGGTGAAAAATAAAGATGTCATGAAGGAAGAAGACAAGGGCTGATCGGCAGTAGCGGAAGCGGATCAATGAAATCCGAAAAAGGATGAAGCGTGGGAAAGAGGAAGCATTATGTCGAAAGAACTGGAACAGGAAATTGCGGAACTTCTGATTCAAAATCATATGACAGTGACAACGGCCGAATCCTGCACAGGCGGGCTTGTTGCAGGCAGGCTGATCAATGCAGCGGGCATTTCCGCAGCTTATAAGCAGGGCTATATCACCTATGCCAATGAAGCGAAGCATAAGCTGCTCGGTGTGAAGAATAAAACACTGAAAA
>ERZ808240.2041-NODE-2041-length-23310-cov-3.780219_pt1 | contig 23310 bp, 21 predicted proteins | sample MGYA00521084_ERZ808240 | MGnify/ENA primary metagenome ERZ808240 (study PRJEB31516, sample SAMN03275571) | gut metagenome | biome: mammalia-associated habitat; material: feces | host: Papio cynocephalus | place: Kenya | collected 2012-08-06 ...
TAGGCGTTGGCCAGCGTGTTCAGATTCGGGAAGCTGGAAGCGTCGGTCTCAGAGCTGAGGAGCACCATGACCTGCCCGCCGCTGACCAGATAGTCCTGCACCTGCTGCAGCTCATCGGCGGAGAGATCACTGGTGGGCTGGTTGAAGAACAGCATCTCGCAGTTTTCTGGAATGCCGCCGTCGGTGAGCAGGTTCACGTTCTGGGTGGACAGATTGTTCTTGTCCAGCAGGGTGCTGATCTGACTGCCCAGCGAGGCCTCGCCGTGGCCGGTGTCGCAGAAAATGGTGTGGGCCGCGCCGCTGGTGACCAGATTGACGGCGCTGGTCAGCTGGCCCTCGGCGTCAAATTCAGAGTAGCTGGTCTGGCCATAATAGTAGTAGGAGTACATATCAGGCACCAGAATGTCGCTGAAGGCGATGGTCTGCTGTTTGCCGGTGTCGGTGTTGCGGACGACCACCACATTGCTGCTGTCTACGCCGTACTCACTGAGGGCGGAGGGGTAGAGGGTGGTGTCCACATTCTTCAGCGTCAGCTTGTCGCTGAGGGAGCAGTAGAGCTCCAGATAGGTGGAAATGCGCTGATCCACTCCATCCGTGGGGGCCAGCACGGTGATCTCCACATTGGAGTTCAGACCGTTCAGAAGGTCGCGGCTGGTGTCGGAGACGGTGTATATATTCTCACTGGACAGGTCCTTCTGGGTCACGTTGGTGGGGATCATACCCACTGCCAGATTGACTATGATCACGATCGCGATGGCCGCCAGAATGGACACGGCGGCAAATAGGCCGCCCCGCCATTTCAGTCCGGTAAACAGGTTCTTGAAATTGAATTTCTTTTTCATTGCGTCCGACTCCCTTCCTCAGCAGTAGCGCCGCCGCTGAATGAGCTGGACGGTGATGAACACCAGCAGAAAGTCCAGAGACAGATAGAGGATCAGGCCGGTGAAGTCAAAGAGATGGTAGGAGGCAAAGTTGGAAAAAACCTCGGTGACGGAGAATTTGTCCAGCAGTGTGGGCAGCAGGTTGTCAAAATGGGAGCGCTGCACCAGATAGACGATCACCTCACCGGCGGCAGCCACAGCGGTGACGATGCCGGACACCAGATAATTGCCGGTCAGTGCGTGGATGACCACGCCCAGCAGCAGATCCAGCAGCAGAAAGCCCACCAGCGATGCCGCGGCGGAGGAGGGAATGTAGCTCACCAGAGAATTCCACAGCAGCAGGAGCAGCACGGCGCCGAAGGTGCCGATGGCGGCGATGACCTGGCTCTCGGTCAGAGACGATACCAGCAGGCCGACGGCGATGCAGACGCTGCCCAACAGGAAGAACATGAGCAGGGTGGCATAGTCCACCGCCAGTGTGGCAGTGCCGTTCAGTTTGATGATGAGCGGGCACAGGCAGAACAGCAGGCAGGGAAGCGCCAGCACCGCCAGCATGGCAAAATACTTGCCCAGCACCATTTTGGTGACGCTGACCGGACTGGTCAGCAGCAGCTGGTCAGTCTTGCTGCGCCGGTCCTCCGCCATGGAGCGCATGGTCAGGATCGGGGTGGTCAGCATGAAAATAAACAGACTGCTGTTCAGCGCATAGGCAAAGCTGGGATAGCCGCTGAACAGGTTGGCGGCCATGAAGTAAATGCCCACACAGCAGACGAGAAAGGCACAGCAGATGTAGCCGGTCATGGAATGAAAGTATGCGCCCAGCTCGCGCTTGTAAACTGCGATCATGAATCTTCTTCCTCCTCCTGGGTATCCGGCAACGGTTCGGCTTCCACATCAGATGCGGTGTCCGGAGCCGGCTCAGCTGTTTCCGGTGCGTCCTCCTGCGTCAGGGACAGGAACACCTGCTCCAGCGATGCAGTGGTGGTTTTCAGTTCGATGAGGGGGAGTCGGGCGTCGGCAAAGGCGAAGAAAATGGCCTGTCGGGGGTCGTTGGACGGCGTATACTCCAGCTGGGCGGTCACCTGACCGTCCTCACCGCTGAGCGTGACATTGCTGATGCCGTCGATGCCCGACAGAATGGACTCCACCTGCGCGCGGTCAGCCAGCGCGGTCAGCGTCAGCGTGGCGGCGGCGTTCAGCTGCTGTTCCAGTTCCTCCGGGCGGCCGTCGGCAATGACCCGGCCCTGATGGAGAATGACGATCCGGTCACAGGCCAGCTGCACCTCGGAGAGCTTGTGAGAGCTCAGAATGACGGTGTGCGCCTCGCCGAGCTTTCGGATCAGCGCCAGCATCTCGTTGATCTGCCGGGGATCGAGGCCGTCGGTGGGCTCGTCGAGGATAATGATGTCGGGCAGACCGAGGATGGCCTGAGCCAGGCCCACACGCTGGCGGTAGCCTTTGGACAGGTTCCGAATGAGTCTGCCGGAAACCTCCTGAAGCTCGGTGAGCTCCACTGCCTTCTGAATGTACTCTGCCCGCTCCTTTTTGGGCAGCTGCTTGAGCTCGGCGCAGAAGTTCAGGTACTCGCTGACGGTCATGTCGGTGTAGAGCGGCGGCTGATCCGGCAGGTAGCCGATGCAGCGCTTGGCCTCCTCAGCCTCCTCCAGAATGTCGTGGCCGTTGACAGTGATCTGCCCCTCAGTGGGGGCCAGATAGCCGGTGATCATATTCATCGTGGTCGTTTTGCCTGCGCCGTTCAGGCCCAGCAGACCGCAGACCTGTCCCGGCTCGACGGTCAGGTTCAGGTGGTCTACCGCGGTCTGAGTGCCGTAGCGCTTGACCAGATCGTGGATCTCGATCAAATTGGATTCCTCCTTGCTGTGGATGTTTCGGGTATATGCCCGAAGATACCGAATACAATAGCGGCAAAAACTTAAACCTGACTGAAGGCAGATTTGGACGAAAAAGGAAGGAGAATAGGAACAATGCCGGCCTGCGGAGAGCTCCGCAGGTCGGCATTTTAAAGTTCAGACATTTGGATTTTGAGCAAAATAATCAGTCTTGTCCGACTCTGTGATGGGACGCAGCACCCGGCAGGGACTGCACACGGCGATCACATTGGCGGGAATGTCGCGGGTGACGACGCTCCCGGTGCCGGTGATGGTGTTGTCGCCGATGGTGACTCCGGCGGTGATCTTTACGTCGCCGCCCAGCCACACGTTCCGGCCAATGTGCACCGGCCCGCCGATACAGCCGCCGCGGATGCGTTCTTCGGCGTCGATGGCGTGGTTGACGGGGTAGATGCCGATGTTGGGCCCCAGCAGGGCGTTTGCGCCAATAACCACCTCGGCGCAGTCCAGGATCACACAGCCAAAGTTGATGTAGACATTGTCCTCAATGGCGATATTTTTCCCGAACTCACAGCGGAAATCCGGCTCGATCCAGACGTCTTTTCCGACGGAGCGGAACAGGCCGCGCAGGATCTGTTGGCGCTCCTCGGTCTGGCCGTCGTCCGTCCGGTTATAGGCGCGAAACAGCTTTTTGGCCTCCACCCGGCGCTGAAAGAGGTCCGGGTCGAAATCATTGTACATCTGTCCGGCCTGTAATTTTTCCCATGCAGTCATAGCAGATCTTTCTCCTTTTGCGGTCAGAACGGAAGCGGCGCGTCCTCCGGTTTTTCCAGTGCCTCCGGGTGGGAGAGAAACCAGCGCACGCCGCTGTAACGGTTCATCTGCCGGTCGTTGGCCACCATGCGGGCCACCACTTCCTCGTCGCCTACAATGATGAGCAGCTCCTTGGCCCGGGTGATGGCAGTATAGAGCACACCCCGGGTGAGCAGCATGGGCGGGCCGTTGACGGCGGCCAGAATGACTGCCCGGTATTCACTGCCCTGAGATTTGTGCACCGTCATGGCGTAGGCGGGCTCCAGCTCGTTGAGCATATCCGGGGTGTATTCCACGATGTGGCCGTCGAAATTGACGGTGGTCACATCTCCCTCCGGGGTGATGTCAGTGATGAGGCCGATGTCGCCGTTAAACACGCCGGTGCCGCCCTGCAGGCTGTTTTCCGAGCGCCAGAGCACATCGTAGTTGTTCTTGATCTGCATGACCCGGTCCCCGACCCGGAAGGTGAAGGAGCCGTGTTTTTTCTTCCCCCGTTCCGGCCTGGGCGGGTTCAGTGCCGCCTGAAGGGCGGCGTTCAGGTTGGCAGTGCCCGCCAGATATTTGCGGGTGGGGGAGAGCACCTGGATCTGATCGGCGGGGATGCCCATCTTTTCGGGCAGCCGGGTCTGGCACAGCTCCACGATGGTGTCCACCGCATTCCGGGCATCCTTGCGGCGCAGGAAGAAGAAGTCGCCCCCCGCGTTTTTCAGGCTGGGCAGCTGTCCGGCGTTGACGCTGTGGGCATTCATGACGATGCGGGACTGCTGCGCCTGACGGAAGATCGTGGTCAGCCGGGCAATGGGCACCGCATCGGAGCGGATCAGATGGTCAAAGACCTGCCCAGGCCCTACGGGGGGCAGCTGATCCGGGTCGCCCACCAGCACAAGGCGGCAGTCATTGGGCAGGGCGGCCAGCAGCGCCGCCATCAGGGGCACATCCACCATGGAGGTCTCGTCCACAATGACGGCCTTGCATTTCAGCGGTTCGTCCTCGTCGTGCATGAACACCAGCTGGTTGGACTCCGGGTCATAGCCCGCCTCCAGCAGGCGGTGGATGGTGGAGGCCTCTTGCCCGCACAGCTCACCAAGGCGCTTGGCGGCGCGGCCGGTGGGGGCGGCCAGCAGCGTTTTCAGTCCCAGCGCTTCAAACAGGCCGAGGATGCCCCGGAGACTGGTGGTCTTGCCGGTGCCGGGACCGCCGGTCAGCAGCATGATCTGGTGGCCTGCCGCCATGCGGACGGCCTCCCGCTGCTCCGGGGCATAGGAGATGCCCTGTTCATGCTCCACCCGGTCAATGAGTGCGTCCAGATTCTCGGGGATCAGCGTCTCCCGCTGGCACATCTCCAGAATGCGGTGGACGATGTAGGCTTCGTTCTCAAAGAGACCGCTCAGGTAGACGGCCGGAGTGGCGCCCACAAAGGTGGTGACAACCTTTCCCTGCAGCCGCAGTGCATCCAGACCCTCGGCCAGCAGGTCGGCGCTGTCAATGCGCAGCAGCCGGGCGGCGGCGCTGAGCAGCTTCTCCCGGGGGAGAAAGCAGTGGCCGCTGTCCAGATTGTGAGTCAGGGTGTACTGCACCCCGGCCTCTACACGCAGCAGATCGTCCGCACCAATGCCGCAGGCGGCGGCGATCCTGTCCGCGTCTGCAAAGCGGAGCCCCACGTCCTCGTTCAGGAGCAGATAGGGGTCGGCCCGGAGAATGTCAATGGCCCGGTCGGCGTAGCGCCGCCACAGGGCAAGACCGATGGAGGCGGGGAGCTGAAACTGTCCCAGAAACTCCATAAGCCGCCGCATTCCCGCCTTCTGGAGAAATTCCGCCTGAATGGCCCGAGCCTTTTTCAGCGTCATGCCCTTGAGCGAGGCCAGCTTCTCCGGCTCTGACTCAATGACGGCCAGCGTGTCAGCGCCAAATTTGTCCACAATGCGCCGGGCGGTCTGCCTGCCTACACCTTTGATGACGCCGGCGGCGAGATATTCAAAAATGCCATGGGCCTCCGTCGGCACAGAGGTCTCCATGGCGGCGGCTTTGAACTGGGGGCCAAAGGAAGGGTGATCCACCCACACGCCGGTGGCGAGGATGTGCTCACCGGCCGAGACGTCGGCCATCTCGCCCACCACGGTCTGACTGCCCTCTTTGGACTTGACCCTGAGAACGGTGTAGCCGTTCTCAGGGTTTTGATAGATGACCGCCGAGACGGTGCCCTCCAGGGTTTCCACTTGTGACTGCTCTGGCGCCATCAGGACGCCTCCTTTGTGTTGAAATATGTGTTCAGTATCCTGAATTATGTAAATTGATCAGACTTGGTCGATGTCCTGTTCCACCACGCAGAAGCGTAGCTCCGGGTAGCGCCGGCACAGCCGCTCGGCGGCGGCCTGCCCGTCGCTGTCCAGCCCTACATCCGCGAGATAGATCGTCCCGCAGTCCAGCTTGCCCTCCCCGGACAGGGCGGTCAGCCCCTTGAGCTGCTGCTCCAGCAGCCGGCCGTCGCCCCGGGCGGGCAGAAGGATGACCGCGCCTCGGACAGGATAGACCAGCCGCCCTACCGCAAAGCGGATGCAGGCGGCCAGACCGATCGCGCAGAAAACTGCCAGTAAGATCTCCCATACCACATGACTCGCCTCCGGGGCATCCTATGCCCCGGAGTGCTTCGGTGTGTCAGGAGAGCATTTTCTTGAGGTAATGGCCGGTGTAGGAGGCCTCACACTGGGCGACCTCCTCCGGCGTGCCGGTGCAGACGATCTCGCCGCCGCCGCTTCCGCCCTCTGGCCCCAGGTCAATGAGGTAGTCGGCGGTCTTGATGACGTCCAGATTGTGCTCGATGATGAGCACCGTGTTGCCCACCGCCACCAGCCGCTGGAGCACCTCCACCAGGCGGTGTACGTCGGCGGAGTGCAGGCCGGTGGTGGGCTCGTCCAGAATATAGATGGTGGAGCCGGTGGAGCGTTTGGCCAGCTCCGTGGCCAGCTTGACCCGCTGGGCCTCGCCGCCGGACAGGGTGGTGGAGGACTGGCCCAGCTTCACATAGCCCAGACCCACGTCGTAGAGCGTCTTGAGCCGGGCATAGATCTTGGGGATGTTCTCAAAGAAGGGGAGGGCCTCGTCCACGGTCATTTCCAGCACTTCGTAGATGTTCTTGCCCTTGTACTTGACCTCCAGCGTCTCCCGGTTATAGCGTTTGCCCTTGCAGACCTCACAGGGGACGTAGACGTCGGGCAGGAAGTTCATCTCGATCTTGATGAGGCCGTCGCCGGAGCAGGCTTCGCAACGGCCGCCCCGGACGTTGAAGGAGAAGCGCCCGGCGCCATAGCCTCGGGCCTTGGCGTCCTGTGTGGAGGCAAAGAGTTCCCGGATGTCGTTGAACAGGCCGGTGTAGGTGGCCGGGTTGGAGCGGGGCGTGCGGCCGATGGGGGACTGGTCGATGGCAATGACCTTGTCCAGAAACTCCTCGCCCTCAATGGCGCGGTGCTTACCGGCGCGCACCTTGACCCGGTTCAGGTCGGCGCCCAGCTTTTTATAGATGATCTCATTGACCAGACTGGACTTGCCGGAGCCGGACACGCCGGTGACCACAGTGAAGGTGCCCAGCGGGATGGAGACGTCGATGTTTTTCAGGTTGTTTTCCGCCGCACCCCGGATGGTCAGAAAATGGCCGTTGCCCTTGCGGCGCGTGTCGGGGACGGGAATCTTTTTGCGGCCGGAGAGGTATGCGCCGGTAATGCTCCTCGGGCAGGCCATGATGTCCTCGGCGGTGCCAGTGGCCACGATCTCGCCGCCGTGGATGCCTGCGCCGGGGCCCACGTCCACAATGAAGTCGGCGGCGCGCATGGTGTCCTCGTCGTGCTCCACCACAAGCAGGGTGTTGCCCAGGTCCCGCAGTTTGCGCAGGGTGTTCAGCAGCAGGTCATTGTCCCGCTGGTGCAGGCCGATGGAGGGCTCATCCAGAATATACAGCACCCCCATCAGGGAGGAACCGATCTGGGTGGCCAGCCGGATGCGCTGGCTCTCGCCGCCGGACAGAGTGCTGGCGCTGCGGCCCAGCGTCAGGTATTCCAGTCCCACGGAGTTCAAAAAGCCCAGCCGGGAGCGGATCTCCTTGAGAACCTGATCGGCGATGCGTTGCTGCTGTTCGGTGAGCGTCAGGTTCTGCATGAACTCCAGCGCCTGGGTGATGGGTAGCTGACAGAAGTCGTGGATGGACAGGCCGCCCACCGTGACGGCCAGCACTTCCGGGCGCAGCCGCTTGCCGCCGCAGGCGGGGCAGGGGCGGTTGCTCATGCACTCCTCCAGCTCCCGGCGCACGCCATCGGACTGGGTCTCCTGATAGCGGCGCTCCAGATTGCTGACGATGCCCTCGAAGGGCTGCTTGATGACCGATTTGCCCCGGGCGTTTTCATAGGTCATGGTGAGCTTTTCGCCCTTGGTGCCGTAGAGAATGGCGTCCACTGCCGCGTCGGAGAGGTTCTTGATCGGGTCGGTCAGCTTGAACTTGTACTTCTTGGCCAGTGCGTCGAAGTACATCCGGGAGATGCCGTCGCTCTTGATGCTGCTCCAGCCGGAGGCGGTGATGGCCCCCTCCAGAATGGAAAGCTCCCGGTTGGGGATGATGAGCTCCGGGTCCACCTTCAACTGGAAGCCAAGGCCGGTGCAGGTGGGGCAGGCGCCGTAGGGGTTGTTGAAGGAGAAACTGCGGGGGGACAGCTCCTCAATGGAGATGCCGCAGTCCTCACAGGCATAGTTCTGGGAAAAGACCAGATCCTGATCCTCCCGCACCAGATTGATGAGCACGATGCCGCCGGACAGGTTGGAGGCGGTCTCCACCGAGTCGGTGAGCCGCTGGGTGATGTCGTCCCGGATGACAAGGCGGTCCACTACGATCTCAATGTTGTGTTTCCTGTTCTTGTCCAGCTTGATCTCCTCGGTCAGCTCATAGAGACTGCCGTCCACCCGGGCGCGGACATAGCCGGAGCGGCGGGCGTCCTCAAATACCTTCTGGTGCTCACCTTTCTTGCCGCGGATGACCGGGGCCATAACCTGAATGCGGGTGGCCTCCGGGAGGGCCATGACCTGATCGATGATCTGGTCAACGGTCTGCTGTTTGATCTCCTTGCCGCACTTGGGGCAGTGAGGGGTGCCCACCCGGGCCCAGAGCAGGCGGAGGTAGTCATAGATCTCCGTCACCGTGCCCACAGTGGAGCGGGGATTCTTGCTGGTGGTCTTCTGGTCGATGGAGATGGCGGGGGACAGACCATCAATGTAGTCCACATCGGGCTTCTCCATCTGGCCCAGAAACATCCGGGCGTAGGAGGACAGGCTCTCCACATAGCGGCGCTGACCCTCGGCGTAGATGGTGTCGAAGGCAAGGCTGGACTTGCCGGAGCCGGACAGGCCGGTCAGCACCACCAGCTTGTCCCGGGGGATGCGGACGTCCACGTTTTTCAGGTTGTTGGCGCGTGCGCCTTTGACAAAAATATGATCCTGCATGGTGTTGTTTACCTCGGTATCAGTTTAGAAAGCGGAAGAGATCGGGAATCTGACTGCCCCGTTTGGCGTATGTGCCGCGCCGTATTTCAGAACAGCATTTATCAAGAGCCTCCCTGCTGTGATTTACAGCGCGCAAAGGGCGGCGCACGCCGCTTGGAGTATGCGCGCCATGCGCTGGAGCAGAAACTCCGCCGCCTGCGGACTGGTGAGCGCCGTCCCGTCCGGAGCAGAGGGGTGCCATTCGGAATAGGTGCAGAAGTTGCCTACCTCGTCCAGAAATGCGTCGGTGGAGATGCAGAGCATATGCTGAGTGCCCTCCAGCGGTATCAGGGTGAGTTTTAAAGGCGGAGTGTCCGCCGGGATGTGCTCCATCAGTTCAGTCAGCCGCTTTGCGGCATCCTCCGGCAGGTCGGACTTTACGCTCCAGCGCCGTTTTGCGGAAAACAGGCCGCCCTTCGGCTCAATGGTCAAATGATGAGTGCGGCTCAGCGTGAGCGGGCAGAAAATGAGGGTGCGGAAGCGCTCACCCGCCTGCAAAGGCATCTCGTTTCCGACAACCGCCGCACCCAGCGGGGCGGCGGGGCCGGCCCACCCGCCGGAATAGTAGAAGTGACCGGTGGGGTTCCGCTTCGATACCCGGTCAATGCTGAGCGGGGGCGTCTGCGGCGGAAGCTGGGCGGAAAACTGTGTCACAAGCTCAGTCCAGGTCATAGCGTGCTCCTTTCTCCGGTGTGCTTCACTTTTTCTTCTGCGTCTCGCCCCGCAGCTCGATGATCTGGTCACGCAGAGCGGCGGCCAGCTCGAATTCCAGCATTTTGGCGGCCTCCTTCATCTGCTTTTCCAGCTTGTCGATGAGCTGGAGCTTTTCCAGCTTCGTCATCTGCTTGACGGGCTTGGCGTCCCGCTTGGCGGGCTCGGCGATCTCCAGCAGCTCCCGGATGTCCTTGCGGATGGTCTTGGGGGTGATGCCGTGGGCCTTGTTGTAGGCGTCCTGCTTTTCCCGGCGGCGCTGGGTCTCGTCCATAGCCTGCCGCATGGAGGGGGTGATCTTGTCGGCGTAGAGGATGACCTCGCCGTCGGCGTTTCGTGCGGCGCGGCCGATGGTCTGAATGAGGGCGGTCTCACTGCGCAGGAAGCCCTCCTTGTCCGCGTCCAGAATGGCCACCAGGCTGACTTCCGGCAGGTCCAGACCTTCCCGGAGCAGGTTGATGCCCACCAGCACATCAAAGGAGCCGAGGCGCAGATCCCGGATGATCTCCATGCGCTCGATGGTGTCGATGTCGTGGTGCATATAGCGCACCTTGATGCCGGCGGACTGGAGGTACTGGGTCAGATCCTCGGCCATTTTCTTGGTCAGGGTGGTTACCAGCACCCGCTCCTGACGGGCGGTGCGGGCATTGATCTCGCCGATCAGGTCGTCGATCTGTCCCTCGATGGGCCGCACCTCCACCTTGGGGTCCAGCAGGCCGGTGGGGCGGATGACCTGCTCCACGATCTGGCCGGAGCGCTCCTGCTCGTATTTGCCGGGGGTGGCGGAGACGTAGATGACCTGATTGAGCCGCTGTTCAAACTCCTCGAATTTCAGAGGCCGGTTGTCGTAGGCGCAGGGGAGCCGGAAGCCGTAGTCCACCAGTGTGGTCTTGCGGGCCCGGTCGCCGTTGTACATGGCTCGAACCTGGGGCAGGGTGACGTGGGACTCGTCGATGAAGAGCAGAAAATCCTTGGGGAAGTAGTCCAGCAGAGTGTGGGGCGGGGAGCCGACCGGGCGGCCCTCAATGACCCGGGAGTAGTTTTCAATGCCGGAGCAGTAGCCGATCTCCTGCATCATCTCCACGTCGTACATGGTTCGCTGGCGGATGCGCTGGGCCTCAATGGCCTTGCCCTGGTCCTCGAAGAACTTGACCCGCTCGTCCATCTCCTTGTAGATGTCCTTGATGGCCCGATCCATCTTCTCCTTCGGCGTGACATAGTGGGTGGCGGGCCAGATGGGGATGTTGTTCAGCCGCCGGATCGGGGTGCCGGTGACCACGTTGATCTCGCTGATGCGGTCGATCTCGTCGCCGAAGAACTCCACCCGGATGGCGGTGTCCTTCCAGTAGGCGGGCCAGATCTCCACCGTGTCGCCCCGGACCCGGAACATATTGCGCTCAAAGGCGATGTCGTTGCGCTCGTAGCGGATGGCCACCAGCTTGCTCAGTAATTGGCGGATCTCCATGGTGGCACCCACCCGGAGGGAGACCATCATGGATGCGAAATCCTCCGGCTCACCCAGACCGTAGATGCAGGAGACAGAGGACACCACGATAACGTCCCGCCGCTCCAGCAGGGAGGCGGTGGCGCTCAGGCGGAGCCGGTCGATCTCGTCGTTGACGGAGGAGTCCTTCTCGATGAAGGTGTCCGTGTGGGGGATATAGGCCTCGGGCTGGTAGTAGTCATAGTAGGAGACAAAGTATTCCACCGCGTTGTGGGGGAAAAACTCCCGGAACTCACTGCATAGCTGGGCGGCCAGCGTTTTATTGTGGGCCAGCACCAGTGTGGGGCGCTGCACCTGCTCAATGACCTTGGCCATGGTGAAGGTCTTGCCGGAGCCGGTGACGCCCAGCAGCGTCTGTTCGTCCAGCCCCAGTTCCACGCCCCGGCTCAGCGCCTCGATGGCTTCCGGCTGGTCGCCGGAGGGGGCGTAGGGGCTGACCACTTCAAATTTTGGCACGGCATTCCCCTCCTTATAAAATTAGTATAAACAAGTCATCTCTATTTTATAGAAACATATGTTCGATGTCAATATCAAACGCCGGAATTTCGCGGCACTGGGATCAGACCGGAACGCACCATGGAGACAAATTCCCCGTCTGCGACCACCAGGTGGTCCAGCAGCTCGATGTCCAGTGCCCGCAGCAGGGGAATGAGCTGAAGCGTCAGCTTTACGTCGGCCTCCGAGGGGACGGCCAGACCGCTGACATGGTTGTGGGCCAGCACGACGGAGGTGGCCCGGTCGTCCATGGCGGTCTCGATGACCAGCCGTGTGTCCATGAGCACCCGGTTCAGACTGCCCTCAGCCAGCCGGCGGCAGGACAACACCCGGCCTTTGGCGTCCAGACAGAGCAGGTAGAGCTGCTCACTCCTGGCTCCGAAGAAATAGGGCAGCAGGTATTCGCCCGCGTCCTCTACGGAGCAGACCTTGTCCTCATGCCCGGCCCGGGAGGCGAGATAGCGGCGCATGACCTGGGGATACATGGAGAGGTAGAGGGCGGTGTGCTCGCCCACGCCCTTGACCTGCCGCAGATCCTCCGGGGAAGCGTCCAATACGGCGGCGAAGGAGCCAAAGTGGTTGATGAGCCGGTGGGCCAGCGGGTTCACGTCACCCTGCGGCACGGCGTAGAACAGCATCAACTCCAGCAGCTGGTGGTCGTCAAAGACCCGCTCACCGTGGTCGGCGAAGCGCTGCTTCAGACGCTGGCGGTGCCCCTCGTGAATGGACATGATCCCCCTCCTTTTGTGCATTGATGGAAAAATCGGCAGGCGCACCAGCGGTGCGCCTGCCGGTTCAGGGCCTGTGTTGTGTTTTGGTCTGACTTATGCCTTTGCGCCGTACTGCGCCAGATAGGCCTCCATTTTGGCCTTCATCTCGTCGTCGATGTAGACCTTGCCGTCAATGGGGCGGAAGGAGATGATCTCACGCACGGTGACGATGGGGCAGACCGTGATGCCGTAGTCCTCCCGCAGCTCGTCCAGCGTGGAGCACTCCTTGGTGCCGCGCTCCATGCGGTCCACGCTGACGAACAGGTAGGCCATCTTCACATCAGCGACGTGCTTGAAGAGCTCGATGCTCTCACGCACGGCGGTGCCGGCGGTGACCACGTCCTCCACAATGGCGATCACGTCGCCGTCCTGGGGCTTGTAGCCCACCATGCTGCCGCCCTCGCCGTGGTCCTTGACCTCCTTGCGGTTGAAGCAGTAGGGCATATCGCGGTTATAATTGCGGTACAGGGAGGATGCAGCGGCAACGACCAGCGGAATGCCCTTGTAGGCGGGGCCGAACAGGGCGGTCACTTCACTGCCCATGTGCTCCTGCATGCAGGCGGCATAGTAGTCGCCCAGCTGAGCGGCCTGCGCGCCGGTCTTGTAGTTGCCGGTGTTGATGAAGTAGGGGGTCTTGCGGCCGGACTTGGTGGTGAAGTTGCCAAAGGTCAGCACGCCGGAACGCACCATAAAGGTGATAAATTCTTCTTTGTAGGTCATGGGAGAGAACTCCTTTCCAGTTCGACATCGTTTTATATCCAGAAAATTATATCATTTTCGACGCCCCAGCACAACTGGATTTTCCACTTTTCCCAGTCAGCGGCGGAGGATCAGCCCGGCCAGCACCTGTCCGGCGGCGACACCGATGAAGCATACCGCAAGACTCAGCACCGCATTGCCGCCCGCTGTCCAGAATTGTCGCTGTTGCCAGAGGGTGACGGTCTCCAGACTGAAGGTGGAGAAGGTGGTGAAGCCGCCGCAGAAGCCGGTTTTCAGCAGCAGGTTCAGGTCAGCGGGAAAGCCGTCCAGCCGGCTGGCACATCCGGCCAGAAAGCCAATGATGAGGGCGCCGAGGGCGTTGGCAATCAGCGTGGCAAAGGGGAAACGGCCGCTGATGGGCAGCAGCGTCAGCGCATAGCGGCAGACCGCGCCCGCGCCGCCGCCCAGTGCGGCCAGAAGAAATGGCTTCATAGAGGGAAAGCTCCTTAAAATATTTTTTCTCATTATAGCAAATGTGCCGGATAAAAGAAAGCACGCCTGTTTCTAGGCGCGCTGGAATTATGCATTGTTCAATTGGTAGAGCACAAAGGGCTCCTCGAAAAAGCCAATGTGGATCTTCAGTGGCTGGCAGAGACCTGCATCCAGTTTTTGCTGAATGTAGTCGTCCACGTCGAGAGTGATCGTCACTTCGGTGGGATCGCCGTCTGCGTTCTCGTTGTACCGCACGCCGTCGCCCGACGCAGCCAGACGGACGGTGGAACCGTCGGAGAACTCCATGTAGGGGCGGAACACCTTCCAGACGGAGAGATCACGGCAGTCTTCATCATTGAGAAAGGCGAAGGACAGGTCAGACACAGTGATCGTGGCGGTGAGTTGGCCGTCGGTCACAGCCATATCGGAAATGGACGCGGTGCCGGTGCTGTTTTTCAGCTCGGTCACGTCCTTCTTCTGGCCGCAACCGGTGAGGAGGGTGCACAGCAGGAGCAGGGCGGTCGTGAGGGAGAGCAGTTTTCTGAATCGGAGCATGAGTCTGACCTCGCTTTCCGTATGAGATTGTAAAATATTGACTATCTTCGCATAAAATATCATATTGAACGGATTCTTGTCAATCCTTTTCTGATTTTTTGTAAAAAAAGTTCCCCGCTCCGGAGGGGACGGAGCGGGGAGAAGGAAAAAGAGAAAAGAGAGGAACGCTTATTTTGCGGCATTCTTTTCGGAATGCTTGATGTGCTGGAAGGCGTCCATATCCTTGACCAGCGGGCCCACCAGCATCCACATGATGATGGCGTTGGGTACGACCATCAGCGCGTTCAGGATGTCGGAGATGTCCCACGCGATCTCGAAGGCGGAGACGCAGCCCACAAAGGCAATGACGGAGAACAGCACCCGGTAGACCATGGTGGCCTTGGTGGAGCGGGTCAGGTATTCCAGTGCCTTTTCGCCGTGGTACTCCCAGCCAAGGATGGTGGAGAAGGCGAACAGCGCCAGTGCGATGGCCACCAGCCAGGCACCCACGGGGCCGAGGGTGGAGCGGAATGCGGCGATGGTGAGGGAAGCGCCCTGGAGGACGACCTCGCCGGTGGCGGGATCGTTGACCTGACTCATGACGCCGGAGGTCAGAATGGCCAGACCGGTGACAGAGCAGACCACGAAGGTGTCCCAGAAGGTGCCGGTGGAGTTGATGTAGCCCTGACGGACGTGGTTGTCGGTGGTGGCGGCGGAGGCGGTGATGGCGGCGGAGCCCATGCCGGCCTCATTGGAGAAGCAGCCCCGGGCCACGCCCTTGCTCATGGCCTGGGCCATGCCGGCTACCACACTGCCGGCCACACCGCCGCCCACAGCCTTGACGGAGAAGGCCATGCGGAACATGGCGGCGATGGCGGCAGGCACCGCGGTAATGTGGCAGAGGATGACCACCAGTGCGCCCACAAAATAGAAGATCGCCATGATGGGCACGATGACGGAGGAGACCTTGGAGATGGACTTCAGGCCGCCCACCACGATCACCAGCGTGGCAAGTCCGACGATGATGCCCACGATCCACATGGGCGAACCGCAGATGTTGTGGAAAGCGTCGGCAATGGAGTTGCCCTGGGTCAAGTTGCCAATGCCGAAGGAGGCAAACACGGCAAACAGGGCGAACAACACGCCCAGTACCTTGCCGAAGCCCTTAAACTTACTGCCATAGACGGCGGGGATGCCGTATTCCGCAGTTACCATGGGGCCGCCCAGCATCTCGCCCTTGTCGTTCTGCACCCGGTATTTCACGGCCAGAGAGCACTCGGTGAACTTGCTGGAGATGCCGAAGGCGGCGGAGATCCACATCCAGACCAGTGCGCCCGGGCCGCCGACGGCCAGTGCGGAGGCCACACCGGCGATGTTGCCGGTGCCGATGGTGGCGGCCAGCGCCGTACACAGGCAGGCGAAGGGGGAGACGTCGCCGGTGCCCCGCCGGGTGGTGCGGGCCTCCCGGGAGAGGGTGCTCTTGATGGCGTAGCCCAGGTTGCGCCAGGGCAGGAACTTGGTGCGCACGGTGAGGAAAATGCCGGTGCCTACCAGGATGACCAGCATGACCGGGCCCCAGACCCAGCCGTCAATGGTTTCGAGAATGTTTAAAAATGTCATATTGCTCTCTCCTTGCATCGAAAAGTCAGGCCAAGCTGCCGCCGGAAAACAAAAGGGCAAAGCCGTTCTCTCAGCGGTCTTGCCCAAAGGATGCAGAAGAATGAAAAAAGCCGCCGGGCGGACACAGGGAGCCCCAAAAGGGGATCGCCTTTGATCCACGCGACAGCTTATAGAAGTGTTTGCTCTGTCCTTTGGCCTGAGAGATCCGCAGCAGGGGGGAGCGCTGCATTACACCTTCGGCACCCGCGCAGGCGGGCTTCTCCAGAGTGCGCATATTCCGGCATCGGAACCTGCGCGGCGGTGAACTTGTTGAAAATAGTATACCGGGAACTCTTTCAAAATGCAAGAGCGAAAAGTAAAAACTGCATTTTGACGGAAAAACCGGCGCTTCAATGCATGAAATTGACAGATTACAAAAAACTTGGCCCATCCCGGCGGTTTTTCTTGCCAAACGGGTCGAAATTCGGTATGATAATACGGTTAAAAGAAAAAGACGGGCCCGTGGAGAGAGCCCGAGCAGGAAGCAGGAGAAAATATGAGCAAGACACCGTTTGTGACCCGGGATCAGTTGGAGCAGATCTGCAAGGACTATCCGACTCCCTTTCATATCTATGACGAGGCAGGCATCCGCCAGACGGCCCGGAACGTATACAAGGCTTTCAGCTGGAATCCGGGCTTTCGGGAGTATTTCGCCGTGAAGGCCACCCCCACCCCCCGTATCCTGAAGATCCTGAAGGAGGAGGGCTGCGGCGTGGACTGCTCCTCGCTGACGGAGCTTATGATGAGTGACCGCTGCGGCTTCAGCGGGAAAGAGATCATGTTCTCCTCCAACGACACTCCGGCGGAGGAGTTCGTGCTGGCGGACAAGCTGGGGGCTACCATCAATCTGGATGATTTCACCCACATCGACTTCCTGGAAAAGACCATCGGCCACATTCCTGAGACCATCTCCTGCCGCTTCAATCCCGGCGGCGTGTTTCAGCTGGGCGAGAGCAAAGAGGGCTTTCAGGTCATGGACAACCCGGGCGACTCCAAGTACGGCTTCACCCGGGAGCAGATCTTTGAGGGCTTCAAGCTGTTGAAGGCCAAGGGCGCCAAGCATTTCGGCATCCACTCCTTCCTGGCGTCCAACACTATTTCCAACGACTACTATCCCGCGCTGGCCGCTCAGCTCTTTGAGCTGGCTGTGGAGCTGAAGCGGGAGACCGGCGCGGACATCCGCTTCATCAACCTGTCCGGCGGCGTGGGCGTGCCCTACCGCCCGGAACAGCCGGAGAACGACATCTTCGCCATCGGCGAAGGCGTGCGTAAAAAGTACGAGGAGATCCTTGTGCCCGCCGGAATGGGCGATGTGGCCATCTATACCGAGATGGGCCGTTATATGCTGGCTCCCCACGGACATCTGGTCACCCGAGCCATCCACGCCAAGCATACCTATAAGGAATATATCGGCGTGGACGCCTGCGCCGCCAACCTGATGCGTCCGGCCATGTATGGTGCCTACCACCATATCACTGTCATGGGCAAGGAGAACGCCCCCTGTGACCATAAGTATGATGTGGTCGGCGCCCTGTGTGAGAACAACGACAAATTTGCCATTGACCGTATGCTGCCGGAGATCGAGAATGGCGACCTGCTGGTCATCCACGACACCGGCGCTCACGGCTTCTCCATGGGCTATAACTACAACGGTCGGCTGCGCAGTGCTGAACTGCTGCTCCGGGAGGACGGCAGTGTGGAAATGATGCGCCGGGCGGAGACCCCGGAGGACTATTTTGCCACGCTGGTCTGGTGATCCGATCAATTCAATTTAAAACGGCTCCGATCACGCTTGCGCGGTATCGGAGCCGTTTACCAATTTTGTTATGAAAAGCTCAGCTTACGCTGTACCCGTGCGGTACACTGCCGGGTGACGGTGGCGCACAGCTCGTTATAGTAGCGCAGATAGTCCTTCTTTTTCTGCCGATCCTGCTGCTGAAGACGTTGAAATTCTTGCCAGCGGGTGCAGTTCTTGTGGCAGCCCTCTTTATGAAGTGGGCATTCACTCTGACATGGAAGCATACTGACATCGCTCCTTTTCACGCTTGAAGTCTACTTTTATGATACCAGAGGAGGTGCTTCGCTTTCTACCAAAGCCGGGTTAAATCGGTATAAAATATCCGCAGTGTTGAATGGAGGAGGGGACCTTCTGAAAGAAAGTCCCCTCCTTATCTAATCGGTTTCATCGTTTTTCAGCTTATTTCCGCTTCCGCCCAAACCCAGATCGTTGCCCAGAAAACTGCCCAGCTGGATGGAGCCCTTGCCATATTTTCCGCGGATGGAGCTCAGCGCGTCCTCCAGCCGCCCCTGTTTTTCCCGCGCCGGTGCGGCGGCGTCCGGAAACAGGGTGAGCTGTTCTGTGTCCTGTTCAATGGGAATGAGCTGTTCCGCCGTCAGAGCCAGCAGGCGCACCGGCTTACTGAAGTCCCAGCAGTGTTCCGCCAGCGCCATGGCGGTGTCCGTCAGCTCTCTGAAAAGGCTGACGCTCCGCTCCAGCGTGACCTGACGGGAGATGGTGTGAAAGGCCGGGTCGCGGATCTGGATCTGCACCGTGCGGCAGTGGACGCCGTGGCGGCGCATCCGCTCGGAGACAGATTCAGCCAGCGCGGTAAAGCCCAGCTGGATGTCACGCCTTCCGATGAGATCTCGCCGGAAGGTGATGCTGTTGCCGATGCTCTTGGACTCCCGGTGCTCGTGGTAGGGCCGCACAGGGTCGTGCTCGTCTCCGTTGGCGCAGTGCCATGCGGACTCGCCGCGGATACCGAATTTCTTCCTAAGCAGTCCCTCATCACTCTGGGCCAGATCGCCGATGGTGTGGATGCCAAGCTCCCGGAGCTGCTGCTCGAATCGGCCGCCCACATAGAGCATGGAGCCCACCGGCAGCGGCCAGACCAGCTCTTTCATCTGCGCGCGGGAAAAGACGGTGGTGGCGTCCGGCTTTTTGTAGTCACTGCCCAGCTTGGCAAAGGTCTTACAGAAGGAGACGCCTACAGAGACGGTGATGCCCGCCTCCTTGTGCACCTCGGCGCGGATACGGTCGGCCACGGCCTTTGCGTCACCGCCAAACAGGTGAAGTGAACCGGTCAGGTCAAGATAGCTTTCGTCAATGCTGGCCGGTTCCACCAGATCAGTGTAGCGCAGGAAGATCTCGTTCATCTGCTGGGAGACCCTGGAGTAGATCTCCCGGTGCGGGGCCACCAGTACCAGGCCCGGACATTTGCGCGGGGCCTGCCAGATGGGCTCCGCCGTCTGTATTTTGTATGCTTTGGCCAGTTGGTTCTTGGCCAGAATGATGCCGTGGCGGCTTTCCCGGTCACCGGCCACTGCCATGGGGACATCTGCAAGCTCCGGGCGGAGCAGGCATTCACAGGAGGCAAAAAAATTGTTGCCGTCCACATGGAGAATGACCCGGTCCATCAGTCCTGGGGGTGTCCCTGCTTCTGCTTATAGTCCCGGCGCAGGCGGGCAAAGTGGCGCAGATAGAGAATGATGGCCAGCAGCATCATGACCGCGCTGACACATACCAATGTGTAGGCCAGCGGCCGGGGCATATGGGGGAACACCACCAGTAACAGCATGACGGCGTAGAATACTGCGGTGTCCAGCTTGCCAATGAGGATCGCACCGTCGTTCTGGCCTACCAGCCGGACGGTCTTCCAGCCTGCATAGGCCACGATAAATACCCGGGCGAGAAAGAGCAGAAGCAGGCCCACCACACCGTGGTATTTCTCCACAAAGCAGAGAATGAGGGAAAATTTTGTAAGGTAGTCCGCCACCGGGTCGAGCACTTTGCCCAGCTCGGACACCTGATCCAGCGCCCGGGCCAGCTTGCCGTCCAGAAAATCGCTGAGGGCGTTGAGGCCAAGCACCACAAAGGCGGGCCAGTTGTCCGCCATGGTCTTGCTGCTGTCAAACAGCACGCAGAACAGAATGGCCAGCCCGATGCGCAGGAAGGAGAGCAGGTTTGGAATGGTCAGGATCTGATCCCGGGAAAGTCTGTCATTCATAATGATCGTCCTTTGTTGATAACGCGGAAAGCGTGTAGTTTCAGATAATTGTAGGCGGGCAGAGCACAAAAGTCAAGGCCGTGTGCGCACGGGAGTTGAATCCCGGCGGGGAAGGGGATATAATCGATTGGGGTTTGTAGGTTTGCATAGCACTTCCGAAAGGCTTCCCCTCGGGGGGAAGCTGTCGCCGTAGGCGACTGATGAGGGGGGCAGGTCTAGGGCAGCTTTCCGTTCGGCACCACCTCATCCGCCTCACTGCGTTCGGCACCTTCCCCTCAAGGGGAAGGCTTTTGAGGGCGCTCTGCAAACCCACAAACCCCAATTTACTGATTTGAATTTCCCTCAACAGCCCCTCAATGCACCAGCTTCGGGATCAGCACCTGACGGGGCATCCCCTCTGTGATCGTAAACTGTCTCCCTTCACTGCGCACTACAGGCACGTCCACCAGCGCCAAAAATTCATCCACCGTGGATAGCACGTCAAAGCCGATGGCCCCATCCCGGTAATGGATGGGCACAGTGACGTTGGGCTGGAGCTGATCCATGATCTGCTTCGCTTCCGCAGCATCAATGGTGAAGTAGCCGCCCACAGGCAGCATCAGCAGATCGGGATGTCCGATCGCCTCGATCTGTTTCTGCGTGAGCACGCAGCCCTGATCGCCCAGGTGCACCAGCCGCAGGCCATCATGCTCTATGACCAGAATCCGGTTTTTGCCCCGATGGGCGCCGCTATGGTGATCGTGGTCACCCATGACCTCCCGCACGCGGAAGTTCAGCGGCTTTCCACTGGTGAGCACCCGCTCCACTGCGCCGTGGTCGGTGTGGCCGTGGCTGACGTGGACCGCGTCGGCGTTCAGATCCGGCAGGCGCAGTCCGGGCACTGAGCTGACACCGTAGGGGTCCAGCACGATGGTGCTCCCGGCCAGCTCGATCATGAAACAGGAATGGCCATACCAGATGACATTGGCTTGAGTCAAAATAATTCCCTCCAGACAGTGTGACGCACCCGCTCCGGTCAGACACGGATTCGGGTGCGTTTCCTTCCTTCGTTTCGATTGCAGGCGGCGCATTTCATCCCCAGCATACGGGCAAAATAAAACTGACCTTATGGTCAGCTTGCAGCAAATGCACCAAAACAAGTCGATCCGGCCAAAATCCGGGGCGCATACCGGAAATCCTGCAAATTTGATTGTCACAGATAGCATATCACTTTTTTTTGCAGATTCAAGCGTTATTCCGCACAATGTCTTTTTTCTCCATCTGGCTGTATTCTGACCACATCAATCTTTCTAAAATTGGTGATTTTGTTCCGCCCAATTCGAGCGTATTCTATTGACATCACCAATACGGAAGGAACTGATCTCCCATGAAATCCATTCGCGTTCAGCGGCTGTGCCAGACCGCGGTATTCGCCGCTATCATCTATGTATTCACCGCTTACCTCCACGTCCCCAGCTTCAACGGCTACACCCATGTGGGCGACGGCTTCCTCTATCTGGCCGCCTCCACCCTGCCCGTGGGCTATGCCGCGGCGGTAGGCGCCATCGGCGCCGGCATGGCCGACGTGTTGAGCGGCTATTCCATGTGGGCCCCGGCCACACTGGTCATCAAAGCGCTCACCGCCTGCTTCTTTACCTGCAAGGCCCCCACATTTCTGTGCAAGCGCAACTATCTGGCCCTCATCCCCTCCTTCATCCTCTGCGCCGGCGGCTACTACCTCTATGAGAGCGTCATCACCGGCAACTTCATCGCCCCTGCCGCCGGCATCACCGGCTATATCACCCAGGTGGTGCTGAGCAGCCTGCTCTACATTCTGCTGGGCAAGGCACTGGATCGGGCCGGTCTGAAACATCGGCTTGTTTCGCAGGCTGAAATGGTTTAAAATAGCTTTGGCATAAAATGCGATGTACGCCGGTCATGTTACGACTCGGCGCTCTCGCTGTATCTGTTTACTTCTGGAGGCATACGCTATGACCATCACCTATCCCGTCAAGCACGGCATTTATGTCAACATGACCAACCGCTGTCCCTGCGCCTGCACCTTCTGCCTGCGCCAGAACGGCCCCGGCGTCTACGGCTCCGACCCGCTGTGGCTGGAGCGGGAGCCCACCGTCCAGGAGGTGTGCGACAGTCTGGACGCATGGGATCTGGACAAGTACGAGGAAGTCGTATTCTGCGGCTACGGCGAACCCACGGAGCGGCTGGACGATCTGCTGAAGGTGGCCGCTCATCTGAAGGAAACGCATCCAAACCTGCCCATCCGCATCAACACCAACGGGCTTGCCGACCTGATCTGGCACAAGCCCACTGCCCTGATGCTGAAGGGCCTGATTGACTGCGTGTCCGTCAGCCTGAACGCCATGGACGCGGAGGAATATCTGAAGCTGACCCGCAGCAAGTTCGGCATTGGCTCTTTTGACGCCATGCTGAAGTTCACAAAGGAATGCACCAAGTATGTCCCCCATGTCGTGATGACCGTGGTGGGCGAACCTGTCACCACCCCCGAAGAACAGGAGATCTGCAGGGAGATCTGCAAAAAAGTGGGTGCCACACTGCGCGTGCGGCCCTACGAGGACTGATTTTCAATCAAAAAAGAGCCGGTCTAAACCGGCTCTTTTTCTTTAATCTGCTTTCAGTTCTTTTCCCACATGTGGCTCCACAAAATGCGTGCGGGCATAGTCCCACAGCACCTCGCTCCCTTCGGCGGTGCGGGCGTTGCGGCCCAGCACCTGGCCGAGGTGCACGCCGTGCTCCAGCCAGGATTTTCCTTTGCTGGCATCATTGAGCATAGTTGGCTGGACGCAGTCCATGGTGCGGGCAAACTTGGCCTCCGGGGTCTCCCGGCCCTCAAACTCGTCCCACAGCATACGCATTTTCTTCCCCTGGTCCTCCGGCAGAAGCCCAAAGATCCGCTCCGCCGCCTTCAGCTCCCGCTCCCGCTGAGTCTGAGCCCCCGCTGCGTCATAGGCGTAGGTGTCGCCGGCATCGATCTCCACCAGATCGTGGATGAGCACCATGGACACCGTTTTCAGCACGTCGATCTCCTCATTGGCATATTCACTGAGCAGAAGCGTCATAATGGCCAGATGCCATGCATGCTCCGCATCCCCTTCTTTCCGGCTTCCATCGGCCAGATAGGTCTGGCGGACGATCTTCTTCTCCCGGTCGATCTCCCGCAAAAAGGCAAACTGCTGATCCAAACGCTCCATATATAGGCTCCTTTTCTGTTTTTTATAATGTAAAATTGTCTGATAAATTGGGGTTTGTAGGTCTGTAGCACACCCTCGAAAGCCTTCCCCTTGAGAGGAAGGTGGCCCGAAGGGCCGGATGAGGTGGCGCCGAACGGAAAGCTATCCTAGACCTGCCCCCTCATCT
>ERZ808240.2042-NODE-2042-length-23300-cov-6.539213_pt1 | contig 23300 bp, 24 predicted proteins | sample MGYA00521084_ERZ808240 | MGnify/ENA primary metagenome ERZ808240 (study PRJEB31516, sample SAMN03275571) | gut metagenome | biome: mammalia-associated habitat; material: feces | host: Papio cynocephalus | place: Kenya | collected 2012-08-06 ...
TCGGGCGCTCGGAGGTCGAGTTCACCGGCGGGCACGGCATGAAGCTCGTGGGCGACGACGGCCATGAGTACCTGGACTTTCTGGCCGGCATCGGCGTGTGCTGCCTCGGCCACGACCATCCCGTGGTGACGCAGGCCGTGACGGCGCAGGCGCAGAAGCTGCTCCACGTGTCCAATTACTTCTACATCGAGCACCGCGGCGAGGTCGCGGCGATGCTGTCCAAGCTCGCCAACGACGACATGGCTGGCGCGCGCGTGCTTGCCGAGGCCATCAAGGTCGGTGACGAGACCACGGCGGCGGCGCTCTCGGCCCCCGCGGCCGGCGAGCAGGTGTGGGAGACGTTCTTCGCCAACTCCGGCGCCGAGGCCAACGAGGGCTCCATGAAGCTCGCCCGCCTGTACGCCAGGCGCGAGGGCAACGGCGGCAACACCATCGTCTGTCTGCGCGGCGGGTTCCACGGCCGCACGCTCGAGACCATCGCCGCCACCATGCAGGACTGGCTGCAGGACAGCTTTCGTCCGCTGCCCGGCGGCTTCGTGGCGTGCACGCCCAACGACGTTGACGAGCTCAAGGCGATCTTCGCCCAGCTTGGCAGCGAGGTCTGTGCCGTCATGCTCGAGCCCATCCAGGGCGAGAGCGGCGTGCACCCGCTCACGCAGGAGTTCATGGAGGCCGCGCGCGACCTGGCGCACCGGAACGGCGCGCTGCTGATCGCGGACGAGGTCCAGTGCGGCGTGTTCCGCTCGGGCAAGCCGTTCGCGTTCCAGACCTACGGCGTCACGCCGGACATCATGAGCCTGGCGAAGGGCATCGCCGCGGGCGTGCCCATGGGCGCCGTGGTGGCCAAGAAGGAGATCGCCGACGTGTTCCGTCCCGGCGACCACGGCTCCACGTTCGGCGGCAGCTGCCTGGCCGTCGCCGCGAGCGCTGCGGCACTGGCCGAGCTCGTGTGCGGTGAGTACGACGCGCACGCCGCTGAGGTCGGAGCCTATATGGAGAAGCGTCTGGCCGAGTTGCCGCACGTGACTGAGGTGCGCGGGAGCGGCCTGATGCTCGGTTGCGACCTGGACGATGCCGCCGGCGACGCGCACGACGTGGTGGCCGCGGCGCTCGCTGCCGGTGCCGTGATCAACGCGACCGGCCCGCATACCCTGCGCTTCCTGCCGCCGCTCATCTGCCAGAAAGAGGACGTCGACGCCCTGATCGAGATCCTGCAGAAGGTCCTGGCGTAGAAGGCCGGCCCAGCCGTTCCGGTTTGTCCCGGTTTCCCATGTTTGTCCCGCTTGAGACCAGATTTCGGTCCAGCCATTCCGGTTTGTCCCGCCTGAGACCAGTTCTGCGTCGGCCATCCCGGTTTGTCCCGCTTGAGACCAGTTTTGCTGCCTTTGGCGGGCAAATCTGGCGTAAAGCGGGACAAACGCGGTTGCCCTAGGTCCTGGTTGGGGATGGGGCCCGGCCCCCGCACTTCGTCCCACTTGAGACCAGATTTGAGGCCTTTAGCGGCTGAATCTGGTCTCAAGTGGGACAAAAGTGGAGGGAGGCAGGCTCCGGCGGGTCCGCAACTCGGAAGCCCCTACCAACAACGAACCCCTGCCGGGACCTGCCCGACAGGGGTTCGTATAAGTATCCTGTGGTGGGCGATGAGGGATGTCCGCGTGCGGCTTCGCCGCCCGCTTGCGCTGCGGCGCTTTGCGCCTTGCGTGCTGCGCTGGAAAACGCTTCGCGTTTTCTCAGCTTCGCACCCTGGCGGGTTCGAATCCCTTGGAATAAGCCCATAACAAAAACGGCCCCATGACTGGGGCCGCAACAGAACCGATGGTGGGCGATGAGGGATTCGAACCCCCAGCCTTGTGCGTGTAAAGCACCTGCGCTAACCGTTGCGCCAATCGCCCGCGGATGTTGAGTATACCTGAGTTTATCGTCGCACACTCTATATCCATTATCGTGCGCCAGGCGCTTGCGCTACAGTAGACCCGTTTCAACAACTCCTACAGAGAGGCTGGGCTCCATGGCGGAAAACGGAAACGGCGGTACTGGCTGCAGCGTGCAGGCGCTGCAGGGGGTCCTCGAGGATGCCAGGCAGCTTGTCAGCGCCAACGTCGGCACCACCGGTGCCGACCCGAGCGCCTTGGCACCGGTCACGGGCTGCTCGTTCGACTCCCGCGCCGTCGCTCCCGGCGACGTGTTCTTCTGCAAGGGTGCCCAGTTCCGCCCGACGTTCCTGCGGGGTGCTCTGCAGTCCGGTGCCGTCGCCTACGTGTGCGAGGAGCCGGTCGCAGCCGAGCTCGCCACGGTCGCCGGCGACGCCGCGGCGTTCGTCGTCAAGAGCGTGCGCACCGCCATGGCCCTGCTGCCGCCGGTCGTCTACAACCATCCCGACCGCTCGCTCGACGTGGTGGGCATCACCGGCACCAAGGGCAAGACCACCACGGCCTTCATGATGCAGTCGATCATCCATGCTGCCGAGCGCACTTGCGGCATGATGGGCTCGGTCGATACCGACGACGGCATCGAGCACTTCGAGAGCACCAACACCACGCCCGAGGCCCCCGAGGTCTGGCGTCACCTGTCGAACTGCGTCAAGAGCGGCCGCCCGTCCATGGTGATGGAGGTGTCGAGCCAGGCGCTCAAGTACCAGCGCGTCGAGAACCTGCCGTTCGACATCGCCTGTTTCCTCAATATCGGTCGCGACCACATCTCGCCCATCGAGCACCCCACCTTCGAGGACTACTTCCAAAGCAAGCTGAAGATCTTCGAACAGTGCCGCGTGGCCATCGTCAACGTGGGCAGCGACGAGTTCCAGCGCATCATGTCTACGGCTGCCGCGCACGCCGAGCGCACGGTGACGGTGGGCGTCGACCGTCCCGAGGCCGATATCTGGGCCAGCGACGTCAAGCCCGTCGGCTTCAAGATCCAGTTCATGCTGCACGGCTTCGAGCCGGATGATCACGGCGTGCCCATGACGCTCGGCATCGCCGGCGACTTCAATGTCGAGAACGCCCTGGTCGCCATCGCCACCGCCCGCGAGCTCGGCATCCCGTTCGAGGCGATCGCCCGCGGGCTCGAGAAGTTCCGCGTCCCGGGCCGCATGGAGGTCGTGGAGTCCGCCGACGGCCGCGTGATCGCCGTGGTCGACTACGCCCACAACCAGCTGTCGTTCCGCTCGCTGTTCACCTCGGTCAACCGCGCCTTCCCGCACAGCCCCGTCATCGCCGTGTTCGGCGCGGCGGGCGGCAAGGCCCAAGAGCGCCGCGAGCAGCTCCCGCGCGAGGCGGCGCCTTATTCCGACCTGCTGATCTTGACGAACGAGGACCCGGCGCACGAGGACCCGCAGAAGATCGTGGACGAGCTCGCCGCGAACGTTCCCGCAGGCACGCCCTACAAGACCATCCTCGACCGCGAACAGGCGGTGCGCACGGCCTTTGAGGAGGCCCGCGGCGCATGTGCCAAGCCCGGCGTGCCCGCCATCGTGCTGCTCCTTGCCAAGGGCGACGAGGAGCTCATGCACGTCGGTGATGAATTCGTCCCCATCGAGAGCGACCTGTCGCTTGCCCACCGCTTCGCCGATACAATCGGAACCGACAAGAACGTCCGCTAGAACCACTAGAGCCGTCAAAACCGCTAGGACCGCCACACGTCATCAGATCCCCGGGAGGGATGCATGAACTACACCGTTTTGCCCGAAACGCCCCAGGGCGAGCTGCGCGAGCGCCTCGCCAACATCAAGTACGTGTTCACCGACCTCGACGCCACCATGCTCGCGCCGGGTTCGTGCGTGCTCAAGGACAACGACGGCAACCCCTCGACCAAGCTCGTGGAGGCCGTCGTGGCGCTGGCGCGCGCCGGCATCGAGGTCATCCCCACGTCTGGCCGCAACCGCACCATGATCCACGAGGACGCGCGCGTGCTCGGCCTCAACTCCTATATCGGCGAGATGGGCGGGCTCATCATGTTCGACCTCAAGGCCAACAACTGGGAGTACTTCACCGGCGACATGCCCTATGACCCCGCAAGCGGCCTCACCCCGCACCAGGTCATCGAGCAGACGGGCGTGTGCGAGCGCATCCTTGCGCGCTGGCCGGGTATGATCGAGTACCACAACGACATGTCCACCGGCTATAAGTACCGCGAGGTCACCGTCGGCATGCGCGGCCTGGTTCCCGGCGACGAGGTGCAGACCATGCTCGACGAGGTCGACATGGGTCTCATCTGGGGCGACAACGGCTTTCTCACGCACGTGTCCAAGCCCACCATCCTCACGGTGGGGCCGGGCGAGGGCCATGCGTACAACATCCTCGTAAAGGGCCTGGACAAGGGCTCGGCCATCAAGCGCTTCTGCGAGGTGCGCGGCATCGACCGCAGCCAGACGCTCGCGCTGGGCGATTCCGCGTCCGACTTCCTCATGGCCGACGCGGTCGACATGTTCTGCCTGGTCGAGAACGGCCTCATGGATCCGCAGGCCGAGGAGTTCCTGGCGAGCCACGACAACGCCTTCGTCACGCGCGGGCGCATCGTGGACGGCTGGACGGCGACGGCGAACCTGCTGGTCGCCGCCCGTTCCTAAGGAGGTAAGCTATGTTTTCTCCCGCAGGGGACCGTCCGGTGGGGGAGTGCCCCATCGGCGTGTTCGATTCCGGCCTGGGCGGACTCACCGTGGCCCGTTCCATCGCTACGGCGCTGCCGCACGAGTCGGTCTACTACTTCGGTGACACCAAGCGCTGCCCGTACGGCACGCGCACCGAGGACGAGGTCCGTTCGTTCGCCCTTCAGGCCGGAACCTGGCTCGCGCACCACGACGTGAAGATCATCGTCATCGCCTGCAACACGGCCACGGCCGCCGCGCTGCGCCTGGCGCAGCAGCTGCTCGACGTGCCGGTGATCGGCGTGATCGTGCCGGGCGCCCGCGCGGCCATCAACAGCACGCGCACGCGCAAGGTGGGCGTGCTCGCCACCAACCTCACCATCCGCTCGGGTGCCTACACCCGCGCCATCCAGGACCTGGACGCGGGCGTGGACGTGTACGGCTGCCCGGCGTCGCGCTTCGTGGAGATCGTGGAGCACGAGCTCGCCACCGGGGCGCACCTGCAGGAGCGCTGGTTGGAGGACGAAGACATCTTCGACACGCCCGGCGTTCGCCAGACGGTGGCCGAGGTCACAGCTCCGCTGGTCAACTGCGACGTGGACACCGTGGTGCTCGGCTGCACGCACTTCCCGCTGCTCGTGGGTCCCATCCGCCATGCGCTGGGTCCGGGGGTGCGCGTGGTGTCGTCTGCCGAGGAGACCACCCGCGAGCTCGTCGACATCCTGTCGCGCCGCGAGCAGCTGGCACCCGCGACCGCCGAGCCGCAGCATCGGTTCGCCACCACGTCGGACGACCTGGCGTCGTTCGCCGCGGCCGGCAGCTTCATCTTCGGCCAGCCGCTCAAGAGCATCGAGCACGTCGAACTGTCCGAGCTCGAGGCGCTGTACCGCCGCTAACCTGCAACCGAGGGAGATCGACTCCGAATGGATATCACCGAAATCGAGCGTTCCGAGGGCCGCGCGTACAACCAGATGCGCAGCGTGTCCATGGAGCGCGAGGTGCTCAAGAACGCCCAAGGCTCCTGCTTCATCAAGTGCGGCGACACACACGTGCTGTGCGCCGCCACCATCGAAGAGGGCGTGCCGGGCTGGCGCAAGTCCTCGCGCGCAGGTTGGGTCACGGCCGAATACGCCATGCTGCCCGCCTCGACCTCGCGCCGCACCTCGCGCGAGTACGGTAAGCGCAAGGGTCGCTCCATGGAGATCGAGCGCCTCATCGGCCGCAGCCTGCGCACCGTAGTCAACATGCGCATGCTCGGCGAGTACACCGCCACCGTGGACTGCGACGTCATCCAGGCCGACGGCGGCACGCGCACGGCGAGCATCACGGGGGCCTGGGTGGCCCTGCATGACGCTCTCATGTCGTGGGTCGAGGCCGGTAAGATCTCGCGTCTGCCGCTCACCGGCCAGGTCGCGGCCATATCCATGGGTGTCGTGGGTGGCAACACCCTGCTCGATCTGGACTACCGCGAGGACAGCCATGCCGACGTCGACATGAACCTGGTGGGCACCGACGAGGGCGGCATCATCGAGGTGCAGGGCACCGGCGAGCAGACGCCGTTCGACCGCGATCGCCTGAACAGCCTGCTCGACATGGGCCAGACCGCCATCAAAAAGCTCTGCGACCTGCAGAACCAGGTCACGGGGTTCCGCGACTGACCGCCGCGCCCAGCCCGACCATCCATAACCCGACAGGAGGCCCCATGGCACTCGACAATATCGACATCGAAGAGCTCGACCCCGCCCGCACCATCGTGGTGGCCACGGGCAACGCCCACAAGCTGATCGAGATCGAGGCGATCCTCTCCCACGTGCTGCTCGACGTGCGCTTCGTCGCCCTCAAGCAGCTGGGCGACTTCGAGGACCCCGAGGAGAACGGCACCACGTTTTTGGAGAACGCCATCATCAAGGCCGAGGCCGCGGTGGCCGAGACGGGGTTCCCCGCCATCGCCGACGATTCCGGCCTGGTGGTCGACGCACTCGACGGCGAGCCCGGTGTGTACAGCGCCCGTTACGCCGGCGTGCACGGTGACGATGCCGCCAACAACGCCAAACTGCTGCGCAACCTCCAAAGCGTGGACGACGCCCAGCGCACGGCTCGCTTCATGAGCGTGGTGGCACTCGTCGACCCCGACGGCATGGTGCTCACCGGCACCGGTTCGTGCGAGGGCATGATCGGCCGCGAGGGGCGCGGCACCAACGGCTTCGGGTACGACCCGTTGTTTCTGCCGGCCGACACGCCGGGCAAGACCATGGCCGAACTCACGGCCGACGAGAAGAACGCCATCAGCCACCGCTTCCACGCGCTGCAGGACCTCTCGGCCCAGCTTGCCGGCGGCAACGAGTAGGGGGCCGTTATGCGAGCGGTGATCCAGCGCGTCCAGCAGGCGGGCGTGGCCATCGACGGCCAGACGGTCGGCAGCATCGGGCGCGGCTACCTGATCTTGCTCGGCGTGGGCCACGGCGACACGCGCGCCACGGCGCAAAAGCTCTGGAACAAGATCTTCGCCCTGCGCATCAACGATGACGAAAACGGCAAGACGAACCTCTCGCTCGAGAGCATCCAAGGCGACGTGCTCGTGGTATCGCAGTTCACGCTGTACGCGGACTGCCGCCACGGGCGCCGCCCCTCGTTCACCGATGCCGGCGCACCGGACATGGCGAACGAACTGTACGAGCACTTCGTCTCGCTGGCCCGCGCCGACGTGCCGCGCGTGGAGACCGGCCGCTTCGGTGCCGACATGAAGGTGAGCCTGGTGAACGACGGTCCCTTCACCATCGTCCTGGACACCGACGACCTCGCCTGACGGACCCGTCCGACGCCGCGGCAAATAATCGCCCATGTGTTCGATTGATGGTTCTACGCGTAACATGTGCAGTTAAATCTGAGCTATTTGGTAGACTTAACCAGTTTGTCTATCTTGGGGTAAGTCTACCCCGCTCACACAAAGCTTCGGAGGCTTCTGTTCATGGAAGAACTTGAGGGCAACCACGTCGAGGATATCCACGCCAAGCTGACCGAGATGGTCGGTACCCGCGTGAGGGTCAAGGCCAACATGGGCCGTACGCGCGTCATCGAGAAGATGGGCGAGATCAAGAGCGTTCACCCGTCCGTGTTCATCGTCGAGGTCGACGAGCGCCGCGGCCGCAAGTCCCGTCAGTCCTATCAGTACATCGACGTGCTGACCGGTCAGGTCGAGCTGTTCGACCCCGAGACCGGCGAGCACATCTTCACGCCGCTCGGCAACCAGCTCGAGGAGCACTAACGTGCCCGACCGTTCCTTGACCATCGAGGCCCCGGCCAAGGTCAACCTGTACCTGGGCGTCCACGATCAAAAGGACGAGCGCGGCTACCACCGCGTCGATTCGGTCATGGCGGCGGTCGATGTGTGCGACACCGTCCAGATCACCCCGGCCGAGGCGCTCACGGTCGCGACGGTGCCGCAGGGCGACTGTCCCATGGAGCGCAACACGGCCTATCGTGCCGCGGTCGCCCTGGGCGAGGCGTTCGGCCGCACGCCTGCGTTCACCATTTCCATCACCAAGCGCATCCCCTTCTGCGCCGGTTTAGGCGGCCCCTCCACGGACGCTGCGGCGGTGCTGCTGGGCTTGTGCCGCTTGTGGGAGATCGACCCTGCCGACCCACGTATCGACCGGATCGCGCGCGGTATCGGTGCCGACGTGCCGTTTTTCCTGCACGGCGCCCTGGGTTACTACGACGGCGGCGGGGACGTGCTGGCCGAGGAGTTCGAGCCGTTCGCCGGCACGCCCGTGGTGCTGGTGAAGCCGGAACACGCCAAGGTCTCCACGGTCGAGGCGTACCGCACGTTCGACGCGAGCCCCGCAACGGCGGCGCCGCTCGAGCCCATGCTCGACGCGCTGCGTGCAAACGACCGCATCCGCGTGCTCGCGCAGGTGGGCAACAACCTGGGCGGCATCGCCTGCAAACTCGAGCCGCAGATCGCCCAGGTTATGGCCTGGCTGCGCGCCCAGCAGGGGACCGGCGTGGTCGAGGTATGCGGCTCCGGCGCCTGCGTGTTCGCCACCTGCGACTCGCCGGCGACGGCGCAGCGCATCGCGCGGGAAGTTCCTGCCGATAAGGACTGGTGGTCGTGCGCCACGGAGTTCTCGGGTGGCCGCGCCATCAGCTTTTAAAAAAGTTCTGGCACTGAGTAAAAATCTTTGTTAGAATAATCGAGCTATCGGGTTGTGGCTCAGTTTGGTAGAGCACTGCGTTCGGGACGCAGGGGTCGCTGGTTCAAATCCAGTCAACCCGACCATTGCATCTTAAAGAGGTCATCGCATGCGCGGTGACCTCTTTTGTTTACAGTTTCAAATTCCTAACGCCACGCCCTGCGCCAGTGAGTAGAATGAACTAAGACGATCGCCGTCTGATCGTCCATCTTTCATTGAATCAAGTCTTTGGGTTTGCCGTCTTTTACCCAGCTTCTTTTTTCCAAGTCTTCCAGATACTGAACGAACTCCAATCAAAGCTAGGTACGGTGTAAACGATGGCGCAGCAGAAGAACAACATGACCCAAATCAAAGAGCTCGAATCGGCTTTGAATCAAAAGCTGGTCGCGTTGACCCGCGACGGTGCGTCTCCCAGCTCCTACGCACGCGAGAACGCCCTGATCGATATCTGCGAGGAGCGCGATCTTTCGCTGACGGTCTGCAGCGAGACCATCGCCTATATCCACGAGGACGAGGGTGAGTTCTGCCTACGGGTCGAGTTCAAGCACGGGGCCGATAACGATGACGCCCTGCTTCTCAAACCGTTCCCGCTCAACAAGGAGATGCACGAGGCCCTCTCGATGATCAAGCCGACGCGCAGAAAGCTGTAGACGGTCGGAATCCTTTCGTCCCTCCCAAAGAGGCCATCGCACACGCGGTGGCCTCTTTTTCTTTGCCAACTAATCGACACCCCGTGCATGCAGGCGGGGGTACCATAGAACGTCACAGGAGCTGCCGAGGGGGTGTGCTGCGTATGGCGCAAGGCGTGAAAGTCGATATGACCAAGGGGTCGCTGTGGGACAAGATCATCCTGTTCGCCGTCCCCGTCGCGCTCATGGCGTTTCTGCAGCAGCTCTTCAACGCCACCGACGTCGCCGTGATCGGCCAGTTTGCCGGCACCAAGGCCATGGCGGCCGTGGGCAGCTGCGGAGCCATGTGCAGCTTCGTGGTGAGCCTGGGCACCGGCATGAGCCTGGGCGCCAACGTCACTATCGCCACCAGCATCGGTGCCGGCGACAAGGATGCTGTGCGCAAGGCGGTCCACACGGCCATGCTCGTGGCCGTGGGAGGCGGCGCGCTGCTGGCGCTCGTCGGCCAGGTGGTCATAGGCCCCATCATGGCGTGCATGGGTATCAAGGACCCGGCGGTCGAGGCCATGGCCCTCACCTACATGCGCATCTACCTGGCGGGCCTGCCGGTCATATTCCTGTACGACTTCCAAGCCGCCATCATGCGCAGCCAGGGCGACACCAAGACCCCGCTCATAGCCCTCACGGTGTCGGGCGCGGTCAACGTGGCGCTCAATCTGCTGTTCGTGTGCGTGCTGGGCATGGACGTTGACGGCGTGGCCATAGCCACCGTCACCTCCAGCGCCATCAGCTCCGTCATCCTGCTGTGCATCCTCACGCACAGCGCCTCCATCGTGCGCGTGGACCTGCGTGCCCTGCGCATCGACGGCCCCTCGCTCAAGCGCATCGTGCTGGTGGGGCTTCCCGCCGGGCTGCAGGGCGCGCTGTTCTCGGTGGCCAACGTCATCATCCAGACGGCGGTGAACAGCCTGGACACGGCCGTCATGGCCGGCAACTCCGCCGCCAACAACATCGACGCGTTCTCGTGGTACAGCCTCAACGCCTTCGGCCAGGCGTGCACCACCTTCGTGGGGCAGAACAACGGCGCCGGCAAGCAGGACCGCTGCCGCAAGACGCTCAAGCTGTGCTTCCTCGAGGGCTACACCGCCTACGCCGTCATCACCACCATCTTGCTGCTGTTCACCACGCAGCTGCTCTCCATCTTCAACAGCGACCCGGCGGTGATCGAGGCGGGGCGCATCCGCGTCTACTTCATTCTGGCCACGCACCTGTTCACCATGGTGGTCGAGATCGTCTCGGGCTACCTGCGCGGCTACGGCGTGTCGCTGCCGCCGACCATCGTGGCGCTCGTGTCCATCTGCGTGCTGCGCGTGCTGTGGGTCATGTTCGTGTTCCCCATGGACCACTCGCTGCAGACGCTGCTCACGGTGTATCCGGTGAGCGTGGGCGTCAACGCGCTGCTCACGGTCGTCCTCACGTTCGCCATGCGCAAACAGCTCGGTCGCCGGCCGGCTGCGGCAGGCAATGCGGCGGCATAGCGCGTCAGGTACCTGCAAAAAGTCGTAGGGAGAATATGGGTTCGGTTGTTCCCGCCCCGTATGCGCGGTATACTCGTTCGAGCTTGTTTGCAAATATCCGGGAGGAAAGTACATGTTCCCTAAAGGTTTTGAATGGGTCGTCATCCTGATCGTCGCTCTGCTGATCTTCGGGCCCAAGAATCTTCCGAAGCTCGGCAAGTCCCTGGGCTCCACGGTCAAGAACATCCGTGAGGGCATGGAGGGCGATTCCACCGAGGTCGAGTCCGAGTCCGAGAAGGTCGACGAGGACAAGGAGATCGCCGAGCTCGAGGCCAAGCTCGCCGCCGCCAAGGCCAAGAAGGCCAGCGAGGACGAGGACGCTGAGTAGCCCCATCCCGTAACGGGGTGTGCGTAAGACCGGCAACCCCTCAGGGCGCGCCGGTCGTTTTGTTTGTCATAGATGCACGTTGATGCAAGGAGTATCCGTATGGACGCAAGTCAGATCCAACTTACCGCGGCCGGTCGCCAAAAGCTCGTCGAGGAGCTCGCATGGCGCGAGGGCGACTACGCCAAGGAGATCGTCGAGGACATCAAGGAAGCCCGCGCGTTCGGCGACCTTTCCGAGAACTCCGAGTACGACGCCGCTAAGGACAAGCAGGCCCAGAACGCCTCCCGCATCGCCGAGATCCAGGCCATCCTGGCCAACGCGCAGATCGTGGCCACCGGCGCCGGCGATCTGACCGTGTCCATCGGCTGCACCGTCACCCTGGTCGACCAGGACGGCGTCGCCAACGACTTCACGCTCGTCGGTACCACCGAGACCAACTCCCTGGAGCACAAGATCTCCAACGAGTCCCCCGTGGGCCATGCCATCATCGGCCATGGCGAGGGCGACACCGTCGAGGTCATCACGCCGTCCGGCAAGAGCCGCGCCTACACCATCACCAAGGTCACGCGCTAAGTCGCTGGCCCCACGCACGTGAATAGTCGCTCCCTGGGGCCAGGTCTCAGGGAGCGTTTTATGTTTAAAGGAGAAAACATGGCAGACAACCAGGAGGCTACGGCACCCGAGGCCGCTTCCACGCTCAACGACGAGCGCGCCCACCGTCTGAGCAAGCGCGCCGACATGATCGCAGCCGGGCAGAACCCCTATCCCGAGCATTCCGACGTCGAGGACCACGTGGCCGATATCGAGTCCAAGTACGCCGACCTCGCCGACGGCGAGGACACCGCCGACGTCGTGAAGATCGGCGGCCGCGTGGTGGCCAAGCGCGGCCAGGGCAAGATCATGTTCATCGTGGTGCGCGACTCCACGGCCGAGATCCAGCTCTTCTGCCGCATCAACGACATGGACGAGGCCGCCTGGACCACCCTCAAGGCGCTTGACCTGGGCGACATCGTGGGCGTCACCGGCGTAGTGGTGCGCACCAAGCGCGGCCAGCTCTCCGTGGCCCCCTCCACGGTGACGCTGCTCTCCAAGGCCGTCCGCCCGCTGCCCGAAAAGTTCCACGGCCTCTCCGACAAGGAGACCCGTTACCGCCAGCGCTACGTGGACCTCATCGCCAACGAGGACGTGCGCGAGACGTTCCGCAAGCGCTCCAAGATCGTCTCCACGTTCCGCCGCTACATGGAGGACGACGGTTACATGGAGGTCGAGACGCCCATCCTGCAGACCATCCAGGGCGGCGCCACGGCCAAGCCGTTCATCACGCACTTCAACGCGCTCGACCAGGAGTGCTACCTGCGTATTGCCACCGAGCTGCACCTCAAGCGCTGCCTGGTGGGCGGCTTCGAGGGCGTGTTCGAGGTCGGACGTATCTTCCGCAACGAGGGCATGGACCTCACGCACAACCCCGAGTTCACCACCATGGAGGCCTACCGTGCCTTCTCCGACCTCGAGGGCATGAAGGCGCTCGCCCAGGGCGTCATCAAGGCCGCCAACAAGGCCATCGGCAACCCCGAGGTCATCGAGTACCAGGGCCAGCAGATCGACCTCTCCGGTGAGTGGGCCAGCCGTCCCATGACTGATATCGTTTCCGACGTCATCGGCAAGAAGGTCACCATCGACACCCCGGTCGAGGAGCTTGCCGCCGCCGCTCGCGAGAAGGGCCTTGATGTCAAGCCCGAGTGGACCGCCGGCAAGATCATCGCCGAGATCTACGACGAGCTGGGCGAGGACACCATCGTCAACCCCACCTTCGTGTGCGACTACCCCATCGAGGTCAGCCCGCTGGCCAAACGCTTCGAGGACGACCCGCGCCTGACGCACCGCTTTGAGCTGGTCATTGCCGGCCACGAGTACGCCAATGCGTTCTCCGAGCTCAACGACCCGGTCGACCAGGCCGAGCGCTTCAAGAAACAGGTAGAGGAGAAGTTCGCCGGCGACGACGAGGCCATGGAGTACGACGAGGACTACGTGCGCGCCCTCGAGTACGGCATGCCCCCGGCGGGCGGCATCGGCATCGGCATCGACCGCGTGGTCATGCTGCTCACGAACTCCGCCAGCATCCGTGACGTGCTGCTGTTCCCGCACATGAAGCCCGAGGCCGGCACCAAGTCCGGTGCCAAGGCGGCCCGCGCCGCCCAGGAGGCCGAGGTCGAGGCTGCTCGCGCCGAGAGCGCCTTCGCCACGCCCAAGGTTTCCACCATCGACTACTCTAAGGTTGCCATCGAGCCGCTGTTCGAGGAGTTCGTTGACTTCGACACCTTCAGCAAGAGCGACTTCCGCGCTGTGAAGGTCAAGGCGTGCGAGGCCGTCAAGAAGAGCAAGAAGCTGCTCAACTTCACGCTCGACGACGGTACGGGCACCGACCGTACCATCCTGTCCGGCATCCACATGTACTACGAGCCGGAGGACCTGGTGGGCAAGACCCTCGTGGCCATCACAAACCTGCCGCCGCGCAAGATGATGGGCATCGACTCTTGCGGCATGCTGCTTTCGGCCATCCACGAGGAGAACGGCGAGGAGCGTCTGAACCTCCTGCAGCTGGACGAGAGCATCCCGGCAGGCGCCAAGCTGTACTAAAACAGCGGCTACAACCGAGTTTTATGAGAAAAGCGGGCATCAAACGATGTCCGCTTTTTTATGGGGAAAGGGGCTATCTTGAGGCAGACGTCCAAGATTGGGCATCGACATGATCCTGCAGAACCGGGGGTGATATTTTTCCGGTAGAATCGAATGGTCGCGAAATCCGCTGCGGGCAACGCTCCAGATTGATTGGAGCAGCCCATGAACTTGATTCTTGAAATTCTTCGAGCCACGGCCTATCTGGTCAGTATCGCCCGATCGGTTTTCTACCTGATCGAGCGGTGGAAGAAATATAAGCAGAACGGATAACGGAGGGAGAAGAAAATAGCCCGGCGGCAACCGGGCTATTCATTCGAACGTACCTGCGTTGCCCGCGTTCCTAAAGTTTAAGACGAACGGAGCGGGCTTCGCGGCACAACCTGATTCTACCCGGATGGTGGATTAATTTCCACGCCGGTAAAGAAAAAGCTATACAGATATTTGTTGTTCCACTGTAAGCCCCGTTAGGCTTCGGCGGAATGACGCGGCCCGCTGGCGCTGGGTCTGCCGGGGGCGACGGGATTGTTGAACCGTTCCATCACGCTTTGGGACGTCACCATGCGATTATTCCCGTCCTTAACGGCGGTGAGCTGCCCGTTTTTGATCATGGTGTAAACGCGGGACCTGGTAACGCCTAGAATTTCAGCGGCTTCAAGGGGAGTCATCATGCTGTCCGTGATGGCCGTCGGCTCTGCAAGGACCATGATGCCCATCGAGGTACTGCCTTCTGGAACGGGATGGTGGAACGACCCGGTTTTACCGACAAGCTCACCTTGTTTCAGCTTGAGCGATATGGTGAGCGAGAGGGCGTCCTGCGCCATATAGGCGGCGTCTTCCAGGCTGTCACCCTGGGTCATGATGCCAAAATCGGGAAGGCAAACATCGTATCCGCCGATAGTATTGGGCGTGAAGATCGCTTCGTAAATATATCGGTTCATCTGGTTGTCTCCGCTCGCCTGAAATTCGTTTTCCGATATCTGCTTCCACACCGGGGCTGAAATCCTTTTTGCGACGCGGCAAGGTAACGATCGTTCCCCACGGCATCAGAAATTGGTCATGATTAGCTCCGTGTGCTGCGAATATGCCGCCAGCGTTTTTAATGAGTCTGACAGCCTCTCTATAGGCCAATGGCATGGCGACGCTCCAAATATAACAAGGTGTTACAAATAATCAACCTAGTAATAGTATACCAAACATATGTTCGTATTGAAGCAATCGAACTAGCTCAGTTGAGAAGCGGGTTCTGTAGCTTCAAGTCGAGATCTCCCTTCTTACCAAATGGTAAGAAGGGAGGACTGCTATGGGTTCGACGAACACGAGAAGCTGATCTTCAAACCCGAAGAGCTCGGGGAGTGCATCCGAGCTAGGAGAAAAAAGCTCGGGTACACCCAGCAAGAGGTCGCCGAGTTCAACCGCTGCAGTCCACGCTTTGTAAGCGAGCTGGAACGGGGAAAGGCGGGCGCCAATCTAAGGCAGATGCTCAAGATCGCCCATAGCATAGGCATCGACATGACCCTTCGGGACAGGGGGTGATATTTTTCCGGTAGAATCGAATAGCCGCGAAATCCGCTGCGGGCAACGCTCCAAATCGATTGGAGTTTGCCTATGAACTTGTTTCTTGAAATTCTTCGAGCCACGGCCTATCTGGCCAGTATCGCCCGATCGGTTTTCTGCCTGATCGAGCAGTGGAAGAAATATAAGCAGAACGGATAACGGAGGGAGAAGAAAATAGCCCGGCGGCCACCGGGCTATTCATTCATTAGCACCTGCGTTGCCCGCATTCCAATGCCTTTGGGAAAACGGAGCGGGTTTCGCGGCACAACCTGATTCTACCCGGATGGCGGGTTTATTTCCACACCGGTAAAGAAAAAGCTATACAGATATCAGCTTTCTTACCAAATGGGAAGATTTGGCGCACTAATCCGAAAATCTTCCCATTTGGGAAAAATCGCCAGCCCTTTCGCTGGGTCACGTTAGACCTCTCCGGAATGATGCGGCCCACTAGTGCCCCGCACTGACCAAATAATTGCGCAACAAATAGATGCCGTCCATGCCATCTAAATGCAATTCACACCGTATATGCAACCATTCGCGAGCGAGTAATTGACTCGGGGGGGGGATGCTCGGCTAGCGTTGTAACCAGAAACAAGGCAAAGCCGTCGAAAGGCGGTGACGCAAAGCCAGAGGGTCTAAGGCTCCATGTTTGGGCTATGACAGCCGGTTGCCTTCGGCAGCGTGCCGAAGCCCCTGGGCGCATAGGGAGATGCGACCCCGGGGGAGCGCAACGGAACCCCTAGCCAAGCGGCCTTTATGGCGAACAAAACTCGCGAGGGGAAGCGCGATGTCCAAGAACGAACAGAACAAGGGTCGCAAAAGGGCCATAACCGTAGTGCTGGTGCTGCTGATCCTGCTGTGCCTGGGAGGCGCGGGCTACCTGGTCTACACCAACTTCCTGGCACCCCAGGAGGACGCCGGCGCCACCGTGTCCAAGTACGACGGCATGACCCGCGAGGAGATCCAGGCCGAGCTCGACCGCCAGGCCCGCGAGAGCCGCATGACCATCTCCGTGAACGCCAGGCCGCAGCTCGAGGACGGCCGCGTCCGCGTCAACGTGATCAACGACAAGTCCAACAGGTTCGACCAAAGCTTCACGCTCGAGCAGGACGGCAAGACCCTCTACGAGAGCGGCATCGTCAAGCGCGGCAAGGCCGTGGAGTGGGTGGACGCCGAGGGCGCCAAGGCCGGCGAGGCCACCGTCACCGTGACCGCCCGCGACCGCAAGACGGGCAAGAGGCACGGCAACCCCCAGGCCGTCCAGGTCGAGATCGTCAAGGCGGGGTAGCCGCCGGAACCAGGGTTCAACGGCCCCGCGGGGCCGAGGCCATGTACACCTACGGGAGGAAGGAACCCCCACCATGTCCATCAAGAACAAGATTGCCGCCGTCGCCTGCGGCCTCGCCCTCGCCGGCACCGTCGCCATGCCCGTCGCCGCGCTGGCGGACGGCGGCACCGGCGACGCTACGACGCCCAATAACACCGGCACCACCAACGTCAGGGTCATGACTGATCCAGAGAGCACGCAGCTCACCTTCTCGGTGCCGACCGAGATCAACTTCGCCGTTGCCGCCGACGGCACGCTCCGGGGTCCCTCCGAGAGAGAGCTCAAGATCGTCAACAAGTCCGTGTTCGGGATTCACGTCGCAACGATGCAGGTCGTGAACGGGGACAACTGGCATGTCGTCTCAGACGTCACTGATTCTGCGGTGACTACCGGCAACAACATCCAGTTCAAGGTGAACGGCGTTGCTGCCTCGAACACAGCTCAGCCCGCCAACTGGGACATGCAGTATGCTGGCGCCAACGGCGATTCCGTCGAGCTCAACGTGACGGACGGCAAGGTCTCCAAGGTGACAGACGACCTCAGCAAGACTGCGGTCAAGGCCGCAACCATCACCTGGACCCTTGCCGCAGGCAACGCCCAGTAGAAACCGGGTCCCGCTATGTCTGCCAAGCGCCTCATAGCCTTCCTCGCCGTCCCCGCGCTCGTCGCGGGGACGGTCCTCGCGTGTCCCGGCGCGGCGCTCGCGCAGGGCAACACCGGCACCACCGACGTGACGGTGCAGGCCGGTCCCGGCTGGGGGCAGACCACGGAGACGGTGAAGGTCGATACCCGGCGCAAGACCCCGGGTGACCTGGCCCGCACTGGCGATCCCGCGTTCTGGGCCCCGGTGGCGCTCGCGGGCGCTGCGACCGCATCGGGCGGCCTGCTGATGCTCAGGCGAAACAGGAACGATGAAGACGGAGACGACGCGAAAGGGGAAGCAGATGGCAAGTAGATTGTTCAATAAAGTTGTTGCAGCAGTTGCGCTTGTCACGGCGTCGCTTGCCCTTACTGCCGCCTCCGCTTTTGCTGACACGACGTACGGCACGGTGTCCTCCGGCAACATCCAGGTGAAAGTTCCAACTGAGGTTCCCACCTATGTTTGCGCCGATGGCTCCGTGATCGCCGGCGAGGCCTCGATTACCAACGAGGGTTCGGGCGACGTCATTATCTCAGGTGTGTCGGGCACCTCCGACTATTCCGACTTCACCCTTAGGGTCTCGACCGTTTCAGGCGAGTTCGAGCCCGACTGGTTCTCGTTCTCGAGCGGAAAGTTCAATAAGCCCAGCACCAGCAAGACGCTGAGCGCCGGTGAGTCACTCGCGACCACATGGAGCGTCGGAAATCTCGACGCTAAGACGAACTCCAAACTTCTCTCCGCCGCCACGACGAAGGCCGGCGCGAAGCTCGCCACCGTCACCTACACGTTCGAGGCCCCTGTTGACTTCGCCATCTTCTCAGCAGATGACGGTACGCTTCGCTTTTACCATCGCGCTTCGGTGCCTAGGCCGGGAAGCACCTTCGACGGGCATACGGCGACTAATGTTTTCGAAGGCATTGATAACAAGTCCGGCCCATTTGGTTCCGTGAAAAGCACTGTTAAGGCTGTCGATTTTGTTGACAAAGGCATTAGACCGATGAAAACAACTTCCTGGTTTTCCGGAATGAACAATCTGACATCTATCGAGCGCCTTGAGAATCTTGACACCTCGAGGGTCACGAGCATGAGCTACATGTTCAGCGGCTGCGGTGTGACCTCTCTCGATTTGTCGTCCTTCGATACCTCAAACGTTACCGATATGTCCTACATGTTTCGAGCCACCAGTGTTACTTTCCTCAAAGTTTCGAAGTTCAACACTTCAAAGGTCGTTAACATGAAACACATGTTCTCTGGTTGCGAAAGGCCGACCTCTCTCGATTTGTCGTCCTTCGATACCTCAAACGTTACCGATATGTCCTACATGTTTCTGGATTGCAGAAAGCTATCTTCTCTTACCATGTCGGATTTTCAAAATAATAAGGTAACGGACATGTCCCATATGTTCGAGCATTGCGAAAGCTTTTCTTCTCTTGACTTGTCTCATTTCAGCACTCCGAGCGCCACGAACATGTCCTGCATGTTCTATTGGTGTCCCAAACTAAAACTGTATAATCTGTCAAGTTTTGATACTTCGAAGGTTACTGATATGTCCGAAATGTTCTTCGGTTGCTCTAATCTTTCCTGGTTTGACTTATCGAACTTCAATACCTCAAATGTCGTCAACATGAAATACATGTTTAAGCAGTGCGAGAAACTCGCCTACCTCAATGTTTCGAGTTTTGACACTTCTCACGTTACAGACATGGGGGGCATGTTTCATTCATGCAGTAGCCTCAAATCACTCGACCTGTCTTGTTTTGATACTTCAAGCGTTACCAGCAAGGCATACATGTTCTATAACTGCGGAACCAACGATTTTAATGTGAAGATCGGAGATAAGTGGACGTTGAAGTCGTTCACTGGCTCCTTGACGTCAACGTGGTATGGCTTGGATGGTACGTCTTATAGCAATACCGATGGCATCGATCCTGCCGTGAACAAGGTGTACTACAAGACCAATCCTAAACCGCAGGAGGCTGTTTCCGAGACGCCTGTTGTGACGGACGATGAAGCTCCTTCTGCGGATTCCCAGTTGGTTGTTTCGGTCGATCTTTCAACACCGACTGTGCTGGATACGCAACAGCAAGGGGAGGCTTCCGAGTCTGATGTTACGCAGGAACCGGAGACCCCTTCATCCGACTCAACGACTGAGTCCTCGCAAGGTAATGCGGTCACCGAGGAAGCTTCGTTGCAAGAACTTCCTGCGGCTGCCTAATCTCTGCTATCGGCATCTCAACATCCTGCGTATGATGCGCCCCGGAGTCGAATCCGGGGCGCATTGCGTTATCGTGCCTGCAGCAGCTTGACCATGGCTTTGACCTCGGTCACCCGCTCGGTAAGCCCCGTTTCGATGCAGCGTTCGCGATCTCCTTCGCAAACGGATGCGCTCGACTTCAAGACTTCCATAGCTTCTTCTACAAAGCCGTCGAGCTTGTCGCCGTCAAACCAGTCGACGGTATCGATAAGCCCCAGCTGGCGGACAGGGTTGGGGCCGAAGGGTTTGGCGACAAAGGAATAGTCTCCGTGTTCCAGCTCTGCCGTTCGTTTGTTGCACCACAGGCAGTTTCCGCTATCGAAGATAGGCGCGGGGCGCACCTCCAACGTGTCGATGGCTGCTCCGATAGGGCGAAGCCAATAGCAGACGTAGAGGCAACAGGGCTCTCATCTCGTTAAATATTTTCTCGATTTTGTTAAGTATTATTGCGAGAGAAATATTTAACGAGGTAGATGCCTGTTTTTGCGTTTCGAGCCGTTTGGCTGCGAAAATCACCGGAAGTGATCGCAATTCGTAAAATCCGAATGTTTCGACCAGTAAAATCCGAATTTTACGGCTATCCTGTTATATAAAATCCGAATGTATGGAGGCAGTGCATGACCAATAGCATGAAGGGGCCGCAAGGGTATCTCCCACGTGTCGTGGATGCGCAGGTCGAGCATTATCTCAAGGTGTTCGGCGCTGTCGAGATCGCGGGTACAAAATGGTGCGGAAAAACGTGGACAGCGCTCGAGCACTCCGCTTCGGTCTCGTACGTCGATGAGGCCGTTGCCGCCGCCGAGGCCGATCCTTCGCTCATGCTACTGGGCGATACCCCTCATACGATCGACGAGTGGCAGCGGGTCCCCGCGATATGGGATGCCGTGAGGCATGACGTCGATAAGGCGAGGGGCGTGCGCGGCAAGTACATCCTTACGGGTTCGTCGACTCCTGCAATCAATAAAGACCAGCTTGGCCCCGTACATAGCGGGGCTGGACGTGTGGGGCGCATCCGCATGCACCCGATGAGCCTGTGGGAATCGGGCGATTCAACGGGTGAGGTCAGCCTGTCTGCTTTGTTTGAAGGGCGATTCAGCCCTTGTGTGGCGCCGGACGATTCGATGGATTTGGTGAACACTGCATGTCGCGGTGGCTGGCCGGAGGCAATCGATCTCGAGCCGCGCGACGCGCAGATGATCGCCCGCGAGTACTTGCAGGCGACATTCGACGTCAGCTTCGAGAAGCTCGGCCTCGACTCCGGTCTTGCACGGCGCGTCGCGCTGTCGCTTGCCCGCAACCTGGGGCAGTCGGTGACCTACAAGACCGTCGCTTCCGACATGTTCGGGGCAGAGGACGACTTTCAGTCGCTTGTGAGCGTCGATACCGTTCGGCGGTATATCGATGCATTGCGGGGCATGTTCATTGTCGAGGAGGTACCTGGATGGGTGCCGCCCATGCGCGATAAAAAGCGGTTTGCCTCAAAACCCAAGCGATATTTTGCCGATCCGAGCCTTGCCGTCGCGTTGCTGGGGATGGGCTCCCAGGCGCTTGTCGAGGATTGGCAGACGTTCGGGCTCGTATTGGAGAACCTTGTGATTCGAGACCTGAGCGTGTACGCCCGCTCGCTTGAACTGCTGGACAGCTCGCCGGTGCGGTATTATCGCGATGATTCGGGGCTCGAGTGCGATGCGGTGATCGAGCTTGCTGACGGGCGATGGGCCGCATTGGAGATCAAGGCGAGCGACGTCAAGGTTCCCGATGCCGTTAAGAGCCTCAAACGCATGAGGAAAAAGCTGTGCGACAACCCGAAGGCGCGTACCAAGGAGCCTTCGTTTATGGCCGTGGTGACCGGCGTCGGCAAGTTTGCCCATGAGGTCGAGCCCGGTATTTACGTCATACCGATCCGCGTGCTCAAGCCCTAGGGCATAGAGCGCTGTCGCGGCTGATAACGTCTGCCGAATGGTTGTGTGCCGCCGCGTCTCGTGCCGCCCGGCTTTGGGAAGATATTGAGATGTCAGCAAGCTGCCAAGCGGCAGGCAATCACGTGTGGCCAAGGAGGCTCCATGGCGTACAAGATCAGCGGTTACAAACCCCAAAAGCTCTTCCAGTACTTTGAGGACATCAGCGCCATTCCGCGCGGGTCGGGCAACGAACAAGGTATCAGCGACTACTTGGTTGCGTTCGCTCGCAAGCGGGGGCTGGACGTCTACCAGGACGAGGTCAACAACGTCATCATCAAAAAGCCGGCGAGCGCCGGGGCCGAGCATGCTTCCGCCGTGATGCTGCAGGGGCATATCGACATGGTGTGCGACAAGGTGGCCGGTGTGGAGCACGATTTTGAGCGCGACGGCATCGAGCTGGTGGTTGAGGACGGCGTGCTGCGGGCAAACGGCACCACGCTCGGGGCAGACAACGGCGTGGCCGTAGCGCTGATGCTCACCGTGCTCGACGACGACGCGCTGGCGCACCCCGCGCTCGAGTGCGTGTTCACCACGGACGAAGAGACGGGCCTGGTGGGCGCTGAGACGCTCGACAAGTCCAAGATCTCCGCGCGCACCATGATCAACCTGGATTCCGAGGAGGAGGGTGTGGCCACCGTGAGCTGCGCGGGCGGCGTGGTGGTCACGTATACGCGGCCCGTCGTGCGCGAACGCAAGGCGGGTTGCGCGCTCACGCTGGAGATCTCGGGCCTGCTGGGCGGGCACTCCGGTGCGGATATCGACCGCGAGCGGGGCAACGGCAACCTCATCATGGCGCGTATCGTCGGGCAGCTCATGGAGTCCGGTTGCTGCGACCTGGTGAGCTTCAACGGCGGCACCAAGGACAACGCCATCAACCGCGAGTGCACGGCGCGGTTGCTCTTCGGCGACCGCGCTTCCGCTGACGCAGCGGCCGAAGCTGCCCGCGGGGTTGCTCGCAAGGTCGCTGCCGAGCTCGAGGCCTTCGATCCCGGCTTCACCTGTGCGGTTTCCGTGGTCGAGGGCGTGGAGACGGACGTCATGGACCATGCATCCGCCGTGGCCCTGGTGCGGGCGCTGCGCCTGGCACCCAACGGCGTACTGCGCCGCAATGTGGCCGCCGACGGCGCGGTGGAGGTCTCGTCCAACATCGGCGTCGTGGCGACCACGGCTGACCTGGTCAAGATCATCCTGTCCCCGCGCTCGTCCATCACGTCGCTCCAGGACGACCTCAAGGACCGTATGCGCATGCTCGCCGAGGTGCTGGGCTTTGACGTCGCGTTCGACTACGAGTACCCGGGCTGGAGCTATGTGGAACACTCGCCGGTGCGCGACGTGTTCAAGCAGAGCTATCGCGAGCTGTTCGGGCGCGAGCTCAAGATCGAGTCGATCCACGCCGGCCTGGAATGCGGTCTGTTCGCCGAGGCGCTCGACGGACTCGACGCCATCGCCGTGGGGCCGCAGCTCTACGACGTGCACACGCCCGACGAGCACATGGAGCTCGCTTCGTTCGAGCGGTTCTACCTGCTGCTGACCGACGTGCTCAAACGCCTGGCGGCGTAATCAGATGGGCCGGCCG
>ERZ808240.2043-NODE-2043-length-23294-cov-16.679676_pt1 | contig 23294 bp, 5 predicted proteins | sample MGYA00521084_ERZ808240 | MGnify/ENA primary metagenome ERZ808240 (study PRJEB31516, sample SAMN03275571) | gut metagenome | biome: mammalia-associated habitat; material: feces | host: Papio cynocephalus | place: Kenya | collected 2012-08-06 ...
AATGATTTTCTACACATTTTTGTGTAACAAATGCCTATTTCTTACACATTAATTGCCATTTCTTACACAGAAATGCCTATTTCTTCGGAAGAAATAAGTATAAATGTAGCAGAAATGAACTGAAAAAGCATGAAAAAAGCGGAAATCCATGCTGATTCCCGCTCATTCTTCTAAAGTAGATGTTAATAGACGTTATTCATCGTCATCGTCAAAACCATCGTCGATTTCCTCTTCCTCGGTCTTGTTTCCACCGCCATCCTCCTTGCAAGCTGCAATCAATCTGTCTTCGATAGTCTTTCTCTTTTCTACCGTAGCATCCAGTGTTGTGGATTGTAGCTTTGGCAATGCGTATTGTGCCAGCTTCTCCATTGCCGTTACTCTCTCGACTGGCTTTAGAGCAGACAAGTCTGAGATGAATTGTTCTGATGTATAGTAGCCGTCAATGGCGTTTGATATAGCCTTGCGAATAGCTCCCGATACTTTGTTGGGCGTGCCAGCCTTGCGCCCTCCTGTCTTTCTTCCTGTTGCCATAATGAAATCTTTTTGCTATTTGTACGCTCGTATGCGTGCGTGTGTAAAAACTTAAACGTGGAGTGCAAAGATAACCTATTATTTTTGCGGAATGAATTTAAGTTTAAACGTTTAAATATTTTTCATTATGGGATTAATTGGAGGTGCTATAGGTGCCGCAGGAAGTGTGTTCGGCGGCATCTCTGCAAGCAAGGCTCTGAACAAGATGAAAAAGAACATCGAGGCTCAGAGGAAATCAAACCAGGACTGGTATGACCAACGTTACAATGAGGATGCTACTCAGCGTGCTGATGCCCAAAGGCTCCTGACCATGACGGAGGAAAGCATCAAGAAGCGGAACCAGCAGGCTGCAGGCTCTGCCGCCGTGATGGGAGGAACTGACGAGAGTGTTGCCGCCGCGAAGGAGGCTAACAACAAGGCACTGAGCGACACGATGAGCAACATCAGTGCTTCGGCTGATGCTCGAAAGGACCAGATAGAGCAGACCTACAGGCAGAAGGATGACGAGTACGTGAACCAGCTCAACCAGATAGAGCAGGGCAAGGCACAAGCCATCAGCCAAGCCGTGCAAGGTGTAACATCGGATGCAAGTAAGATGTCATTCTAAAACTTTACCGTTATGTCAGGAACAAAAGATGAAATTCTCAATGGTGGTGGCGAGCGTCCGAAGTATGCCGCACCACCCATCGCATCCGAAATGGAGAGCGACCCTCAGGACAACAAACCTGATATTGGTGGCTCAGCCATTGGTGCGGGGGTGCAAGCATCGCAGGACGGAAAAGGGAATGGGGCTGCACAGCCAGCTGAGCAGAAGCCTGCCAACCCTGTTGCGCAGTTGTCGGATGAGACCAAGGGGATAGGAGGGAAGGTAACTGACTCCACACCCAAGAAACTTTCCTACAAGGAGATGTATCAGGCACTCAATCCGTACAAGCCACCAACAGCTGAAGAGCTGGAGAAGCAGCGCAAGAAGGAGAAGAGACAGAAAATCTTTGCCGCACTGGGTGACGGTATCTCTGCACTCGCCAATCTATACTTCACGACCAAGGGTGTTCCAAACATGTACAATCCCAACAATTCGCAGCAGGACGTGGTGAAGGATCGTTGGGACAAGCTCAAGCAGGAACGAGACCAGCACTTGAAGGAATACACCGAAGGTTTGATGAAGGCGCAGGCTCTCGATGATGAGAACGACGATAACGAGCGCAAGTGGCAACGTCTTCTTAAAATAGACAAGGCAAACGCAGACAAGGCCAAGGCTGACCAAGAACGCAAGGATGCTCTTGCTGATGCCCAGCGTGGAAAGTATGAGGCTGCTGCACGTAAAGATGATGCCATGACCGCTTATTATAAAGCAAAGGAGGATGCACTCAACGAGGGACTTCCTATTGACCTTGCCCTTAAGAAGGCGCAAAAGGCTAAGGAGGATGCCATTGCTGACAAGAACCGTCGGCAGGGTACTTCTTCATGGGTATCCGGTAAAGGTGGCAAGGGCGGTGGTTCTGGTAGTGGTTCCAAGGAGTTTGTCGCCTATGATGAGAAAGGCAACGAGCAACGTTTCAAGACAGCCAAGGCTGCGGAACAATATGCTCGTCAGCATGGAACTTGGAAGGTTGATACTTCGACCTCGACCTCGAGCGTACAACAAGGAAGACGCACCAAGGTTACGACAACCACTAAGGCAAATGGTGGACATGCAGTTAAGCCACCAACTCCTAAGCCGAAACCAGCTGCGAAGAAACCTTCAGCTCAAGCAAGAAAGAAAAGCACTGGAGGTGCATTTGATTAACCATCACACAATACACAATGGAAGAAAAGAGATTAGCAAAGCTATATAACGCTTTGAAGGCACAGAATTATGATGTGCCGAATTCATACGATGAGTTCGAGGAGAAGCTTACTCGTAAGGGCAATGATGGAGCAAGTCGCCGTCATAAACTCTATGATGCCTTGAAAAGTCAAGGTTTTGATGTCCCTGGTTCGTACAGTGGTTTCTATACGAAGTTGTTTGTGCCTGTAAACGGCACGACATCAAGGGCACGTGGTGCAGGGGAGGCAGAATACAATCCAAGCAAGAAGGATCATAAGCCTGCTATGCAGTCTCCACAACCTCAGCGGAGACGTGAGCAAGTGCATAAACCAACCGCACCAACCCCTGCGAAGCCTGTGTCGCAAGTTAAGGGGACACCATTGACAGAGGCTGACAAGCGCAAGTTTGCGACTAACACAGGCAACATCCTTGCGCAGGCTGATGCCTCAATGCGGCGTTTCAACAATCAGATGGAGTACCAGAAGGGAAACTCAGGTTTGCAGGTGAAGCCTGTCAAGCTTGGGCAGAATCGCCATGTCGTAAAGCGTAAGCCTCGCTTCAATCCCGAGACTGGCAAGATGCAGTCCACGTACCTCGCCGAGAGTGGCAATGAGTTCAACAATCGTGCCCTTGCCGACCAGGAGCAGAATGCTGTGGATGATTACAAGCATAGCTTGACGGTAGATGGACAGTTGCAAAACGCCTATGCGGAGCGTGATCGCTTGAACGCGGAGGTTCGCAAGCGCATGGAAGAGATAGACAACAAGCCCAACCAAAAGTTCAATGACTTCATGCGTATGTCTGCCGCCGCCTCTACACCGGGTGCCGGTCCTGTGGGTGAGCATGATGCAGCCGAGACCAAGTATACTAACGACCCTATATATACACAGTTGATGGCTGCGCTCCGTCATAACAAGGCAACGATCACAACGTTGGAGGACAAGAAACAAGGTAAGGTCAATAGCTTTTGGCATACTCTTGCTACTACAGCAGCCAATGGATACACATTTAACGATGGTATGGGCGAGATGAAGGATGTGACTGCCCAGACGCAAGCGATGAAGCATCTCAATACCATCAATAAGAAGTTGGCGAGAGGAGAGGAACTTACGAAGGAGGAAAAGGCTTCCAAGGCTGTGCTCGACAATATGGCTATCAATAATCAGGTTCAAGGTCAATATGGCGACCAATATGGTGCTTGGTCTCGTGCTGGTAGCATGATGACAAATTCCCTTGACTTCATGAAGGACTTGATGATGGCACCAGGTGCGGAAGGCATGGCCAAGGGCATCTATAAGAAAGTAGCAAACATTGGCGCCAAGCAATTGGCAAGGAAAGCTGGTGAAGCCACAGCAACGGCGGCTGCCAAGAAACTGGCTCGTGGTACATTGAAAGCCACAGGTGTGCTTGTTGGTTCCCATCTGACGGGTGCGCTCGTTAGCAATACTTCGGGTATAGGTCATACAGCGGGCTCGTTCGGACAGCTTGCTGCTGGTGATGTCACTAAGGACGAGAAAGGTAAGTACAAGGTGGACAACCAAGAGAGTGTGCTTGGAGCTTTCGTTGAGGCAGAGAGACAGCAGGCTCGTGAGAATGGTTCGGAGATGTTTGGTGCTTTTATTCCTGGTATTGGCAAAGTCCTTGGTAAGGGCGCAGGTGAACTTGCTGGAAAGATTATTCCAGAAAGTGCCTTGAGTGCTGCTGAGAAGGCTGGAGCCTCTTTGTATAATAAGATGGGGCTCTCGAAGATTTCCAATGCCTTGACGCAAGTGGGCAAGAAAGATTGGTACAAGGCTTATGACAACATGTTGCGAGCTGGAGGTTACCAGGGATTGCCAGGTGAGGCCTTGGAGGAATACGAGGGTTCCCTTTTCGATGCACTCACAGGACACCCTGACGATGCTTACAACGACCTTACGAGCGTGCAGAATCATGTGGATATTTGGCTCGGTTGTGCGACGATGGGTGCTTTGCTTGGCGCAGTGCCTATGGCCGTGCAAGGTGTGCATACAGCGCAGTATTATCGTTACAAGCATAAGACTGACACTGCTGATAAAGTTGCATCTTACCGTTTGACACAGGAGAAGTGGGAACCTTTGAGAGGCAAGATTGATGCTACGGATAATGAGCACATGGCTGACTTCGTTACAAATAACATTCTCAATGACAAGAGTATGCATGTTGAGGAAAAGAAAGCTGCTCTTGATTATGTTCGTAACCTCTCGAAGCTGCGTGGATATAACATAGCTCAGGCAAACAATGTGGACGATACGGATAGAGATCCTGACGTGGAGAATGTGAACGATTCATATAGTAATGGCTATGATACCACTGACCCGGACGAGATGGGCAATGCCAAGGCTAAGCTTGATGTTGCTCGTCAGAACTTGGCGCATTCCATGGGCATTGGGGATGTTATTGATGTTAATGACTTTGATGATACCATCGGCGACCCTATCCGCTACATCGAGGAGCTGAAGCACATGGGCAATGCTGATGGGCTGCAGCCAGTGCTTGACTATGCCAATGCCAAATCGGCATACGATGGCATGGTGCAGCGTGTTCGTGATGACATCGACAGTCAGGTGGAGGAGAGCAATGCGCTCGTAGACAGTCATACAAATCGAACTACTGGCATGATTCATCCTGTAGCAATGAAGATGAAGGACGAGGACAACGAGCATAAGATGGCTTATGTTATCAGCGGAAATCTCGTGCTCAATGACGATGCGTCCATCAATGACGAGCAGTCGGATGATAGCATTATCGTAAGGGATGCCCAAACGGGTAAGCTGGAAATGGTTTCTCCAAGCGCAATATACAGTGCTCAAGACCAGATAGACCCTAACCAGGAGAAGGAGGAGGCTGCTCAGAACATCCGTGAGCAACATGCACAAGAGGCTGCTGACAATATCGACGGAACTGTCAAGCTGTGGAACCAGGGTGACACCTACCAGGCTACTGGTGAGGATGGCACTCCTGTAACTGTTGTGCTCACTCCTAACGAGCAGGGGGTGGTTGACAATGGCGATGGGACGGTGAATGTTGTGACGCAAACTGTGTATCAAGAAGGCGAGGCTCCTGTTTCCTCTGGTATTATTGCCATGCCAAAGTCGGGCATCCAGCAGATGGCAGACGAGGCGAGACGTGCGCAGGTTGTGGTGCAGAATTTGGAACAACAGCAGACAGGAGGGCAGGAGGCATCGTCCACTGTGGAGGACAATGAGCAGGAAGATGGACCATCCATGCCGACATACAGCATCAATGACATTATCGTGGTGCGTGATGAGAATGGGGAGCCTGTGCGTGGATCTATACAGTCTATCACTGATGATGGTATCGAAATCTATACTGAAGAGTCGCTTAATGGTTCGCAGGTACAGGTTGTATCTCCTGAGCAACTTGATGATATGGTCGATACAGTTACAGATGCCAATGGTGAACCAGTGTGGAGTCGGGAGATTGATGCTCCTGAGGTTGGTGATACCAATACGGAAAGTGTTAAGAATGAGTTAATCGACGGCGTAAATGGTGACGAGAATGTTAATGCGGAGTTAAATGGAGTGGAAAATCGCACAGATGAGAAAGAAGCTCCTACTTCGTCAGCCTTGGAACGCATCCCTAAGAATGATAAGGGTGAGCCTATCTATGAGCAGGCAGACCCAGATACTGCCTATGATGCCATCGTTGAGCAGACTGGCGGTGACGAGAGTATGGCCAAGACCGTGGCGGACTCTATGGTTTCTGATATGCAGACCTCGCTCACCAAATTGGAGAAGTGGAAGCCAAAGGTTGGTGGCTCCATTGCCGATAAAATTGCCGCAGAGAAAGAACACAAGGCTGCAGTGGAGCAGGCGAAGGCTAACTTGGAGCACTGGAAGCAAATAGTTGGTGTTCAGCAGAAACGCAATGGCAAGGTGATGCTCGAAGCTCAGAAGGAGGCTGAAGAGAAAGCGAGAATGGCCGCTGAGGAGGCTAAGTCGCAAGCTGCTGCCAAGGAAGAGGCTGAGCGCAAGGAACGTGAGGCTGTGCAGGGCGTTCCTGATTGGGTGAATGATACTCCGCAGGATGCACGTGCAAGAGGTTATCGCCGTTCGAATGGTGCAAAGTATGACCGACAAGGAGAGGCTCTTGCCGTGAAGGGCAAGGAGACTTCGGTTAAGTTTGCTGACAAGGTGAAGCAAGATGGCCGTGTAGGTGTTATCGAGGCAGACCAGTTGCAGCCAAGCCATTTGAATGGGCAGCCTAATGTGTATCACTTTATACCGGAGGCTCAGCCTAAGAATCGTACCGACAAGGCGAGTGTCGTGTCTTCGGAGGATATTGCTTCTAACATCAATCCTGCTGAGATTACATCAAGCGTCACTGCTTATACTGGTGCGCCTACAGTCAATGCTCATGGTGAGACCATCCAGGGTAACAATCGTAGTGCGGCATTGAAGTCGATGTGGGAAAGCCATGCCGACCAAGCTGCCATATACAAGCAATATCTCTTGGATCATGCAGATGAGTTCGGCTTGAAGACTGATGATATAGCCAAAATGAAGCATCCTGTGCTCGTCAATATGGTGGACGTGGATGATGCCAAGGCTATCGAGCTTGGGCAGTATAATGCTCAGGATACCGAGAGTGGTGGCACAGAGCGTATCAAGGCCAAGAATACCATCCAAAAGATGGGCGAGGATATGAAGACCTTTGCTAGTAAGTTACTGGAGAGTGTGGATGATGATGCAAGTTTCTCCCAGCTCGTTGACAAGAACGGTGTGAAGGTATTGAAGTGGATGAATGCCAAGGGCTTTATCACTAATACACAGTATGCAAGTGCTTTTGATAGCAATGGCAATCTTACTGCTGAGGCTGTGAATGACTTGAAGGGTATCATGTATAACAGCATCTTCCAAGATGGTAGCGACCGCTTGGAGGAGATGTTTGGCAAGATGCCTGCTAAGGTGCAGCGTGCCATCCTCGCAACCGCATACAGAGACTATGACAGTCCTAAGGAGGAACGAATGATAAAGGACATTCAGGAGTCAATCATGGCTTTCAATGAACTGATGAATGATGGTTCCTTTGCTTCGGCTTCCAGCTTTAAGGCTTCACGTATCGCCATCGAGGATTGGAAACGCTCTTATCAATTTGACGATGCTACTGGTGAGGCTGTGCTTCCTGATGGGAAGTATTCGGACTTCGCCCTGCATCTCGTGGCTATGTACAAGGGTGAGACGCAAGGTTTCATCCAACAGACTTTCAATGAGCTTTTCGACCTTATCCAAGGTTCGAAGGCTAAGGATTTATTTACAGATACAGACAACACACCTCGTTCGTTGGCTGATGCCATCAACGAGGCTTTAAACATCGAGCATAATGGACAACAAGACAGCAATGTACTGGGTGGCAATCATCCAGCAAGCCAAAAAGGGCAACAAGAAGGCAGTGAAGCTGCTGAGACAGGAGGACCAGGCGAGGGAGGAGCAGAACCTGCCACCGCTGATGAAGAAATTAACGATTCTTCAAGACGAGGGGGAGATAAACGGAATACTGACAGATGGGAAAACGATACCCTTGCAGATAGAGAACAGAGAATAAGAGAGTGGCTTTCTGATGAGAACATAGAATGGGCAGAAGGCAAAACTCTTCAAGAAATTTTAGAACATTTCGGGAATGAACTTATGCCTATAGCTATTATTCCACAACATTATCTGAGATTTTTGGGAAAGGATACGACGGATAAGCATGTTTATTGTGGAAAGGGATATTTTATAGACCATGCAGTGAACCATCATGACGAGGAACCTGTGGAGGAGTATCTTAAAATTCAGGATATTCTTGACAATCCTACGGATGTAAAACTTGATACAAGCAAAGGCAGACCAACATTGTTGTTTATCAAGCGATATGATAAATTCTATGTGGAGATGGTAAGTGTTGGAGAAGACGGAACGAATAGAATTGTTCTTCATAAATCTTTCTTCCATAGAAAGAAAATGCCACACAAGAGTTTACCAAGTGTGGCAAAAGAAAAGTCAACGGCGGACGAAATTACCACCATCAGTCCTACTGTCAATAAGACAATAGCCGGCAGCTCCGATTTTTCTGCTCTTGATGACGTTGGCAAAGATACAAAAAGTTCTGATAACTTCCAAGAAAAAACGGAAAAAGTTTCTCATAAAGAGGAAATTAGCGGAACGCAAGAGCAAATTGAGGCTGCTGAGGCCGAGACTGACACCAATCCTTCTGATGCACAGAAGGAGGCTGGTAACTACAAGAAGGGACACGTAAAGGTTGCTGGATTCAATATTTCCATCGAGCAGCCTAAGGGCAGTGTGCGCTCTGGCAAGGATGCTGATGGCAAGGAATGGAGCGTGACGATGCACAACACTTATGGGTACATGACCGACAATGTGGGTGTGGACGGTGACCATCTCGATGTGTTCCTCGGCAATGACATTGACGACTGGAACCAGCAGTATGTGTATGTGGTGGACCAGTATAACCCAGATGGCTCGTTTGACGAGCATAAGGTGATGCTTGGGTTCAATAGCACACAGGAGGCTGGAGAAAATTATCTTGCCAATTATGAGAAAGGCTGGGAGAAGGGCAGACGCATTGACGTTGTTCCCGTTTCTATAGACAACTTCAAAAAGTGGGTATCGAACTCAAATCGCAAGACTAAGCCTTTCAGAGAATATGCTAACGTAAATGTTTTAGATTTCAATTCTAAGACTGGCGAGTGGCGTGGCATTCCTGGGGAGGTTATTTCTGATGGTAAGCCAGACAAGATGGGGGATATTGATGGGTTCACTAAAAATCCTCGTATTAAGGCTCACTATAACATAAATTCTCGTCGAACATGGCTTCGTGTGGAGACTATGGATAACCAAGCCGAAACTCCTGAGCGTATCAATGCTGTATTGGAAAAGGAGGGGTATAGTGTTAGAAGTAATGCTAGTTCCGCAGGTTTTGTAGATGTGGATAGTTATGATGAGGCTGTAAAGCTGGCTAAGCACATTGATGAAATAGAGAAGCAAGTCCATTCCAAGAAGTACACAGTTGAGTCTGCTCAGTACACAACCAAGCGTGGCAAGGTGTTGGATATGCAGCTTGTAAAGTTTACTGATGAGTTGGGCGATAAGCAGAAGGCTGCAGCTTCGCTCGCCAAGTCTCTTAAAGGTTGGTATGACAAGAAGCAGGGTGGCTTCATGATGCGTAGCGAGGAGGATGTCAAGAAACTTGCTGAGGCTGTTCTTGGTGAGGACATGGAGGCTTTGGAGAATGCCAAGCCGCTTTCGCTCGCTGATATGAAGGAAACGCTTTCCTCTGTTGCGAAGAAAAGTAAATCGTCTTTGGATAATACCAAACTCATAAATGAGGTTCTTCAAGGCAATGCTATCATGTGGGCTAAGAATTATGCCAAGAATATGAACAAAGGTGACTTGAAAACTGCTCGCAAATGGTATAAGTCTATTGGTGATAGTGTTCGTAGAATGCGTGAATTCAAAGATATTCATGAGGCTAATGCTTGGCTGGACAATGTTCTTCTGCCATATGTTATGAGTGAGGAGTTCAGACCAGACGAGCCGCTGATGGACAAGGCTGCACGTATCGCCAAGCAGGAAGAGGTGAAGAAGAACCCAAGCGGCAACAAGCTGGTGACCGATGAGCAGTATGAGGAGTTGAAGAAGCGTATGCGCATGAAACTGCGTGGGCAGATGAATATGGGCATTGATCCTGAGATTCTTGCCATCGGAATACAGATGGCTGTGTATCATATTGAGAAGGGTGCCACTAAGTTTACTGATTATGCCAAGGGTATGATTGGGGATATGGGCGATGCTATACGTCCTTACCTCAAGGCGTTCTACAATGGTGTGCGTGATATGCCAGAGGCTATCGAGGCGCATCTTGTCGAAAACATGTCGCCTTACGAGGAAGTAGTTGGTATCGACGTGGCCAACTTCGACACGCCTTCCAAGGACATCTTGGCGCAGGCTGGGCAGATTGCGGCTGAGACTGAGGTGGAGAAGCAAGCCGAGATGGCTGAGAAGAAACTGAAGGATGAGCGCAATGCCAAGCGAACCATGGACAAGAAGTCTTTCCGTCCTGCTACGCAAGAGGACGTGGAGGGCGATGGTGTGGTTTACCATGATGGCAAGCCTGTTCACGTAATGATGATTACCAACAAGGGTGAGCAGGTGAGTGCTACACAGTTCAGCGAACCTCAGATTGATAACATCTATCTTACCAATGGCAAGGTTGTGAAGCTGGAAGACCTTCAGGTGGAGGACGAGAAGAAGGACGAGGAGCCTGTGATGAAGCAGGTGAATGTCGAAGGCTTGTTCAATGACTTGTATAAAAAGGGTAAGACGAAGTTAAGCTATCATGCTACGCCTGTAGATTCTGTAGTAGATAATCAAGGCAATCCTGTCAATGAGGATGGTAGCTTGAAGTTGGAGAAGGTTAATTCTGTCGCAGAATTGACGGACGATGATTTCTTGCATCCTACTCGTAATGTGGAATTGCCTGCTATCCCCAAGAATGTGGATGAGGCTATTGGGGCAAATGGAAAGTCTGTTATCATCAAGAAGAATATCTTTGAGAAAAACCAGAGCCATCATGATTTCCCGACAGATGAAAGTAGGCAGATTCTTTCTTCTGCTCTATATAATCCTAACCTTGTGGGTAAAACGCAACCAACGAAAAAGCCTAATCATTATGTGGCTATCAAGTTGGACGAAAAGAGTCCTATTACCGTATTAGAGGTAAATGAGGATAAAGATAATGTAGAAGTAGTTGGCTGGTACACTTTAGACCAAAGAAATCTTGATAGAATCAAAAGACAAGCTGAACGTAATGGCAGCGAACTCATTATGTTAGCACCAAAAGGTGTTAAGGTGGAAAGCCTTTCCACTCCTACGCAAGGCTTGTCTTCCGTGGGCAAAGATACGAAGATTTCTGCTAACTCCCAAGGAAAAGAGGAGAAAAATGACTCTCCAAGTGAAAATAAGGAGGGCAAGGTGAAGAAATCTCGTAAAAAAGCTGTATCTTCGCCAGTGCATATTGCAGACCTCTTCGACAACGTGGAGGGTAATGAAAGTGAAACTTTAAATAATAATGACAATGACAGAACAGGAAAAGAAGTATCTCAAGGAGATAGGTTGCAGCGAGAAGGAGATAGCTCGCAGAGAACTGGAGGAGAGAATAGACAAGGCTCAGATGGCGTATTGCCAGGAGAACCTGGTGAGCGGAAGCCAGCTCTCGACAACGGCGTGGACGGAAATCTACAAGATGGCGGGCATGACGGACGAAGAGATAAAGGCGTATCGAGAGGAGAGACAGAAGTACTCAGCGGCTCTGGACGATCCGCTGGACGCTTACAGGGACTAAAGCCAGAGGAGCGCAAGAATACTCGCAACAACCATGGTAAGCGTGGTGTGGAGTATGCGCCTAAGACTGTGGAGTCTCGTATCGCTGCCAACATTGAGGCTATCGAGTTGGCGCAAAAGTTACTTGGGAGTGGTGAGGAAGCCATGCCTAAGCAGATGGCTGTGCTCAGAAAGTTCAGCGGCTGGGGTGGTCTTGGAAAGGCTTTCACTCAAAGTTCTTGGGGATGGGGCGAGGACACTCCTCCGCAGAAGCTTCGCAAACTGCTTGGCGAGGAGGCTTATCAACAGGCCGTGATGAGTGCGAACAGTTCGTTCTACACTCCTACACATGTGGTTGATGCGCTTTGGGATATTGCTAAAGAGTTGGGCTTTAAGGGTGGAAACATCTTGGAGGGCTCGGCTGGTATTGGCAATATCCTTGCCCAGATGCCTATGGAAATCAGTGACAGGAGTGATGTGCATGCGGTGGAGATTGACAATACTGCAGGTGGCATTCTCTCTTTGCTTTATCCTGATGCCCAAGTGGATATTCAGGGCTTCGAGCAAACCAAGGTGGAGAATGGCAGCGTGGACTTGGCAATCACAAACGTACCTTTTGTGACTGGCTTGAAGGTGATGGACGAGAGTGGCGATAAGGACTTATCGGCTAAGTTTGGCAATATCCATGATTTCTGTATCGCCAAGAACGTGAGAAAGCTTCGCCCTGGTGGTATTGGTATCTTTATCACTTCGAGTGGTACGATGGACAAGTCGCAGAAGCTTCGTGACTGGGTAACTTCGAGCGGCGACGCAGACTTTATTGGTGCGTTCCGTTTGAACAACAATACGTTTGGTGGGACTTCTGTGACTAGTGATATTCTCGTGGTTCGCAAGCGTGTGAATGGGCGAAAGTCAGCCAATGCCATTGACGTTGGCTCTACTTCGGGTGAGCGTGTGGCTGTGTATGATACCGGCGAGACTAAGAAGGTGAAGGGTGACTATGTGCCTGTGGTGAAGAATCTGTCGCTCGACTACAACAAGTATTTCTTGGATCATCCGGAGATGATGGCTGGCAAGATGAAGTTTGGCTTCGAGGCTGGTGATACTTATCGCCCTACGAGCATGGGGCTTTATCCTGTGAGGGGAATGAACCAAAAGGATATGCTTGCTGACTTCGTGAAATCTTTCGGCAACATGAAAGAGGAGAATGTTCCTATGGTGAATGCTGAGGATAAGGTTAACAAGATTGTGTATGAGCAGCTTGGGGCTGATGTGAAGGAGGGTAGCATGATAGTTGACAAAAACGGAAACATCTGCCTGGCCCAATATGGCAAGGCTGTTCCGCTTATGTCGGAAGCCAAGAAGGGCGAGAAGGCGAGCCAAAAGGACTTGGTGAGCCGTTTCCAAGACAAGAAGGTGAAGGGACATACCAAGGCTGAGTGCTTCAATGCTTACGCTGGTATAAAGAAGGCTCTCGCAAATGTGCTTGCCTATCAGACGGAGAACGAGAGCGACAAGGGGTTGCAGCCTTTGTTGAATAAGCTGAACAAGGCTTACGATGATTTTGTAGATACTTACGGACACTTCAACAAGAATACACAGTTGGCTTGGCTTCGCAGGGACGTGGACTATCCTAACGTGTTCTCTCTCGAGACTTATGAGGACGTGAGCGACAAGAATGGTGGTCATACGGAGAAGTTTGGAAAGAGCGACATCTTTAGCAAGCGTGTGGTTGAGACGGAGAAGGAGCCTAAGCCACATGACGTGAAGGAGGCTATCATCACGAGCATGTATCAAAGCGGACGTGTGGACGTGCCTTATATCGCCAATGCTTTGGGCAAATCGGAGGATGTTGTCAAGGCTGAAATCATCGGCAGTGGTTTGGGCTTCGAGAATCCTCTTACGAGAGAGGTGGAGGTTTCATACCAGTACAAGAGCGGCAATGTGCGTGAGAAGTTGCGCCAGGCTATCGAGAATAACGAGGGTGGTCGATATGATGCCAATATCAAGGCTTTGGAGGCTGTCATCCCTATGAACATCCCTGCTCACTTGATTAACTTTACGCTTGGTTCTTCGTGGATTAGCCCTAAGCTCTACGAGGACTACGTGAAGGACAGAACCAACGTGAGCGTGAAGTTTACGCCTGTAGGTGGTACATGGTTTATGAAAGCTCCTGACTATATCCGTGAGGAGAAGGATACTTCGTTTGGTGTGAAGAGTGAGAAGTTTAACAAGGTTATCCCTGGACATCAACTTATCGAGGCTGCCATACAGAACAAGTCTATCAGTGTGACGCAGACTTACAGGGTAAATGGTGAGAGCAGGACAGAGGTGGATAAGGAGGCTACGCAGGCTTGCTCCACCAAGATTGAGGAAATTCGCCAGGACTTCCAGGACTGGGCAAGGGCTAAGATGCAGGAGGATGAGAAACTGTCTGCAAAGATGGAGGCTGAGTATAACGAGCAGTTCAACAACTACGTTCCTCTTTCCATCCCGGATGAGTTTGCGCCTTCACGCTATCCTGGCATGGCTCCACGTCTTGATGGTGGTGACCGAGATTTCAATCTCTACTCTTATCAGGCGAAGGCTGTGGTGAAGTGTGTGACGCAGCCGACGATGCTTGCGCATGAGGTGGGAACGGGTAAGACCTTCACTCTTATCACTACTGCCATGGAGATGAGAAGGCTGGGTACTGCTAAGAAACCGATGATTGTGGTGCAGAACGCTACGGTGGGGCAGTTTGTGGCTTCTGCCAAGTCGCTCTATCCAAAGGCTAAGATATTGACATTGGAGGATGTTGACCGCAATGCGGAGGGTAGAAAAAACTTCTATGCCAAGATTAAGTATAACGACTGGGATATGATTGTTGTTCCCCAGTCAACCTTTGAGTTTATTCCAGACAGTGAGGAGCGCAAGATGCGCTTCATCAAAGACAAGATAGACGAGAAGCTTCTTGTGTTGGAGCAGATGAAGGAGGCTGATGGCAAGGGCGACAACATCATCACTCGTCAGGCAAAGAAGGAAATCGAGGACTTGCAGCAGCAACTTGCCGACATTACCAGCAATATTAGCGTGAAACGAAAGGAGACTGCGAGCCAGCTGAAGAAGCGTGAGGTGAGCAAGCAGAATGCCGAGGTGAAGGCCAAGGAGATGCTTGACCGCAGAACGGACGATGTGGAGAACTTCGACGACATGGGCATTGATGCCTTGCTCGTGGATGAGGCTCACGAATATAAGCATTTGGGCTTTGCCACTGCCATGCAGAGGGGTGTGAAGGGCGTGGATCCTTCTTACTCGAAGAAGTCGCAAGGTGTGTACCTAAAGACTCAGGCTGTTCTGGAGAAGAATAATGGCAGAAACGTGGTGTTTGCCACTGGTACGCCTATCAGCAATACTGCGGCTGAGATTTGGACGTTTATGCGTTACTTGATGCCTGCCGACACGATGAAAGCTTATGGTATCTATTACTTTGATGATTTCGTGCGCAACTTCGGTAACTTGCAGACGATGCCGGAGTTTACCACCAGCGGTAAGTTTAAGGAGGTAAACCGCTTTGCTGGTTACGTGAACTTGCCGGAGTTGGCTCGTATTTGGTCGGGTGTGGCTGACATCGTGCTTTCGAAGGAGGTGGAGGACTTGAAGGCGAAGCTTCCAAAGATGGAGAACGGTGATAAGGCTCAGGATATTTATCTGCCTCAGACCAAGTCTTTGCGTAGCGTGATGAAGTATGTGCGTCAGCAGCTGGAGGCTTTCGAGAAGATGAGTGGCAAGGAGAAGAAGGAGAACTCGGCTATCCCTCTTACCATGTATGGTATAGCCGCGGCTGCTGCGGTTGACCCTCGCCTGGTGCTGAACGAGGCTCCTGATGAGAAGTACAGCAAGACTAACGAGACCGTGAGACAGACGCTGCAGTCGTTGAAGGACTCGGATAAGTATCATGGTACGGTGGCTATCTTTGCCGACCATTATCAGAATGCGGCTACAGGCTTCAATCTCTACGAGGATATTCGCCAGAAGCTAATCAAGGCTGGTGTGCCAGAGAACCAGGTGGTGGTGATGAAGTCGGGCATGACCGTGAAGAAGAAGCTTGACATCTTTGACAAGGTGAATCGTGGTGAGGTGCGTGTTATCATGGGTAGCACCTTTACGCTTGGTACTGGTGTGAACATTCAGGAACGATTGCATACGCTCATTCATGTGGATGCGCCTAACAGACCTATGGACTACACGCAGCGCAATGGTCGTATCATCAGACAGGGAAACTTGTTGAAAAGATGGGGGATTCCGGTAAGAGTGCTTCGTATGGGCGTGGAGGATAGTCTTGATGTGACTGCCTACCAACGCTTGAAAACCAAGGGTGCCATCGCTGACAGTATCATGCACAGCAAGGATATGATTGAGAACAGTATGACCAATCGTGTGCTGGAGGAAGAGAGTGATGTGTTCGGCGATACTGTTGCTCAGCTTTCGGGTAGTGAGTATGCCCTGCTGAAGAACCAGGCGGAGAAAGACCTTAAGAAATACGAGGGTCGCAAGAAGCAATGGGAGCTTGACCAGACTTACATACACAACAGAAAGCCTCAGCTGCAGGAGCGCATCATTCGTTTACTGGACTTTGCCGAAGTGCAGCGTGACTACTTGGAGAAGGTAAGAAAGGCTTTCCCTGACGGGAAGTTCAAGAAGATAACCATCGGCAAGCGTAGCTTTACGAATGTTGCCGACATGGAGGACTTCTTCAAGGACTACAACAAGAAGGTACAAGAGGCTGCTGGCAAGATTCGTAACGATAGAACGAGCGAGGGCACTGCGAACTTGAGTGTTACGCTGGATATTGACGGCTACAAGTTTGTGGTTTCTACACAGCTGGACAATGTGTATGGCAAGGTTTCGAGAGAGGCGAGCTATCACTGTGATGAACTGATGCACCGTGAGATGGGCGTGAAGCAGGGTTATCTGAAGAATGCCGTGGTGGACATTGTTGACAATGTGCTGTCGGGCAAGAGATACGAGGACGCCATCTCCAAACAGGAGGCTGAGATAGAGAAGTCGAAGCGTGACATCAAGGAGTTGGAGAAGCGAGAGGGTAAGCCTTTTGAGTTTGGCAAGGAACTGGATGCCGCCAAGAAACACTTCGAGGAGTATTCTGAGAAGATGAAGGAGGAGATGAAGGAGAAGGAGGCGAAGTATGCCAAGATGGATGCCGAGGTGGAAGACCTTGGCGAAGGTGCTCTTTCCTCTTCCGAGAACGAGAACGAAGACTTGTATCGTGATGCCACTGAGGACGAGGCTGCATGGTTGGAGTCGGAGCCAACCGTGAAGGTGTATCGTGCCATGCAGGTTATTGATGGTAAGTTGTTCCCTCCTATGATGGCAGCCGTAAAGGGCAAGCTCGTGATGCCTCGTGAGCTTGGTACTTGGGAGGTGGCTGACGAGCGTCCCGACATCATCAAGTTTACCAAGACAAACAAGAATGGTGAGGAAATAGGCTATGTTGACCTTGACAAGGGCACTAAGGATGCCACTGGCAAGAAGGCGACCGTGACACGTGATGTAGCTTACAATCCTTATTGGCATACTTCACGTTCACCATTGAACGACCAATTCTCTTCTGCTTGGATTAGGCCCAACATCGTAACTGTTGAGGTTGAGGTTCCAGTATCTGAGCTTTCAAGTGGTTATCGTGCCCAGTATTCAAAGGATGCTGTGGGCGAAACCGATTGGCATGCAGGACCAGTGACCAAGCAGTTGGTTGACCAAGGACATGAGCCACGCAAGGTTATCCTTTCTCGCTACGACAAGCCAGTGCGTGTGTTGTCGAATGCCGAAGCTGCAGACCGCATCGCCGCATACGTGAAAGGGTATGATGTGGTGATACCAGAGAATGTTGTGACCCCACAAGTTAAAGTGGAACTTGAAAAGAGAGGCGTGAAGATAGGTGCTCCAAAGGGTGTTAAGAAGAGCGAGCAGATAAAGGAGGCCATCGAAAAGGGCTTGACTGTTGCCAACGACATCAACCGCGGGGGCAGTGGTATGCTTAGTGATGCAGACATCTCCCTTCTCAATGACCCGATGAGCCAGATGATGGGCGAGAGCCGTTTCACTCCTGAGCAGCAAGAAGCGTTTGCGGCAAGGGAGCGTGAGCGCATGGCAGATCATGTGACCGGGCTTGCCGAGAAGTTGCACCTTAATAATATAGAGGTGGTGACTGATGCCTCGACCTTGAAGGGGAAGAGACAGAAGGCAAAGGGCTTCTATAACAAGCGCACTGGTAAGATTACCATCGTAGTGCAGAACCATCGAGACATAGGGGACATCGAGCAGACGGTGTTGCACGAGGCTGTGGCTCATTATGGACTTCGCCAATTGTTTGGTACACACTTCGATGATTTCCTTGATAATGTGTATCGCAATGCCGAGGAGGATATTCGCAGGGAAATCGTGGATATGGCTAAGAAACATAGCTGGGACTTCCGTACTGCCACGGAGGAGTATCTTGCTGGCTTGGCTGAGCGCACGGACTTCGAGAATGCAATGAATCGTGGCTGGTGGCAGGAAATCAAGAGATTGTTCCTGCAGATGCTTCATTCCATCGGTTTGAAGGGTTACACTGGCATTTCGCTTTCGGACAATGAGCTTCGCTATATCTTGTGGAGAAGCTACGAGAACTTGGCTGAGCCTGGCAGATACCGCAGTATTCTGGGTGAGGCGGCGGACATTGCCAAGCAAATGGAGTTGGGGGTTGGCAATTATGCCAAGCCTTCTGCTTCAGAGGATACCATGGTGGCAGAAGATAGAAAGCAAGAACTTAGTAGAGTTAATGAGCTTTTTAACGAACAGTTGTCCATGTTGACAGCAGAGAATGCCGACAAGGTTGTGCTTTCGTTGGGTTACCCTTCTATGGTATTGGAATCAGCGGGTGTAAAGTATAAGCCAATGAAACTGTATGGTAACAAAGTTATGAAGAAAATGCGTAAGCATGGCTTTGCATTGGAAGAGCTTCGAGATCTGCCACGTGCTGTGGCAGACCCTATCGCCGTATTCAACAACTATGGTGAAGACGGAAACCGTTCTATCCTTACGGAGTTGAGAACGCAGCAAGGTAATTTTCTGGTGACATTGAGTACGGGAGTTGACCAAGATGTGGACTTCAATATTGTACGTTCTGTATTCGGGAAGCGCAACTCAAATGTTGTGGGTTGGATAAACAGTGGCTTGGCTACTTATATCAACAAAAAGAAAGCCCTGTCGCTTCTGTCCTATCAATCCGCACCAATCGCGGCAACAGCAGCAAACGCAGGGCAACCAAGGGTTGGTCTCTCCTCAGCGTCACGGTACGTTCAGCAGGAAATAGACGATGAAGCCCTTGATTCTGCTGCAAAGATAGTGGAAAATTTCGAGAATCCTGTCAATAAAGTTAAAAATCTTTCAAATGGGGATGAACTTTTCCGTGATGGCGATGCTCCTGAGTATGAGAAAGCTCATGCACGTAACATTTATGAGGGGCGAGTGAAACGTGGTTTGTATCAAATGAGGGAGGCTATGCAAGACTCTATGCTTGGTTTGAAGGAAGCTATGAACTCAGTTCTGAAAGCTGAAAGGAAATACACAGGGCATATCGAGGATGTGGCAGGTTTTGAGAATGCCTACCTTGGCGAGAACCGTCTATCATCCGTCAACCAGGCAGAGTGTACAGCTTTTGCCCAGACTCTTTTCAAACCATTACTGCAGGAGGTTAACCGACTTGCGTATGATGCAGAGGAGCGTGCAAAGTTGACAGACTATATGATGGCCAAGCATGGTTTGGAGCGTAATGAGGTTATGCGTCAGCGTGAAAAAGAGAAGCTTGTCAAGGAGAAAATGGGCAAGGATAAGCCTGTTCCGCCTAAGCCAAATGAGGAAGACTTTGACATCAAGATGGATGCATACAACCAAAAGATGGAAGATTGGGAGAACCAAGTAGAGGTACAACTCGGTGATGAACTCTCTGCTATTGACAGTAGGGATTTTGCTGGTCTTACAGCCTTGACAGGTGAAGATGATGTTACAACAGCTGAGATAAAAGCCATGGATATGGTTGAAAATTATGAGGAGGCGAATAACGTTGACGAACTTTGGAAGCGAGTGAACGCCGTTACAAGTGCTACTTTGCAGAAGACATACGAAAGTGGTCTTATCAGCAAAGCAACTTTCGACGACATCAGCTCCATGTATGAGCATTACATTCCTCTTCGTGGCTTTGACGAGACAACAGGCGAGGAAACGTACGCTTATCTTTCTGACAAGAACAGTGCTTTCAATGCACCGTTGAAGGTTGCAAAGGGACGTAAGAGCAAGGCAGATGATCCATTCGCCAATATGGAGAGCATGGCCGAGAGTGCCATCATGCAGGGGAATCGAAATACTTTGGTGAAGCAGAAGTTCCTCAACTTTGCACTCAATCATCCAAGCGACCTTGTTAGCGTCAGCAATATCTGGTTGAAATATGATGATGTGACAGACGAGTGGAAACCAGTGTTTGTAGACAATCTCAGTGAGGATGACAGCGCAGATGTTATCGAGCAGAAGGTGAAAGACTTCAATGACAGAATGAAGGAACTCGCCAAGAACGAGCCAGACAAGTACAAGAGCCAAAGGGAACATCCCGATATACCTTACAGGGTAGTGGAGAGCCGAGACTTGAAGCAACATCAAGTACTTGTGAAGAGAAACGGCGTGGACTATGTGGTGACCATCAACGGAAACCCACGTGCAGCGCAAGCATTGAACGGACAGACCAACCCGGACAATGACAACGCTGGAGCCATTGGTGCCATCCTTCATGCTGGTGAAGCCTTGAATCGTCAGTTGAGTGCGTTCTACACAACTCGAAACCCTGACTTCGTTGTGTCCAACTTCATTCGTGATGCCTTGTATGGCAACACCATGATGTGGGTGAAGGAAAGTCCAAACTATGCCTTGAGATACAACAAAAACTTCTTGAAGGTGAATCCTGCTAAGATGAAGTTGCTTCTCTCCAAGCTTCGTAAGGGAACGCTCGATATGAATGATGATACGGAAAAGATGTTCAAGCAATTCATGGACAATGGTGGCGAGACTGGCTATTCTACCGTAAGGGACATAGAGCAGCACAAGAACGACATCAAGAAAGAATTGAAACGAACAGGCAAGCTTTCTATAGGTAAGGCTTGGAGTCTGCTGGGCGAACGCCTCGATGAATACAATCGTGCCGTTGAGAACTGTGCTCGTTTCGCAGCCTTCATGACTTCGAGACAGATGAAACGCTCCATCGACAGAAGCATCTATGATGCCAAGGAGATTAGCGTAAACTTCAACAAGAAGGGTAGTGGTGCCAAGTTCATGGGTGCCAATGGGCAGACTTTCGGTGGAAACACCGCAGCCTTTGTCTCTGGACTTGGTAGAAGTGCCTTTGTATTCTGGAACGCAGCCGTACAAGGTACGACCAACTTCGGAAGACAGCTTGGTAGGCATCCTGCAAAGGCTTTGACAGGAGTTGGAGCTATGTTCGCCCTTGGAATGTTGATGGCTGCCATTGGTGGTGGTGACGGCGATGATGGTGACAAGAACGCTTATTATAACCTTCCTGAGTATGTAAGACGCTCGAACATCGTGTTCCGTCTTCCTTGGATGGACGAGCAGTGGATAAGCATCCCTCTCCCCGTGGAGTATCGTGCCATGTACGGAATGGGCGAGCTTGCCATGAGCGCCATGAGCGGCAAGGAACATTTCACGGGCGAGGAACTTGCCAATCAGATGGCAGGACAGTTCAGTCAGTTGATGCCTGTTGACTTCTTGGAAGGTGGCGGAGGTTGGAATGCTTTTGTTCCTTCTGCGGTAAAACCTTTTGCTGAGGTTGTTGCTAATAAGTCGTGGACGGGCATGCCCCTCTACAAGGATACACCTTGGAACAAGGATATGCCGGAATGGACCAAGGCATACCAAAGCGCAAATAAGTATTTGGTAAACCTTGCTGCTGCCATGAATGAGGTGAGTGGAGGTGACCAATATGCAAAGGGTGCCATCGACATCAACCCTGCTAAGGTGGAATATCTGCTCAATGGTTACTTTGGTGGAGTCAGCAACACCATCGACAAAATGACCAAGATGTTTGAGACTATCTTTGGAGACAGAGGGTACGATCCGAGAAACTGGCTCGTTCTGAATCGTGTGCTAAAGAATGGTGACGAGCGAACCGAGTTCCGTGCCATCAACAACGAGTATTTCCGCATGAAGGAAGAGCATGACCAGATAAAGGCACGATTAAAGCATTACGAGGATGATACTGATAATGGGGTGATGGACTATGCCGAAAAGATAAACTGGTTGCATAACTCGCCTGAATATCGCCGTATGCAGATATACGAGGACTTTTCTGCCGACATAGACGCATATAACCAAGAGTTGAAGGACCCAATGAGCGACAATGAGCGACAACAGGTTACCGATGGCATGAATGCTTTGAAGAAGCAACTTGTGTATGCGGATAGTTTCACACGCATGGACGTTGACGACCTCATGAAGGAGCGAGGAAAACTCCAAGCCCAGCTTTCCACGGTCAAGGACTTGCAGGGAAAGAAGGACATAGAGTACTTCCTTGGGCTAATCCAGTTGGAGCTAAAGGCTCATGGTCGTAAATAGTTAAACTTTATATGGCGGCATTTATGTTTATATTTGCCGCCATATAACTTTAATACATTATTATATATGGCAGTAGCAGTAAAGAAAAAGGCAAGGCTATATCGTATGAGCCGCATCGTGCCGCTCAAGGCGATCGAGGGCGATGACGTGATAGACAGCGTGAGGAAGATGAAGCTGACGTGCGAGAAGCGTCGTGCGTTTGACATCCTGATGGAGGCGAGCCTGTATTACAGCAATATGGACGATTTCAGACGAGACCGCCAGCGCAACAAGCGATATTGCTATGGCAAGCAATGGGATGACATCATCGAGGTTGATGGGAAGCGAATGACCGAGGAGGAGTATATCAGGAAGCAAGGAAACGTGCCATTGAAGAACAACCTCATCCGAAGACTCGTGAGGAATGTGATAGGTGTGTATCGCTCGCAGTCGAAGGAGCCGACTTGTGCGGCACGAGACCGAGACGAGCAGAAGCTGAGCGAGGCGATGAGCACCATCCTGCAATACAACATGCAGCTGAACCGCATGAGCGGTCTGTTGGCACGTACAATGGAGGAGTTTCTTATCTCTGGCTTCTGTGTGCATCGCAAGTATGCGTCCTGGAGAAACGACCGCTTCGACTGCTGGACGGACTATGTGCAGCCGAACAACTTCTTCATAGACTCGAACATGAGGGACTTCCGCGGATGGGACTGCACGATGCTTGGCGAGATACACGACATCTCGTTTGGCGACCTGTGCGAGCAGTTTGCGAAGTCTCCTTCGGACTATCATCGCTTCGAGGAGATTTATCGCCATGCCTCGGAAAGACAATATGTGGCGACATACGCCCAGCAGTTTGGCTATCCAAGGCAGAAGAACTATAATTTCTTCGTGACGAACGACCCTGGCAGATGCCGAGTGATTGAGATATGGCGAAAGGAGCAGAGAAATCG
>ERZ808240.2046-NODE-2046-length-23265-cov-10.982163_pt1 | contig 23265 bp, 22 predicted proteins | sample MGYA00521084_ERZ808240 | MGnify/ENA primary metagenome ERZ808240 (study PRJEB31516, sample SAMN03275571) | gut metagenome | biome: mammalia-associated habitat; material: feces | host: Papio cynocephalus | place: Kenya | collected 2012-08-06 ...
GGAGGAACCATGACAACAAAGACAGAAATTGCGGAGCAGCGCCCCACCGGATTCCGGATGGCGCTGCTGATGTTGTTTTATTTTATCAAGATCGGCGCATTCACCTTTGGCAGCGGATGGAGCATCATCGCTCAGATGGAGCAGGAATTCGTGCACAAGCGCAGCTGGATGACCAAGAACGACCTGCTGGAACTCATTGCCGTGGGCAAAAGCCTGCCCGGCATCATGGTGGTGAACATCACCCTGCTCTTCGGCTATCAGATGGCCGGGCCTCTGGGCGGCATCTTCGCCGCAATCGGCCTGTGCATCCCGGCGGTCATCACCCTGACCATCGTCACTGCCATCTATGACCGTATCAAGGACAACTACTGGGTCTGGTCGGCTCTGAAAGGCGTCCAGTGCGCAGTGGCTCCCATCATCGGCGGTGCGGCTCTCTCGCTGGGCAAGGATGCCCTGCGCAGCAGGATGGCCATCGTCATCTGCGTGGCCGCTTTCCTGCTCTGTTACTTTACTTCCATCAGCAATCTGACGCTGGTGATCGCTGGTGTGGTCATTGCACTGGTCTGGATGGAGGTGAGCGAACATGTCCATTCTTGACACTCTGTTCCAGCTCTTCTTCTCCTTTGCCAAGATCGGTTTTACCAGCTTTGGCGGTACCTCCATGATCCCTCTCATCATGGACGAGATGTCCGCCCACGGCTGGATGAATGACGCCGACCTGACCAACCTTATCGCCATCGCAGAGATGACCCCCGGTTCGCTGGGCGTCAACGCAGCCACCTTTGCGGGCACCAAGACCGCCGGAACACTGGGCGGCATCTTCGCCGTGCTGGGCGTTCTCAGCCCCACCCTGACCCTCACCCTGCTGGCGGCGGTATTCTTCCAGAAGTTCCGCACCAGCAAGGTAATGGGCTGCATCATGAAGTTCGTCAAGCCCATCTGCATCGGCATGATCATCGGCGTGCTGGTGGGCCTCTGCCGCCAGAGCTATTTTTCCGACACCGGCATCAGCCTGCCGGGCATCGGCATCGGTGTCCTCTGCTTCGTGCTGCTGCAAAAATATAAGATGAGCGTCCCGAAAGTCATCGGCATCGCCGCTGTCCTGGGGCTTGTCTGTTTCGGCGTATTCTGATAAAGTATCGCAAATATGCTGCTTCGATGCCGCTCTCATTTCATTTGCGATAAGAGCATCGGCACCCCCTCCCGCGAAGAGGCAGCGCCGATGCTCTTTTGTTTCTTATATTTTTTCCCGGGCCGCAAGGGGCGTAGGCCGGATGCTCACCTCGCCATGGCAGAGTGCTTCCCGCCTGCCGCCCTCCCGCTCCACGATGAGACGCCCGGCATCATCGATGGCTACTGCCCGGGCGGCGTAGCTCTCGGCTACGGTACAGACCGTGACCCAGTGGCCGGGCACGAAGCACCGGGCCCGGTACTCGTCCAGACAGTCGAAGGCCGGGCAGAGGGCCAACAGCTCCCGGGCAATGGCCCCGGCCAGCGCAGCCCGGCCCACCGGCGCAGGCCCGCCGGGGTAAAGACTGCCCGCAATGGGCCGCAGCTCTTCGGGCCAGTCTTCCGGGCGGGAGGTCAGGTTCAGGCCGATGCCCACCACCAGCCATTCCAGCTGGCCGCTCTCCATATCGGACCCGGCCTCGGTCAGGATGCCGCAGACCTTTTTTCCATGATAATAGAGGTCATTCACCCACTTGATGCCCAGTTCCAGCCCGCAGAGCTTCCGGACAGCCCGGCAGACGGCCACCGCCGCACTGACCGTGACTGTCTGCGCCTCGGCCACCGGCAGGCCAGGCCGAAGTACCAGCGAGAGATAGACGCCCTTTCCGGCCGGGCTTTCAAATCTCCGGCCCAATCGTCCCCGGCCTGCCGTCTGCTGGCCCGCCAGCACCAGTGTGCCGTGAGGGGTGCCGTCCATTGCCAGCATCTTGGCAGTACGGTTGGAGCTTTCCAGCGTGTCGTAGACATACACCGGTGCGGGATATTCCCCCACGGCTTCGGCGCAGAAAGGGTCTCCCCCGGCCAGCCGATAGCCCCGCCGGGGTGCTGCTTCCAGCGCGTATCCCTGCGCGGCCAGTGCCGCCGCTGCTTTATGAACAGCGGCACGGCTCACACCCAGCTGCTGCGCCAGCTGCTGACCGGAGATGCACTCGCCCTGTGCGGCCGAGAGTGCCGCCAGCAGAGCCTGTTTCGTGGTAAAGGCCATCCGTCTTTCCTCCTTCGGGGGTAGTTTCAAAGCCATTTTACCACATTTCTGAAATTTTTCCCACGTTTTTGCAGGTTTCCGGCCTGTCATCCCGTATGGATAGACAGAAGGCCCAAGCGCCGCGGGAAGGAGGTAGAAATAGACCGTTGAATACACTGGAATTTGACCGGCTGGTGCGGCAGTACCAGTCCCTTGTCTACACGGTCTGCCACCAGCTCGTGCCGGACGAGGGCGATGCCCAGGACCTGACGCAGGAGACGTTCCTCGCCGCCTGGCGGAACATTGACCGCTGCCCCGCCGGGTACGAAAAGCAGTGGCTGGTCCGCATCGCCTCCAACAAAGCAAAAGACCACCTGCGCAGTGCCTGGGCGCGGCGGGTGAACACCCCCGGCGATGACATTCTGGCCCTGGAGGGTGCCCCTCCCGGCAGTGAGCCGGAGACGCGGGTGCTGGAACAGCTGGGCGAAGAGGAACTCACCCGGCACATCCTCGCCCTGCGGGAGCCCTACAAAACGCCCTGCCGTCTGATGCTGCTGGAGCAGCACACTGCCGCCGAAGCCGCCCGGCTCTGCGGCAGGCCCCAGAAAACGGTGGAGGCCCAGATCGCCCGGGCAAAAAGGCTGCTGGCTGCGCAGCTGACCGCGGCCGGAAGGGAGGGACTCTGAGATGGAGCTGTTCCATAACGATGGATGTCTGACCGATGAGGGACTGCGCGCCCTCATCAACGGAGAACTCGACGAGATGGGCCGGCTGGAAGCCGCCGAACATCTGGCCTACTGTGACAAGTGCACCGACCGTTACACCGCGATGCTGACCGATGACACGCTCATTGAGCCGCCGGCTCAGCTCCGCCGCACTGTGATGAGCACCATCTGGGTGCGGCTGATGCAGAGCACCCTTGGCCGGGCCGCAGTGGCCGGCATTGCCGCTGTGCTGGCCCTGACCATGTGGCGCACCGGTGCGATGACCTTTGTCACCGACCACAGCAGCGACCTGAAGACCCTGCTGCCATCCGTCCAGTCGGCCCCGCTCCTGCCGGAGAAAGCCCCTTCGGAGCATCTGGGCAAGCCCATAGACGCCCATCCCGGCGACGACTTTTACACCCGCGTTTCTTCGGCGCTGGAAAAGCTGCTGGATGCGGACAAATCCAAAAAATAAGGAGAACTATATGCTGAAGAATGGATTTTTGACCTTTTGCTGTGCCTTTGTCCCCGGCGCAGGCCAGATGTATCAGGGCTACATGAAGCGGGGGCTCTCCCTTATCCTCGCCGCAGCTCTCATCATGATGTTCACTTCCCTGCTCAGCCCGGCCATCGTGCTGATGACGGTGGTGTGGATGTACAGCTTTTTCGATACCTTTAACCTCCGGGCCCAGATCATTGCAGGCACCGCGCCGGAGGACGACTACCTCTTCCGCTTTGACCCCCACGACAAGCGCCTGTGGGCCGCACTGGCCAACCGCAGGGTCTTCGGGTGGCTCCTCATTGCCTTTGGTTCTCTCATCGCCTACCAGACCCTTATCATGAACACCCTCGGCGACCTCGTATACCGCTGGGGCCACACCCACCCGGTGTTCCGGGCTCTCTACCTCGTCATGGACTCCCTGCCGGATGTAGTGGTCTGCGTGACCCTCATCGTCTGCGGCGTCTGGCTGGTGAAAGGCCCCCGCTCGGCCCGAAAGCCCGACCCCTCCAAAAACATCCCGGAAGATGCCGATTTCCGGGAATACCACGCCGAGAGCCGCGCACCGGAACAGCCTGCTGTGCTGCCCTCCGCTCCCGCTGACGACGCGGACAATATCAAGACCGAGGTGACGGACGATGGGACCGACCACGAACACGACGAATAAGCCCCTCCGCAGAGTTGGCACCCTGACGCTGGGCGTCTGCCTCATCGCGGCAGGCGTGCTCTTCCTGCTCTGCCGCTTCCTGCCCGGTCTGCCGTGGATGGTCATCTGGCAGGTGCTCCCGGCGGCGGGCCTCATCCTGCTGGGGTGTGAGGTGCTCTACTTTTCCGCCCGGCCCGGCGAATGCCGGTGCGACTTCGGCTCGGTGGTGCTCTGTCTGCTGCTGATGGGCGGTTGCTTCGGCATCTCGACCCTGATGCTGGTCGTTCAGATGCTGGGCAGCGGGTACACCATCCACCTGTAAATACAAAGAAAGCCTGTGCAGCCTCCCGCCCCGGGAGGGTCTGCACAGGCTTTTTTCGTTTGAAGAGAGAGCTTACTGCACGCCGGTCAGCTCGGCCAGCTTGTGGTAGATCTCGGTGTTGTCGAACACGCCCCGGAACTTCTCGGCACCGGCACCCAGTGCATAGATGTTGACGGAGGCACCGGTGTGGGCGTAGGTGGTGTGGTCCATGCCGGACTTGTGGTTGATGGTGTGGCAGACAGCCATGCTGAAGGGGATGTAGGTGCCGTACAGCTCATAATCCTGCTGGCTCATTTCCTTCTGTGAAGAAGCGCCCACGGACAGCGTGCGCTCGTAGGCCCTGCGCAGGTTTTCCACCTCGTAGTCGGTCAGCAGCAGTTTGCCTGCGCTGGCGGCATCCGGGTCGGTGGGCAGGGTCAGGCCAAAGTTTGCCTTGACGTCTGCCATGGCGGTCTCGAAGGGCGTCTTGTTGGCGATGTAATTTTCCACATAGGTGGAATCGAACTTGGCGTAGGACATCTTCTGGTGGGTCAGGTTGGTGAGGAAGGTGTCATAGTTGGTGGTCTTGTAACCGATGGCCATGCCGCCGGTCTCGTGGTCGGCGGTGACAAGGATGAGGGTGTCGTTGGGATGGGCGTTGTAGAAGTCCACCGCAGCCTGAACCGCATTGCTCATCTCCAGCACATCGTGGATGGAGGCCGCTGCATCGTTGGCGTGGCAGGCCCAGTCGATCTTGCCGGACTCGGTCATCAGGAAGAAGCCCTTTTTGTTGTCCAGCAGCTCAATGCCCTTCTTGACATAGTCGGTCAGCTGCCATTCCCCTGCGGCAGCATCCATGGCGTAGTTCATGGCCTTGCCGTCGGCCAGAGTCTCGGCGATGATAAGGGTCTTGCCTGCGCCTGCTTTCAGAGCCGCGGCGTCGGCCTGACGGGTGACGACGTTGTAGCCATTCTGGGCGGCGATCTCATGGTTGTTGGGGCCGGTGCCGTCGCCGTTCACCTTCTGGAACTCGCCGCCTGCAAAGTATTCGAAGCCGGAAGCGGCCAGCTCCTTGCCGATGGCGTAGTAGTTCTTGCGGCTGTTCTGGTGGGCGTAGAAGGCTGCGGGGGTGGCGTGGTCGATGTTGACGGAGGACACGACGCCCACCTTGTAATTTTTCTGGGCGTGGAGCTTCTCGGCGATGGTCTCATAGGGGACATCCCGGGTCCAGGGACACATATTGATGACGCCGCTCTCGGTCTTATGGCCGGTGGCAATGGAGGTGGCAGTGGAAGCGGAATCGGGGCAGAAAGAGGTGCTGTCGTAGGTGGTCACACTGCCCACCTCGGGGAACTGGGTGAAGCTCAGTTCTCCCTCTGTGACGGCGCCGTTATTTTCCACGGTGCCCTTGTAGAAACGGGCAGACTGGATCTGGGCCGTGCCCATGCCGTCACCGATGAAGAGGAACACATATTTGGGCTTGCTGCCAAACAGGCTCAGGCCGTTCTCCTCCTCGGCGGCTGCGGATGTGCTGGGAGCGGCTGCATTGGCGGCAGCAGGGGCAGCGGCCAGCACACCGGCGGCAGATGCGAACGCACCGACCTTCAGGAAGCTGCGGCGGGACATCTTATTCTCTTTCATAGTGGAAGTCCTCTCTTTCCATGAGCCATCCGGCTCGTACTCTCTTTTTTCATTTTTCCGGGAACGCCCCTATTTTATCGCATTTCACACCCTGTCCGAAACCATGCAGGGGCAAAATCCCGGTAAAACTCCGGCGGCTGTACGCCGCCTTCTGTAAAAAAGAGAGGATAAAACTGAAAAAAGCGCCCCTCTGTCTGCACAGAGAAGCGCTTTTGTAAGCTCTGAGAAAATTTTATGCGTTGAACTTTTCTTCGTCCAGCAGGCCTTCGCTCTTGGCTACGCAGATGCTAGCCACAGCGTCGCCCACCACATTCAGGGAGGTGACCAGCATCTCAATGGGGCGGTTGATGGCAAGGATGAGGGAGTAGGCCAGCAGGGCACTGTCATTGACAAAGCCCACACCGGACAGGATGGTGAAGAGGATGACGGCCCCTGCACCGGGGGCAGCAGGGGTGCCCACGGAGGCCAGCAGGGCCAGCAGAGCCACCACCACCAGCTGCATGGGAGTGACGGTATAACCGGCGCAGCCCGCGATGAAGACGGTGGCAATGACCTGCATGATGGCGGTGCCGTCCATGTTGATGGTCATACCCAGAGGCAGCACGAAGGAAGCGATGGACTCATCCACGCCGAACTCCTCGGTGCAGACCTTGATGTTCAGGGGCAGGGTGGCTGCACTGGAAGAGGTGGAGAAGCCGAAGACGGCCACATTGGAGATCTTTTTGATGAAGGTGATGGGGTTCAGCTTTGCGCCCAGCGCCACCACCAGCGGATAGCCCACCAGCAGAAAGACGAAGAGCAGGATGACCGTGACCACCACATACACCAGAGCCGGCTTGAGGTAATCGATGCCGTAGATGGCAAAGGTGCGGGTCAGCAGCACAAAGACTGCAAAAGGTGCAAAGTTGGTGACGACAAAGTTCAAAAAGACCACCACCACATCGTTCACCTCGCCCAGCAGGCGGCGGATGGTGGCGGTGCGGCTCTCACCCAGCACATTCATGCTCAGGCCCACAGCCACCGCCAGGAACACGGAAGACAGCACCGCATTGTTGCTGCCGAAGGCCGTGATGATGTTGGAGGGGATGACGTTCAGCACCACGTTCAGGGGGTTGGAGCCGGTGGAACCAGTTGCCTCGGTCAGGCCCTCGATGTGGGCATTGAAGAGGCCCATGGAATAGGTGGCGTAGCCCACGCAGCCCGCCAGCGCCAGTGCCAGGAAGGAGCAGAGCAGGAACCAGAACAGGGTCTTGGCCGAGATGCGGCCCATGGTGCGGGTGTCGGCAATGCTGCCGATGGCAAGGGCAATGGAGGTGAACACCATGGGGATGATGACCAGCTGCAGTGCCTTGATGAAGAGCTGACCGATGATGTAGAAGATGCCAAAGGCCCGCTCTGCACCCTCTGCGGTGATGTCCTGGAAGAGCAGGTCATTGATGGTCTGCCAGACGCCGCTGTTTCCGGAGGCAATGAGATGCTCCCGCAGCATCATAAAGGCAAAGCCTGCCACCAGACCGCAGACCAGCGACACTGCCATCTTCTTGGCCAGTGCCGAGCCGCTGTTCTTATTTTTTTCCATACGATTTTCCTCACTTTTCTACAATTCCCGTTGTGTTTCGTACGCATTCGATTTATCTTATCACTCCGGTCTGTTGGATGCAAGAGAAAAATCAGCTTTTGTTGTGATTTTTCCGCAAAAGTATGATGTTAGAAAATATCGTCGAAAAATTACATATAGAACAACAGGCACAAAAATATCCGCAGCCTCTGTTCCGGTCTTCGGCAGAACCGGCAGGGGCTGCGGATATCGCATTTTTATTGATGTATCGTCTGGTATGTATCGTCCGGGCCAAGCTCAACTGCTTCCAGCACCCGGATGCCTGCCGCTTCCAGCTCCGCTTTCAGAGCATCCGCCAGACCGGACTTCGGCACCTTATTCTTGATGCAGAGGGTAATGACCCCATGGAGGCTGGTGACTTCCAGCCCGATGGATGCACCATCGGCGGGCACCCAGATCTGGAAATCCTCGATGTACCGTTCCAGCTCCGGGTCAGCCGGGATAAACGGGTCGCCCAGATAGCTCACCCAGAAATCCGCCGGGAAGCCGCTGATATACTCGCCCATCTGGAAGATGCGCTTCTTGATATTCAGGCTGGCTTTCTGCTGGTAGACCCGGTAGACCCAGCCCATCTGCTCTGCCAGACGGTAAACTTTCCGTTCCGGGGCCATATTGGCCCTGACCTCGGCATCCACGCTGAGGGCTGCTTCTTTCAGCGGGGTATCTGCCGTCAGAGGAAGGTTCCGCTGAAAGGATGCCACGCAGTTATAGAGGGCATTGGGCACACCCAGCGCATCGCGGGAATCCACCGAGTAACTGTAGAGCACCCCATCCTTGTTCAGGTAGCTCCGCACCGCCTTGCAGAGCAGCGCCATCAGGAGGCTAAAAGGTTTTACCCCCCAGCCCAGAGCCGTATCCACCATCCCCGCCTTATCCAGACGGACGCGGCAGCAGGTAGGCGCTTCCTCAAAGGTCTGCACCACGTCCCGCTTCATGTCATTTTCCACCTGACTCTCGGGGTACTTTGCAAGGATCTCCTCGATGTCATAGCCCGGGTCAGTGTGCAGTTCCCGGCCCTCAAAGGCCGTGCCATACCGCAGGTTGCAGTAGAACATGAGCACCATGGTCATAAAGGGAGCGATGCCCCGTCCATCGGCGATGAAGTGGAACCAGTCGAAGGCAACATTCTTTCCCTCGCAGCTCACAGCAATGCAGAGCCCGTTCTCATCCGGGAGCCGGGGCAGTGCGCTGCTCTTTCGCACCAGACAGGGTGCATCGCATGGTTCCAGACGGAGGGTGCGCTTCTCCCACACCGGTCTCTGGAAATAATAGGGTGCTTTTGCCCGGGCTGCATCCAGCGCCTGCTGGAGCAGTTCCGGCTCTGCCTCATCTTTCAGAGTGGCCTGATAGCGGCAGATGATGGTATTCTCACGGTAGTAATAGACGATGCCCGGAAAAACAGAGCGCTGTTCCGCATCCATCCCTTATTCCCCCGTGTGTGCCGCCAGATAATCCACCAGATCGCCGATGGTGACGAAGTTGCGCAGTTCCTTCTCGGGGATGCGCAGACCGAAGGTCTCTTCGAGGTCGGCCACCACAGTGAGGATCTCCATGGAGGACAGGTCGAGGTCATCCATCATGACGCTGTTCTCGTTCACATCATCGGGAGAGATCTCTGCCACGTCCTCCAGGATCCCAAGGATCTGGGACAAAATCTCCGTTCTTTCCATAGCCATAGAAGTTTTCTTCCTTTCGTATTTCAGTTTTCCGGCAGGCTCTGCTTTCTGCCAGTATGCCACGCCGGGCCTGTTTTATGCCGATTTATTTACGCAGCAGCTTGCCGGTGCCGGTGCGGGGCAGGGGCTCAGCGCTGAACTCCACGGCGCTGATGCGCTTGTAGAGGGGCAGGGTGCGGTTGGTCTCGGTGATGAAATCGCGGATGGACTGCTGCTCTGTCTCATCGCAGTAGATGACGGCGCAGATCTTCTTGCCCTTTTCCTTGACGACGCACTCTTTGATGGCTTCGCACTTGGACAGCAGGTTCTCCAGCTCTTCGGGGCTGACGTTCTCGCCGTTGTCCAGAATGATGATATTTTTCTTGCGGCCGATGATATAGTAGAAGCCGTCCTCATCCATCCGGGCCAGGTCGCCGGTGTGGAACCAGCCGTCGGCGTCCAGAACTTCTGCGGTCGCTTCCGGGTCTTTGTAGTAGCCCAGCATGACGCAGCCGCCCCGGATGCAGATCTCGCCGGTCTCATCCAGTTTGTATTCCACATGGTCATCCGGCTTGCCCACGGCGCGGATGTGCTTTTCATCCTGCTCGTAGTTGATGATGCCGTCGCCGCAGGTCTCGGTCATGCCGTACACCTGCGTGATCATCATATTCTGTTTTGCCAGCTCTGCCAGCATGGCACCATCGAACATGGCGGAGGAGCCGCAGGGGTTCCAGATGCCGTTCAGCCGCTCCCGGCGGCCCCGCTTGACATCCTTATAGATGGCTTCCATCAGCATGGGGGCCACCGCGATGGCATCGCTGTGCATCAGGCCCAGATCGCGGTAGAAGTCGCGGATATCGGAACTGAGGTTCAGTGCCCAGCCCTTGCAGGCCCAGGTGAACAGGCAGATGAAGGTGCCCAGATGGAACAGGGGCAGGATGGCGAAATTACTCAGGACATCGTTCTTGTTCTCAGGGAAATGCTTGTGCTTGTATTTCAGCATCTCATCTCCGAAAACCACCTGCCGCCCGGTGGCAGTGAAGAAATTGCGTTCCGAGAGCATGACAGCCTTGCTGCGACCGGTGGTGCCGGAAGTGAACATCAGCACCATCAGGTCGTCGTGGCCCACACAGTCGGTCAGCTGCGCAGGCTCGCTGTCCTTGAAGGCATCCATGGGGCGGAGCTTGTCGCCGTAGGCTGCTTCGATATCGGGGCGACAGCCGTAGTCGATGCCGTCATTGACGATGAGAGAGGGTTCCACAAGGCCCAGCTCATATTCCAGCTCGGGCCAGGTCTTTTTCTGGTTGATGGTGACGAGCACCGCACCGGCCATGATGGCACCAAAGGCATTGACGCCGTACTCATAGCAGTTCCGGCTCATGATGCCGATGCGCTTGCCCTTGATGTCAAGGATATTCTCTTTAAAATAAGTAACAGCCCGGCAGATATCCTGCACATACTGGGCATAGGTCTTCTCTACCACGGTCTTGCCGTCCGGTGCCACATAGCGGAAGGCCACCCGGTCCGGGTACTGCTTTGCCATGACTTCCGTGATGAGTTCATATACGTTGTCTATCATTTTTGTCGCTCCTTGCTGTTTTATCGCAATTTTCACAAATAACGCCTCACCAAACGGCATATTTGCGCTATGCTGTTTGCGGATGTTGCCGGTGCGTTAAAAACGCAAACTGCTCTCATGAAATCGCAGCGAAACGCGGGCAGTGATACAATTTCTGCCATTGTTTCTATAATACCTGTTTCAGCGGAGAATTGCAACTGCGCCGCGTGCTCTTTCTCCTTTTTCTCACCTTCACTGCCGCAGCAGTTTGCCCAGTACATTGCGGGGCAGAGGTTCTGTGGTGAACTCCACTGCGCTGACCCGCTTATAGAGCGGAAGGCCGCGGTTCATCTCGGTGACGAAGTTCCGGGCCTCTTCCTGCTTCTCTTCCGGGCAGCAGAGGACAGCACAGATCTTTTTCTCCTTTTCCCTGACGATGCATTCCGTCACGGCCGGGCAGAGGGCCAGTTTCTTTTCCAGCTCTTCGGGGCTGATGTTCTCGCCGCTGGCCAGAATGATAAGGTTCTTCTTCCGGCCGGTGATGTAGTAGTATCCGTCCTCGTCCATCCGGGCCAGGTCCCCGGTGTGGAACCAGCCGTCCTCATCGATGACTTCTGCGGTGGCCTCGGGGTCTTTGTAGTAACCCAGCATGACCGAATCTCCCCGGATGCAGATCTCGCCGGTCTCATCCAGCTTATATTCGCAGTGGTCGTCCGGTTTGCCCACAGCACTCATGTGGTCTTCCACCTGGGTAAAGTTCAGGATGCCGTCGCCAAAGGTCTCGGTCATGCCGTAGCACTGATTGATGACGAAGCCGTTCTGGGCCAGTTCCAGCAGCATCTTGGGGTCGAGGGCAGCCGAAGAGCAGCACAGATCCCACAGGCCGTTCAGGCGGCTGACGCGGCCCCGCTTGAAGTCATTGTAAATAGTCTCCACCAGCATGGGAGCCGAAGCCATGACGTCGCTGTGCATCAGCCCCAGGTCACGGTAGAAGTTGCGGATATCGCTGCAGAGGTTCAGCGCCCAGCCTGCGGGCGGGTAGGACATAACACAGACGAAGCAGGCCATATGGAAGAGGGGCAGCAGGGTCATGTGGCTGAGGGGCGGCTTCTGGCCCTCCGGCAGGCGGTCGAGGATCCAGTTCTCGGCCCGTGCGCCATAGGTCTTTAGGCTGCTGCACATATTCCGCTCCGAGAGCATGACGCCCTTGCTGCGGCCCGTGGTGCCGGAGGTGAACATCAGCATCATCAGGTCATCGTGGCCGATGCAGTTGGTCAGCTCGCCGGGGGCAGTATCCTGATAGACCTCCATGGGGCGGAGTTTCTCACCATAGACGGCTTCCAGCTTGTCGCGGTAGCCGTAATCGATGCCATCGTTGAGGATGAGGGCCGGCTCCACGAGGCCCAGCTCATATTCCAGTTCGTCCCAGGTCTTTTTCTGGTTCAGGGTCACAAGGACGGCACCGGCCAGAATGATGCCGTAGGACGCCACGCAGAACTCATAGCTGTTCCGGCTCAGCAGAACGATGCGCTGCCCCCTGATGTCGGGCACCTCCGCTCTCAGGTAAGCCGTCATCCGGCGGATGTCCTGCGCATACTCGCGGTATCTCTTTTCCACAACGGTGGCTCCGTCCTCTGCCACATAGCGGATGGCCACATTATCCGGGAACTCTCGTTCCATGCATCGGGTCACCATGTCATACACACCTGCGGGCACTTTGATCTCTTCTGCCATCGTCCTGTCTCCTTTTCGTCTGAAATGATCTCTCTCCGGAGCCTCTGACGGCTTCTCTGCCTGTTCCCGGCAGGGCATAAAAGGCTCCGGACATCTTTCTCACGGCATCAGTATACCGCAAGAAGAGCGTAAAAGGCAAGATTTAATTGCACAAATATGCAATTTAAACTTGCTCTCAATTTGTGCAGGCGGATGTAATTCCTTCCTTTTGTTGCAGCCGGGCTGCAGCTGTGATACACTTTTATCGTCCGGATAGGGCCCGCCCGGAGTTTTTGCCCTCCCTGACCGGTGTCTGCTGCCCCTTCTCAAATTGACAGCAGGCTCAAAAAGCATTATACTGTTGATATCATTTTATAAAAAGCTCCGCGCCGAGCTGCATATTTTTATCTATCGCGCCCAAAACACGGCCTTCCGGGGCCTCCGGGAACACAGCGGCGCACAAGGAGGACCCTTTTCATGGAAGGCACCAAGCCCCGCACGGCAAGCAGCCTTGGCATGTTCGACCTGCTGAAAGGCATCGGCATGCTTGCCATCGTATTCGCTCATACCGCTGAGCTCTACCCTCTGGGTGCAGATGACGTCACCCCTTTCGCATTCGCACTTTTTGCTTACCGTGAATCCCTGATGGCGGCATTCTTCATTGCCAGCGGCTACGGATTCCGCAAGCGCTCCATCCACAAGTGCATCGAGCAGCAGGTCAAGACCCTGCTCAAACCTTACTTATATACGGCAGCGGCCACCACCATCCTCCACGGCATCATCCATCATGCTGCCTTCGGGGACTGGACTGCGGCCATCACCCAGTCCGGCAAGGTGCTGGGCGGGTTCCTGCTGGGCCTGCCCCATACGGCCACCTACTTCGGGGTAGAGTTTTTCTCCTGCGGCCCCATGTGGTATCTGGTGGCCCTGATGCTGGCCTGGATTTTTCTGGACGTCCTGCTGGACGTCTTCCCGGAACAGTACATAAACTGGGCCGTGGCAGGCATCACCCTGCTGGGCTGGGGCATCACGCTGGTCTGGGAGGCTCCCTTCTGCATCGCGCAGGGCATGGTCTCTGTGCCCTATCTCTACATCGGTTATCTGGCCAAAAAGCGCCGTCTGTTCGAGAAGCCCTTTTCCGGCCGGGCAAAACTCGGCTTTGCAGCTGCCATGCTGGGCGTCCTTATCGGCGTCCTGCTGACGCAGAGCACCGATTGTGTTTCTCTGGGCGAGTGGACCATGGGCCCGCTCAGCATCCTGCTGAACGGCGTCGTGGGCTACGGCATCATCCGGCTCTTCCTGAAATGGCAGCGTCAGGTGGACGGCCCCATCAGCCACGCTTTCGAGTGGGTGGGCCGACGCTCGCTCTTCATCTTCTGCATCCACACCGTAGAGCTGACCGCCATCCCCTGGTATCTGATGGCCGCTCAGTATGCTGATCACCCGGTGCAGGGGATGCTGCTGCAGTACGTCTTCTCGCTGGTGTCCATCCTTGTGGTCACAGAGCTGCTGATGCGGCGGCGCGAACTGAAATGGCGGCTGCGGGCAGGCCAGTCTGCGGACAAGCCCCGGCGGCGGAGCAAGACCCGCCACTATGCGGCAAAGCACTGACATATTGCAGGTCCCCCGTGGGGAAAACTAATCTGTTTCATTTTTGATGCATGGGCTTGCAGCGCGGGTTGTACGCCTTGCGATAATTATGAGGAGGCTCCAGTCATGACCAACGAAACTCCCGAAACCGCCCTGCGCAGCCGCATTGCGGAACTTGAGCAGCAGCTCAGACTCTCGGACGAGGGGACCTCGCGGCTGGCCCAGCGCTGCCTTGAGCTGGAAAAGCAGCTCCAGACCTACTACGCCACCCATCCCCAGAAGGAGATGCAAACCGACTCCCCCGCTCTGGTGCAGCCGCTGCTCTATTATGATTCCGGTTTCGGCTTCTCCCAGAAAGACTCCGTCCGGGCCCCGGACTACGAATACGACGAGATGAACGGCATGGTGACGGCCACCTTCGAGCTTCCGGAATCCGCTGTCCATCTCCGTCTCGACCCCGGTGAACTGCCCTGCTGCCTGACCAAATTCGTTTTTTCCGACGACCGTGTCGTTGGCACGCCTGCCAACGGCCTGACCCTTCACGGCGGCGGCATCCTGTTTCTGGAGGATGACCCCCAGCTCATGCTGGACGGCGTGAACCGCTTCCCTGCCGGAACGAAGCTGGGCGTGAACTACTGCTACTTCCCGCTGGAACCCCTGAGTGGCGACCCGCTCTTTGCGGCGGTGCTGGAGGGCGTACAGTATTTCCAGAAGACCCGGCTCTGTGAGCAGAAGCATCTCGACCAGCTGGAAAAGGCCAACGCCGAGCAGCAGCAGGCTATCGCGGCCCTGCAGAAGAATATCGCGGAGCTGCATCAGACCAATGCCGAGCTGACGGCCCGGAGCAAAGCCTACGAGAACTCGCTGGAAAACATTCTTTCTTCCAGCAGCTGGAAACTCACCCTGCCCCTGCGCCGTCTGCTGGGGCTGTTCCATCGCGGCCATTGAGCCCGCTTCGGCAGAGAGGAGCATACGATGTACAGCAGTTACACCACCCTGCAGCGGGCACAGCTGGCCCGACAAGAATATATCGACACCCAGGAGGTCTTTCTGGGCGTCTTTGCCCCCGGCCGCAGAAAAGCGCTGGAAGCCTCTCTCCGCGACCAGCTCCACCGCAAGTTTCTGCTCACCGACACCCTGAACACCGACGCGCTCTCCGGCGCTGCCGGTGTGCTGCTGGTGAAAGAGGATACCGAGCTGATGTGTACAGCCCTCTCCTTCTTTGCCGATGCCCTGCGGAAGGGTGCGGACTATGTGACCAGCGACGCCGTCTTCGGCTATGCCGGGGCCACAGTGCTCTACCAGAGCGCCGGTTTCCGGGCCTGCCCGGGCTGTGCGCTGGTCTCTATGGAGCTGCTGCGCCGCTGTCGGGCTGAGGCCCGGGACCCGGAAAATCCCACCGAACTGCTGACTCTGGCCGCAGCGTTCAGCCAGCATCACGTCTCTCTGCCAGAGGCTCTGGCCCACTACGAGCGAGACATCTGCGCGGAAGACGTCTGGTCCGAGGGCGGGAAGCGGGTCTTCATCATGAGCCACCTGCTGGACATGACCGGCGCTCCTATCGTTCTGGTGAGTGCAGTGCCGGTGCTCCGCAGTCTGGGCTATGAGGTCGTGGTCCTCGGCCCGGAAGACGGCGGTTCCATGCAGCTTTTCCTCGACGCGGGTGCTGTCGTCATCACCCGGCGCGGGTGTGTGCAGAGCCCTCTGCTGTGGGGCCTGGCCCTCTGCTCTGACCTTGTCATCGCCAACACGGTGGTGGAAGCCCGGGCCGTCCGTGCCCTGAGCGGAGCGCGGGTGCCAGTGCTCTGGTGGCTTCACGATGCCTTTGCGGGCTATCCCCACATCGCGCATCAGATCCCCAAGGAGCTGGATAACAATGTGCGGCTCTATTCCGTGGGCAGCCATGCCGCCAATGCCATGCACTCGGTGCGGCCTGAGTTCGAGATACGGCCCCTCATCTACGGCCTGCCGGACTATGCCGCCGAGACCTTCTCCCACTATGACCTGAGCTATGCCGGCGGGCGGCCTCTGTTCGCTACGGTAGGCTCTTTTGAGAACCGGAAAGGTCAGGATATTTTCTGCAAGGCCATCCGGCTGCTGCCTCCGGAGACCATGAAAAAGGCCTCCTTCCTCTTTGTGGGCAAGGCAGCTGACGCCGACATGATGGACGCCGTGCGGAGCCTGACCGATGACTGCCCCGAGAATGTGTTCTACGTCAAGCGGCTGAGCCGGGACGAGATCAAGAGCCTGATGGAGCAGTGTACCTGCCTTGTCTGCGCTTCCCGCGATGACCCCATGCCCACCTTCGTCACCGAGGGCCTTATCTTCGGCAAGCCAGCCATCGTGTCGGAGCATACCGGCACCGCCGGGCTCATCACAGAAGGGGTGGACGGCTTTGTCTACCGGGACGATGACCCGCAGCAGCTGGCCGACCGGCTGGCCTGGGCCATCGAGCATCCGGAAGAGCTGAACGCCATGCATCCCGCCTGCCGCAGGCTCTACGAGACCCATTACTCCAAGCAGGCCTTTGCCGATGCCCTTGCGCAGGCCGTTGCAGAGATGACCGGCAGATGAACCGTTTTCCTATTGCACCGACGAAAATTATCACCCTGCCAAAATTGAGGAAATTTTTTGGCAGATGTTCACAAACAACGCCCCGGGCTGTGATATACTCTATCCAGAGTGATCACAGCCTGTTTTTGTTGAAAGGAGTCCCCGCATGAATCCGTCCGCCTCCCCCACCCCATCCCGAAAAAAGACGCTGCTCTCCCTCGTCATCCTCGTGGTGCTGACCGTTGTTGTCGTTCTCATCTTCCGGGAGCACTGGGACGACATTGCCGCCGCGCTGGGGAAGCTCACCTTCTGGCAGAGCCTGCTGGCGCTGGCCGTGGGCCTGAGCTATCCTCTTATCGAGGGTGTGGTGAGCTGGCTCATCGTCCGCAGCCGTCTGCCTGGCTTCGCCCTGTGCCATGGCTTTGACAACGCCTGGATCGGCACCTTCGGCAATGTGGTGGGCCTCGGCGCTGGCGCTGTGCCCATGCAGACCTGGTATCTCCACCGCTGGGGGCTGGACATCGGCCCCGGCGTGGGCCTGATGACCCTGCAGTATGTTTTCCACAAGACGGCTGTTCTGATCTATGCTACGGTCCTGCTTCTGGCAGGCCGGCCCTGGCTGGCGCAGCACTCCGGCGGGGTGCTGCGGTATCTGCCCGGGGCCTATGCTGTGGTGGCAGGCGTCATTGTCGGGCTCATTGCCCTCTGTGCGCTGCCAGTGGTGCAGCGTCTGGCCCGGTGGATGCTGCACTTTCTGCCCGACACCGGCAAGTGGGCTGAGCGCCGGGACAGATGGCTCGAGCAGCTGGACGCCCTGAGCACCGAGAGCCGCAACCTTCTGGCCGACGGGCGGCGCTGTGCCGCGCTCCTCGCCCTTCAGCTGTTCAAACTGTTCCTTCTCTTCTGCCTGCCCTGGATGGGTCTGCAGTTCATGGGGCTGGATGCAGGGCTGAGCTTCTGGCAGGTGCAGCTGCTGGCTGCACTGACTTTCTTCGTCTCCAACGCCTTGCCCAATGTGGCCGGCATGGGTTCGGTGGAGACCGCGTTTCTGCTGGTATACAGCAGCTTCCTCCCGGAGAGCAGCTCCATGAGCCTGCTGATGTTCTACCGGCTGGCCAGCTACTATGCCGTATTCGCTGCAAGCGCAGTGGGCTTTGCCGTGGCACAGCGGCGGCTCTCGGCCCGATAAAGCTGGCAATTTTTGCCGCATTGTGAATTTTTTACCCAAAAGATTGATTTTTTGACTCAAGACAGATATAATAGACTCCTGTTGTCCAACCCACTGGAATGGTCAACAAACAAAAAAACAAGGAGTACATTTTTCATGAAACTGAACAAGATCTGTGTCGCCTCTGCTGCTCTGGCTCTGGTCGTCGGTCTGACTGCCTGCGGTGGTTCCTCTTCTACCGCTGCTTCTTCCACTGCCGCCTCTTCCGAGGCCGCTTCTTCTGTGGCTGCATCCTCTGAGGCAGCCTCTTCCGAAGCTGCTTCCTCTGAGGCTGCTCAAAGCGCTGAGTACACCGTCTACAACACCACCGGTTCCACCGTCACCGAGCTGTATCTGTACGATGCAGGCTCCGAAGACAAGGGCGAGAACCTGGCTGGTGAGTCCGGCCTGGCCGACGGCGAGAACGTCGTCATCACCCGCGATGTCGAGGCTGACAAGCAGGGCGATGTGAACTACGTTCTGGAGTTCACCACCGAGGACGGCACCACCCAGAGCTTTGACACCCTGCACTATGAGACCACTCCCATCTCTCTGAAGAGCGTGGACGCTGCTGCAGGCGCTACCCCCATCGCATTCGCTGCTCCTGAGAAGTAATCCTTTCTCAACCGGCAGATAAAAAATCCCCGGAACTTTTCCAGCCATCTGGCGGAAAGGTTCCGGGGATTTTATGTTTTTTCAGGAGACTGCTCTCAGCCCTTCATGGGAACGAAGCCCACAAGGTCCTTGATGACCTCACCGCCGATGATGAGGCCTGCCACAGAGGGCACAAAGGCGTTGGAGCCGGGGACGGAGCGGCGGATGGTGCACTTGCGCTGGGTGCCCGGGGGGCAGATGCAGTGATACTTGCAGCTGATGGAATCGTCCTCGATGGGGGTCATGGCAGGCTCCTTGGAGTAGACGACCTTCAGGTGCTTGATCTTCCGCTTCCGGCACTCAGTGCGCATGACCTTGGCCAGGGGGCAGACGGAGGTCTTGTAGATATCCGTCACCTCAAAGCGGGTGGGGTCCATCTTGTTGCCTGCACCCATGGAGCAGATGATGGGCACACCGGCCTCTTTGCACTTCATGACCAGAGCCAGTTTGCCGGTGACCGTATCGATAGCGTCCACCACATAGTCGAACTGAGTGAAATCGAACTGATCCTGAGTTTCCGGGGTGAAAAAGCACTTATAGGTCGTGACCTTGATGTTAGGGTCAATGTCATGAACGCGCTCTTCGGCCACATCCACTTTGTATTTGCCCACCGTCTTGCGGGTGGCGATGATCTGACGGTTCAGGTTGGTGAGGCAGATCTTATCGTCGTCGATGAGGTCAAGGGCGCCCACGCCGCTGCGGGCCAGCGCCTCCACGGTATAGCCGCCCACGCCGCCGATGCCGAACACGGCCACCCGGGAATTGTGAAGTTTCGTCATTGCGTCCGCGCCCAGCAGCAGCTGCGTGCGGGAATACTGATCCTGCATAACTTATTTGCTCCTTTTATCATACCGCAGCCACAGCGTTCCCGCGCAGCGCAGTTGGTTTTATTCTTTGTACGTTCGTTTATTTCACCCTTGTGATGGTGCCGCCGCCCAGGACCACATCGCCCTGATACAGCACCACAGCCTGCCCCGGGGTAGGGGCCCGTTGCGGGTCATCAAACTCCAGACGGAACCGGCCCTCTCCCGCCGGGTAGACGGTGGCGGGCTGCTCGGTCTGGTGGTAGCGGGTGCGGGCCGTCACCTTCAGGGGCTCTTTCAGCTCCGGGATGGCGATCCAGTTCACCTCATCGGCGTAAACGATGCGGTCGAACAGAGTCTCTTCCGGGCCCACCGTCACCGTGTTGGCCTGCATATCCTTGGCACAGACATAAACCGGAGCCCCCATGGCAAGGCCCAGACCCTTCCTCTGGCCGATGGTATACCGCACCGCGCCGCTGTGGGTGCCCACCTTCTTCCCGTTCACATCCAGAAAATCACCGGCCGGATAGTGCTTGCCGGTAAAATCCTCCATGAAACGGGCATAATCGCCGTCGGGCACGAAGCAGATGTCCTGACTGTCATGCTTCCGGGCGTTGACGAAATGCTGCTGCTCTGCAATGGCCCGCACCTCGCTCTTATGGAGCCCGCCCAGCGGCAGCCGGACATGGGCCAGCTGCTCCTGCGTAAGGTTATACAGCACATAGCTCTGGTCCTTGCCCTCGTCCAGCCCCTTTTTCAGCAGCCAGCGGCCTGTGGCCTCGTCCTGTTCCACCCGGGCGTAATGGCCCGTGACCACATAATCCAACCCGTGAGCCTCTGCCCAGCGGAGCAGGTGGTCAAACTTCATATATTTGTTGCAGTCGATGCAGGGGTTCGGGGTTCCGCCTGCCTCATAGACCCGGATGAATTTGTCGATGATCTTCTCCTGAAAATCCGCCGTGAAGTCCAGTACCTCATAGGGGATATCCAGCGCATAGGCCACTTCGGCGGCATCCTCGATGTCCCGCTCGGAGCAGCAGGTGTGCAGGCCTTCGGTGTTCACGGCTTCGTTGCGGGTGAGCCGCATGGTGATGCCGGTGCAGTCGTAGCCATCCCGCTGCATGAGCCATGCGGCCACGGAGCTGTCCACACCGCCGCTCATGGCGATGAGAGCCCCGGGGCGATGGGAAGTATTCTGAGTTTCTGTCATTCTGTTCCTCTTCTGTTATAACACACTAAAACAGTAGATATATACTACCGCAGCTTCTTTCTCTTGTCAAGGCGCAGAAAATCCGGCCGCAAAGGCCAGCAGCGCCTCTTTTTCATTGGGCAGACGGCCGGTGATGACCTCTTCCAGCAGAGCTTCCAGCGCTTTGCGCAGGCCCGGCCCAGGGGCAGTGCCCGCTGCCATCAGGTCGCGGCCATTCACTGCCAGCTGAGAGACCCGGCAGCAGGCGTGCTCTGCCGTCAGGGCATCGGCTTCTGCCTGCAAGCTCAGGAAATGGTCCCGCTCTTCCGGACAGAAGGCCGCGCAGAGCCAGGTCAGCCGCTGCACTGTGGGCAGCTCCATCCGGCCCAGCAGGCGCTTTGCCTGCAAATCCAACGGTTCCCGGTCGGGCGGGGAGTTTCTCCGAGGACCGTCCGGAGGGTGGGACCCTGTCGCCGCAGGCGATAGGGCGGGGGATAGAATGCCCCGTTTCGTGTCCGAGGAGAAAGCTCCCCGCCCGACTTTGCTGCTGACTATTTTTTCGCACTCCCTCACCAGCGTTGTCGTCTCCTCGATGAACGCATTGGAGCAGCGCAGTTTTTTCAAAGCTTTCTTCGCCCCGGCTTCCCCCAGCGGCAGCAGCAGCGCCGCCCAGCGGGCCGTCACCTGCTCTGCCCCCATGGGGAGGACATCCAGCACCCGCCGGGCCTTAGGCAGGCTCTCGTCCGGCAGCTCCGGCAGGACGAATGTCAGCACCTCCGGTTCCAGATACACTCCCGGCTGAGGTGCAGCCAGAAGCTTGTTCAGTTCTTCTTCGATGCGCTCTGCCGACACGCAGTCCAGATGCGGTGCCAGCTGCTTTGCGGCCTTCTCGGTGGCCGGGTCGATGGCAAAGCCGAACCGGGCCGCGAACCGGTAGAGCCGCAGGATGCGGAGGGCGTCTTCCTCAAACCGGCGCAGCGGCTCCCCCACGGCCCGCACCAGACCGCGTTCCAGATCTTCCTGTCCTCCAAAGGGGTCGATGAGCCCTTCTTCCGGGCTGTAGGCCATGGCGTTGATGGTAAAATCCCGCCGGGCCAGATCTTCCCGGACATCGGGCACAAAGGCCACGCTGTCGGGGTGGCGTCCGTCGGAGTAGCTGCCCTCGGTGCGGAATGTCGTGACCTCATAGAGCTTTCCGCCCTGCTTCACGGTCACGGTGCCGTGCTGCAGGCCGGTGGGGATGCACTGCTCTTTTCCAAACAACTCTATCACTTGCTCGGGACGGGCGGCAGTACAGAGGTCCCAGTCATGGGGAGAAAGCCCCAGAAGGCTGTCCCGGACGCAGCCGCCCACGGCATAGGCTGCAAAGCCTGCTTTGTGCAGGGCCTCCAGCAGGACAGACGCGCCTGTTTCCACCTTTATCTCCATCCTTACTCCTCCTCGTACTGCAGGGTGATACTCCTGCCGTCATAGCCGCACTCTGCCGCCGGAAAGATGCTCCGGGCCTGTTCCAGTTCCTCTTCCGGGTCGATGATCATGGGCGAATAATGCACCAGCCAGAGCCGCTTTGCCCCGGCACGGGCTGCAAGGGCCGCGCTCTGCCCGAAGGTGCTGTGGCCGTACTGCTTTGCCTGTGCGGCCTGTTCCGGCAGCGCATAGGTAGCATCGCAGAGCAGAAGGTCTACCCCGGCTGCGGCCTGTTCCAGCGAAGTGCAGGGCGCAGTATCCCCCGAGAACACAAAGCTCAGTCCCTGCCGGGCCGGGCCCAGAACTTCCGCCGGGGCAACGGTGCGGCCATCCTCCAGCGTGATGCTCTGGCCGTGCTGCAGAGTCTTCCACTGCTGCACCGGCACCCCCAGCGCCCGGGCCTGCTCCGGGTCAAACCGTCCGGCCCGGGGAAGCTCCAGCTTATAGCCCTGACTGACGACCCGGTGGCGGGTGGGCACCGGCGAGAGCTTTGCTCCCCGAGGCCAGCCGCCGAACCGCTCACAGAGCAGGGCCGGCGTGGTTCGTTCCTCGGTGCAGACCGGATAGGGCAGCGGCCCCGTCAGTACCCGCATGGCAGACCAGACTTCACTAAGGCCTTTCGGCCCATAAAGGGCCAGCGGTCTCGTTCTGCCCTGACAGCCCAGCGTCTGCAAAAGCCCCGGCAAGCCGAAAATATGGTCGCCGTGGTAATGGGTCAGACAGATGGCGTCCAGCTTCATCAGGTTGACGCCAGCCCGGCGGGCCGCAGTCTGGGTGCCCTCGCCGCAGTCGAACAGCAGGCTGTGCCCTCCGCATTCGGCCACAGCCGCCGTGAGGGCCCGGTCAGGCAGGGGCATGGTCGCTGCCGTGCCCAGCAGTGTAATGGTCAGCATAAATCTTCTCCGTGTTGCAGATGTTCTTGATAAGGATAGTTTACCACACTCTCCGGCCCGGTACAATAATCCACCTGCCGGCATAGGATGGAGCAAACATCCGAGGAGGGGTCTTTATGCGGCATCAGCGGCGCGGGCACAGCCCTGCATTCTTCCACCACCGGGGACTTCTGCTGCTGGCAGCGCTGGTGCTGGCCGTTTGCCTGCTCTACAGCTGTGCAGGTGCACCGGTGTGCGGGCCGAAAGGACGGCTGGTGTTCATCCCTCTCGCACAGATCCGCTGGGAGAGTATGACTTTGCTTTCCGGTATCTGTGATTTTTTCGAAAATGTAGGTTTGTCAATGATATGTTACACAGCGGAAGCAGAAGCCTGATTCCGA
>ERZ808240.2048-NODE-2048-length-23255-cov-6.252543_pt1 | contig 23255 bp, 22 predicted proteins | sample MGYA00521084_ERZ808240 | MGnify/ENA primary metagenome ERZ808240 (study PRJEB31516, sample SAMN03275571) | gut metagenome | biome: mammalia-associated habitat; material: feces | host: Papio cynocephalus | place: Kenya | collected 2012-08-06 ...
TATTATTCTGCTTTCGGGTCTGATACACTGACTTTATGATCATACCAGGTTCCCTTAGTTCCAAGAATTGCCAGATCAAACTCTTTGTCAATCGCCTCTACCGGCACATCAAATCCGTAAACTTCCTCTGTAGTTCCATCGTCATATTTTACTTTGTCTGTTGTCGGCTGTAAAAGTTTTGCACCGTCTTTTTCTGCATCTTTTGCACTTCCCAGAAACAGATTTACAATTTTCTTGGATACCAGACGAATGTGAATGGTCATCTTTTTGTCTTTTACGGTAAGGGTTCCGCATCCGTTGTCTGCTTCATTGACATGAAACATACTGCTGTCAGTATTAAACTTTGCGGTATAAGTGCCGTCCTCCAGCGCGGATACCGCGCTGGAAGAAGCAGACTTGGAAACTTTTCCAAGTGACTCAATTGCTTTTTTTGTATGCTCTACATAAAGTTTCTGGACAGCTTCGATCTCACCAAGTCCGGCAATCTGTGTGTCAACACTGTCGAAATTGCCGCTTGCAGTGAACTGGCTCTTCCAGGAATCGTCATCATCTCCGGCCATGTCATTGTTTGCATGATCTCCGGCAACAACCATGAGCGGACGAAGAACGACTTTCTTGTAACCTGCGTCCTTGACTGCCTTGATTACATTTTCACAGGAAGTCTCTTCCGGCTCACCCTCTACAGTTCCGATAAAGACATTGTCATATCCAAGCTTGCCCATCTGTGTAGACATCTGGCTGTAACTGATCTTTGCAGAATGAGAAGTACCGTGTCCCATGAATACAAATGCAGTACCGTCCTTCTTTGCTGCATCCAGTGAATCGTATCCTGCAGTCTTTACTGCCTGTGCTGTAATATCTTTTGCGACTGCCTTCTTGTCATCGTTGATTACGGTTGCATCTTTTCCTACTTCACCAAGTAACGGTTCTGCAACAACAACCTTCTCAAACTTATCCTTATATGCATCCAGCTCTCCAACAAGTTCATCATACTCTGCACCGTGCATCAGATGTGTCGGCTGAATCACCAGATTTTTTACACCGTTATCAACAGCTCTCTGTAATGCCTGGTCTACGTTGTCGATCTTCTCGCCATCTCTTGCCTGTACGTGATTGATAATGATCTGAGCGGTAAATGCTCTGCGGACTGCCCAGTCCGGATTTGCTGCCTGAATAGCTTTTTCTACGCCACCGATATCTGCAACACGACTGTCGTTGAAAGATGTACCAAAACTTACAACAAGGATTTCGTTATCTCCGATATTATCCTCGTTTAACGGATCATCCTTAGAAGCATCACCAGTATCTCTGCCGAAATAATCCGGATCTGCATTTTCGCCGGAAACAAGTGCTTTCTGTGCATCTGTCAGCTTATCCCATGCAGCTTTTGCAGCGGCACACTGCTCATCTGTTTTATCCGTTCTCTCCTGTACATAAATATCATCAATCAGCTTAGCTACTTTATCGGCAGCTGCCTGATCGTCTGTTGCAGACTCTGTTCCCTGTGAATTTTCTACCTGATTGTTGTCTTTGGTGTCTTTGCTTCCGCATCCGGCGAGCATTCCTACAGCCAGCGCACATGTCAGAAACAATGCAAGTGTTTTCTTTTTCATAATTCTCTCCTTCTTAAAATGCAGTTAAGCTGCATTCTCTGTATACATCGCATCCGCCCCGGCGGATTTCTTATGCGATGTACTCCTTGGGTTGGCGGGTTTCTTCAGCTCATAAGATCACACGCCATCCAAAGTATCAAAAGAAAAGCCCCACCCGGAACTGTCCGGAAGGAGCGATCAATCCATGCAAAAAGAAACTGCCTGTGGATGTTTATCTCAAACAGTTTTCTGTAACATGCAGTACGATCAATGACTCGTGACCTGAAAGTAAAAACTTTCTGTACCAGATCATTGGCAGGTTTCCTGGCTCATAGATCATCGTAAACATGCTTTGCCTTCCCAACACAATTGCTGCGTCAGTGACACTTGAAATGCAGCCTAAGCTGCATTTCCTACGTACATCGCATCCGCCTCAGTGGATTTTTCATGCGATGTGCTCCTTCTTGAAATGCAGCCCAAGCTGCATTTCCTACGTACATCGCATCCGCGCCAGCGGATTTCTCATGCGGTGTGCTCCTTCTTGAAATGCAGCCCATGCTGCATTTCCTACGTACATCGCATCCGCGCCAGCGGATTTCTCATGCGATGTGCTCCTTACAGTTACTCCCTAATTACAGTGACGAGTTCGTACAGGATTTGCACCTGTTTCCCTTTTACCCTGCGCATACAAATTCCCTTGCATTCCATGCAAAGCGGTTTTATACGGCAGGCACCAATCATCTTTTTATGAAACTTTCTACATATTAGCATATTGCACATTTATTTACAACTACCAGTTTTACATGGGCTTGGGCCTTTGGGGTTTCTTCAGAAGGACGGATTTGCAGAGGAGTTTGTTTAGGTATAAGTTTTCTCTATGTAACGGAAGAAAATATAATTGAGAAAAATGTCCCCGCAAATCCTGTCTGTGAAACAAATATAAAGGCACCTGAACTTGCGGTTAAAGGGACGCCCGGAAAGGATATGCGAATCCCATGAACTGGAATAAACATAAAAATACCCTGGTAAATCACTTGATGATAGGGCCTGGTATCTATAGATGAAAAATTAAAGTCTTAGGTGACGTTTTTCCAAAATTTGAATACTTGAAATCAGGAAATGTCACCTATATAGTAAAAATTGCTTCTCCAGATACCACTTTTTCGAGAAAACCGGTACCTGGAGAAGCAATTTTTGATCTATAGAGACTTTCCGGTATCTGAATGTTAAATTTTCAATATATAGGTACCACAATGGTATCTTTTACATGAATTTTATTGGCATAGATACCACAATTGTATCTTTTACACGAATTTTCTTCCGGGAGCGCCTTTAACTGCAGGTTCTGGTGCCTTTATATTTGTTCCACAGACAGCCGCCAAACCCCAAAGACTCCCAGACCACGCAGTTAACCAGCAATTTCAAATATCACTATTTTTTCCCGCGCATTGTTTCCGTCAAACAGATCTCTGCAATCAATTTCATCGGAAAACAACAATTCCTCTACAGTCATCAGATAAGCTATGTATTCATCGGACGGATAATAGAAAAACAACTTTACTGTTCTCCTGTTTTCATAATAAGAATTCAAAATCCGGGCAATTACTTTTTTCAGCAGTTCCAGCGAAAAAGGATTAAAAAAATAAATCCGGTCCACTGCTTCCGGAACTGTATACCGCTCTGCATTCGCAAGTGCAAATGATACCCTGCCGGAAGCCACGGCAGACTCTTTGTTATTCATAGCCTTTTCATAAATTCGCTCGTTATATTCGACACCGATGGACTGACATCTGGTCTGATATGACATAAAAAAATCAACTCTTCCTTTTCCGCAGCCGTAGTCGAGCAATGTGTTTTCCTTTCGAATCAGACCACTGTTTGCCAGACGTTCCAAAACCGAATAAGGCGTAGGTTCATAAGGATAACGATACTGATCCGCATTTGTATCGTCTCTGCCAGTGGTGCGAACTGCCAGAAGCCTGTCCCATCTTATCTCGTTCTTTTCTTCTTTCATCTTTTCCCTTTTCCGGTTAAATGATAATTCCGTTGCAATGATCAATTTCATGCTGGATGATCTGCGCCGTCCATCCGGAATATTTTCCGTGCTGTGGTTTAAAATCCTGATCCAGATAATCCACTTCGATTTCTTTATATCTGGTACAGTTTCTGGCTCCGTCGAGTGACAGGCAGCTTTCCTCGGTCTGATACTCCCCGGACTTCTTTGTTATCACGGGATTTACCATTGCAAACTGAAACGGTCCGGCCGCTACAACGATAATTGCTTTGTTTACACCGATCATATTTGCAGCCATGCCGACACAGATTTCCCGGTTGGCACGCAGGGTGTCTAAGAGATCGGTGATTACCTGCCTGTCGGCTTCTGTTGCAGGGGTTGCTTTTTTAGAAAAAATTTGTTTGCCTTTTACGATGTTTTTGATCATAATGTTTGTTATCTCCACTTTTCTTTTTACAGCATCATTACCATGTATGGAGAAATGCATAAAATTCCATACTTTTTGATTATGCGCACCTTTATTCTGCTACATTCTTTGATTATGCGCAATATTAATTTCAATTTTTATCACGTTACAGTCAACTGTGAAATGTTGTCTTGTGAATTCTTGTCATCTAAAATTCTTCATGATATGATATACTTGGTTTTTAAGAAATGATGTTTACAAGGAGACAGGTATATGGTAAATCTGAACATTCCCGTCGGCGTTTCGGATTTTGAGAAGCTTTGGGAAAATAATTATTACTATATCGATAAAACCGGATTTATTTCTAAATTACTACAGACGAAATCTGCTGAAGTAACCTTAATTACACGTCCCCGGCGTTTCGGGAAAACACTTGGCATGCGTATGCTGGCAAGTTTTTTGATATTCGAAAAGACAGCCGAACCATATTTGAAGGGCTGGAAATTTCCAAAAATACTGCTTTATGTAATGAATGGATGAATCAGTACCCTACACTGTTTTTGTCTTTTAAAGATGTGGATGGACTTACCTTTTCCAGTGCCTACGACATGCTGGTGTATACCATTTCTGATTTATACCAGCAGCACCTTTATCTGTTAGAAAGTGATTCTGTAAACGATTATGATAAAGAAATCATACATCATATTGCAGAACGCAAAGCCACTGTCTCTGAAGTCAAGCAAAGTCTTGTATTGCTGACAAAAGCTTTGGCTTCTCATTATGCCAAACCAGTCATCCTGTTGTTAGATGAATATGATGTACCAATTGCAAAAGCCAGCTCTAATGGATACTATGACCAGATGCTTGAGATTATCAAAGGAATGCTCAGTACTTCCTTAAAAGATAATGCTGCCCTCCGGTTTGCTGTGATTACCGGATGCCTTCGGATTGCAAAAGAAAGCATTTTTACCGGGACGAATAATTTTGTATCTGACACCATTACCGATTGCCGTTTGAATGAATATTTTGGATTTACACAAAAGGATGTAGAACAACTCCTACAGGATGCCGATGCCATGAAACATTCCAAAGATTTGAAATTCTGGTATGATGGTTATCACTTTGGAGATGTCGATGTCTATTGTCCGTGGGATGTCATGAATTATATGCGTGACCTGCAATACAATCCCGATGCCCGGCCGGCAAGTTACTGGAAAAACACCAGTGATAATGCGATTGTCCGTTCTTTTATTGATTATGCCGGAAACACCATTACCCGGAAATTGGAAACCCTGCTTTCGGGCGGGTATATTACACAACAGATTGATGAAAATCTTACTTACGACTATCTGCATTCTTCCGAAGACAATTTTTGGAGTATTCTTTATCTCACGGGTTATCTGACGAAAGCTCGCGATACAGATCTCCCTAAAACACCCCTGATAAAAGAAACGCCAGATCCAGCAGATGAAGCCTGTTCTGGCGTTTCTTTGCGGATTTATCCTTATATGCCGTATCGACACCCAGAATTTCTGTAAAATAACGATAAAAAATTGCTTTATTGAAACAGGTTTTGTTTCCCCATATACCTTTTTAATAAAAAAGTACAAAAATAAGGAAACGTGACTATATTCTCACTGATTCCCACATTCCCCGCCATTAGTTTAATTCCATGCTTAATATCAGGATAAGTATCGCTTTTCATTAACTGGCGCATAGATTTCGCCCGGTTCGTATTTGCTTTCACTTCTACCGGAATCAGTTCATTTGCGCTTCGAATAAAGAAATCTTCTTCTAATGTAGAATTATCCTTCGAATAATAATAAAGCCCATATCCCTGCTTTACCAATGCCTCTGCTGCAAAATTTTCATAGAGTGCACCTTTATAAATGCCAAGGTTTTTATTTGCGCGCAAGTCAATTTGTGATTCATCGTCCAGACTTGCCACCAATAATCCGGTATCCGAAATATATACTTTATATTTGCTTTCATCCACATTTCCTTTTAATGGCAACTCCGGAAATTGCAGACATTCACATACATTAATAAGCCCGGCATCTTTCAGCCATTCTACACATCCCATATAATCCCTAGATCTTCCGCCCTTAGAGACTTTCGAATATTGAAATTTTTTATTTTCTTTGGCAAGCTGTGCTGGAATTGACCGGTATACACTCAGAATTTTTGCCTTATCCAGCCCTTGTGCATACTTTACAATATCATTTTCATAATCTACCAATAATTGATGCTGCAAATCCAGCGTTCCCTCAAAAGTTCCCCTTTCAATATAACTTGATACAATCGCAGGCATGCCCCCTAAAATACAGTATTCCAGAAAAAGGTTTGAAAAAATCATTTGCTCTGCTTCGGAAAAAGCAACTCCTTCAAGCATGTGACAAAGCATATCCGATATTGCTTCTTCCGAATATCCTTTTGCCCACAAAAACTCTTCAAAATCCATGGAGTACATCTGATAATCTGTTTTATATCCCACACTGATACTTGCAATTCGCTGATATTGCACCCCAAGTAATGATCCGGAACATATGACGTCGTATTTTCCATTTTCTTTAAAAAATTTAAGCGCAGTTGCAATCTCCGGGAAATCCTGAATTTCATCAAAAAAAATCAGTGTTTCGTTTTCTTCAAAATGTTTCGTCGGATCAATCCTGCTGATCAGCTTGACAATATGTTCTGCTGAAAACCCTTCCTCAACAATAACTTTATAAGATGGCTCTGTAAAAAAGTTGATCTCAATTACATTTTTATAATTTTCCCTCGCAAATGTTCTAATCGTCTCTGTTTTTCCGACTTGTCTTGCGCCCTTTATTATCAGAGGTTTTCGATCTGGATTTTTCTTCCACTCCCTCAAAAATGCGTCTGCTTTTCGAACTAAATATCCCATATTGTAAACCTCCACTGTTTAAGTGTATCTATTATACACCTGATTTACACTTTTTAGTGCAAACTTTTATAAAGATTTACATTTTTATGAGCGAGTTTTTCTGTAATATTACATTTTTATGAGCGAATTATATTTATTTTTTTCATTTTTATGAGGCAATTCACTTTTCCAAGATTCTATTCTTGATCATTTCTATCAATTTTTCTGTTGTTTAATTACGCAAATGTTAATTCTCTACCAACCGTAACGCATACCTGCATAAAAAATCGATGGCTTAGAATACATTGTTCCAAGCCATCGTAAAAAGCTTACTGTTCTGTCGATTCTGCTGGATCCGGTTTCACATGATTTTCTTTGATATCCCATGTAATCGTATATTCTTTTTCCAGAACCTCCCCCATATTTTTCACGTAATCTTCGAGAAGAGACTGCACGCGCTGCTGTGCCTGTGCCAGTAGTGCAGAATCATTTGCTGCTTTCTTTTCCATCTCTTCTTCTGCCTGTTTGTACGCCTCAGTCTGATCGTCCGCACTTGCTTTTGCGGAATTTTTATCATAATAATAAGAGTCAGCCGTAATACTATCCGGATCCGGCTTCGAACTTAACACTTTTGCTTCTGGAATAGTGATTTTTACCTTTTCTCCCTTTACTTCTAGCCCCAGCTCTGAGGTATCAATTCCCAGAGTAACAATTCCATCATAACTGATCCAGAACTTTTTATCTTTCTTCCACAGAAGATATCCAGTGGCATCCTCCTTATAATACTCTGCCACATTATGATAATAACATTCCATTGTTGCCAATTCACTAATCGCTTTCATCTGCGACAATTCTGGTTGCATCTGTGTGGTATCTGCCATATTTTCCTCTGCCCCGCAACTGCAGAACAGTCCTAGCATTGTAATAATTGCTAATACTTTCATTGTCTTTTTCATTCTGTATACTCCCCTGTTGTTACAATCTTTACCTCATATTGTTTCTCAGATGTCTCCACGCTTTTTATAAAAGGATCCACCAGTCCCTTTACAATATTCACCGCATTCTCCTGAGCCGTCTCATAAATCAGTTCTTCTGATTGACTCTTTTCCTTTATATCCTGAATACAGGCATTATATGCCTCTCCTGAAACGGTGTTATTGTCTGCAGAATCTTCCATAAACATATACTTCAAAGAAGCAATATCCACTTCCGGCTCCCCTAGTGTAACTTGTGGCAGTGTAATGGTAATCAATGATGAACCATCTTTCTGTTCATCCACTGCGATATTAACTTTTGAAAAATCAATTCCAGCTTTCACCCGGCCTTCGTATTTACAATAATACGCTATTTTTGAAGAATCCTCTTTATCCATAACGGTACAAACGTCGTTATATACACATTCATAGGTTGATAGCTGACTCACTTCAATAATTTTATGTAAATTTGACTCGGTGATAATCTGCAGGGCTTCCCTTTTTGAAACTCCCTTCCCCTTTAAAAGTGGAATCGTAATAAAAATTGCCACAACTATAACCACGATTATCCCAATATTCACTTTCAAATTTAATTGTATCTGTGTCTTGGGCTTCTTTTCTTTTTTCACTTTTTCTTTCATTTGCACACTATTCTCCTGTTTTCCTTTCTCTTTTGTAATATTTTCATATTATAACATATATTATCAATAATCAACCAGTATTTTCAATTAAAAAATATGAAATCTACTTTTTCTGACGGATAGATGCAAGCACTTTCCAGTATGCTTTCTCATAAGTATCTTCTTTTATATTTCCTGCCTCAATCAGATGCACAAAAAACCACCGATTATCCTCTGGCGAAGGAAAACAATAAAACCATCCTTTAGCATCTATCTTTTCCCCGTCCGTATCTAAGCAACAAGTATACGGATAGACAATCCCCTTTACCTCGTAATCTGACACAACTTCCTTTTCATCGGTCACCTTACAATGATCAATAGATTCTTCTAACATATCAATCATATTATCATTATTTGCATATAAGGCACTTAAATTTACTTTACCTTCATCACCAAGTACATAACTTATATCCAGATAAACAGTCTTACCTGCTTTTTCATCCAAATAAGCTTCAAATGACTGGTCCTCCTTGGTTGTCTTATCTACTTTCCAACCATTTGGAATATCAATGAGATAATTTTTGTACGTATATGTACTATATGTCCCCTCGGCAAAAGCATTCTTCCTTACAGCTTCCGCATTCACAGACAAAAACATTATTTCGTTATCTTTGTTATAAGTTACGGTCAGTTTGTAACCAGCCGCATCATATGCTTTGAATTTGTTGTCCTTTTTCAAATCATTGACAATAAATCCCTGCTTCCGGCAGTCTCTTACATAAGCATTATATTCACCATAGGACGTCCTATAAATTTTTAATTCCATTTTCACATCATTCGCACACAAAACTGTTCCGTTTTTGGATTTTGGTTTTGGAATTTTTTCGGTCAGATTGTTTTTGGGCCATACATATGTAACAGCATATATTTCACTTTCTGTATTTTCCACAATTGTATCTTTTTCTTTTCTTTGGTTATTCCTAACCACAATAAAAAACATCATTCCCAAAAGCAGCATTACACCAACCACAATAAACCATATTTTCTTTTTCTTCATCTTTTTATTTTCCTCTAAAATTATTGCCTATTACAAAGAAAAGGATCTTTCGATCCTCTTCCTCGTTTCTCCATTATGTAGCAGATTTTATTGAATTTCTGCAAGTTTTTTCATGATACGTGCCTGCACTTTTGCATAGTAGGCTGCATCTGCCGCTGACAGATTACTGGTATCTACAGCATCCAGTTTCTGCATGTAATCCGCATATTTTGTCATATAATCCGCATAATCATTCAGCATACCTGCCACATCATCGGAGTTTTCATACTTTTTCATAAACTTGATATATTTATCAAAAAACGCTTCATAACTATCCATCATCTTCTTAAAATCCGCACTGACCGCACCATCTTTCTTTTTAGATTCGGTTTTCTTTTTTTCCTTCTTGTCAGTCTTTTTAGAATCTTTGGATGTATCTTTTACTTTTTCAGTGTCTTTTTCCGCTTTGTTATTCTCTGTACTTTCCGGCTCCTCCGTATCCTCTGAAGCATCATCCAGCTCATAGACATCTATATTCATTGTCTTTTTCTTTTCATCATAACTCAGCGAAAGTGTGTATCCATCTTTATTCTCTGCATCGTATGAATCATCGGTTCCATAATAATCCACATTAAAACCATTTTTCTTACATGCATTTATATAATCTGCAAACTGTGATTTTGATGTATGAAAAACATTAATTTCAAAAGAATCCTCTGCATCCAATACAATTTCCCCATATTTTGATTCCGGAACAGGCAATGATTCTACCAGCATACTTGTTGGCCAACGATATTCTGTTTCTGTTGTCTTTTTGGTATTACAGCCTCCAAGATTTCCCAAAACCGCTATTCCACAACACATTGCAATTATTAATTTCTTTTTCATTTCTCCTCATCCTCCCTTTTTTGATTCTGTTTCATTTTTCTCAACACCGCTATGTAATCCATATAAGTTTTTTCCTCGGTGTTTTTCTCTGTCGGAACCGGTAACATTCCATTTTGCTGCACATATGAAATAAATTCCATCTGTCCATTAAGTTGTCTGATCTGTTGCCTTAGCCCTCGGATTTTCTTTTCCAGATACTGCTTTTTTTGTTTCTCCGAAAGTGTCAGAAGATACTTGATTTCCTTCAGATCAAGCCCCATTGCCCGATACACCAGGATCTCCCAGAGGCGTTCCAGTGCAGCGTCATCATACAGTCGATAATTGTCTTTCGACCGCTGGGCAGGCAATAGTCCTTCATCATCATAAAACTGCAAGGTTCTCTTGCTCACTCCTGCCAGCCGGCTCACTTCGTTTACTTTTTTCATTACGGCCTTTACCTTTCCCCGTACTTTTCAGCATAAACTATCACGCATACGTGACCGCAATACTGATTTCCAGAAATGCCATTTCTTGGTTTCGTAAAGGCCTTTGAAAATTTCGCGAGATAATGTTCCCGTAAATAAAAAAATTCCGGGAAACATCCGCTTCCCAGAACTTTTTATCCTTTATTATTCATTTTTCTTACAAACCTGCCGGATCAGCTGAATCAGCGCCACTACCGCCAATGCTATATACCCGTAATCATCACAAGAAAGCCCGTCTTTCTTCTTAAAATCCCAGATTTTCATCCACCAGAATAATCTGAAACCGTCCTTTGACTCTGCTGAATCGGGTTGTCAGAATCTGACAGCAGATGCACTGTGGACTTTTACAGTCAAAACAGCTTCCGTTTTTGGAACATGGTGTGTCAATGCCAAATCGCTGTGCATTAATCGGTGCCGCTTCATTCCGCGCACGGTGCAGGGCGTCTTCCTCCGATTTTACAACCTTATTCATACCCACAATCAGCAGAACATGCTTTGGTCCATAGGCATACGCAGCCACGCGATTGGCGTTTCCGTCAATATTGATAAACACGCCATCCTCGCTCATGGCATTGACACTGCCCAAAAAATAATCCGAGCTGAATGCTTTCAGCGCAATCGCATCTTTTTCCTCCGGGGTTTTTACCTTATCCCGGTCATAAAATTCATAATCACCGTTGGAAACGGCATCGTAGAGACCACACTCCTTTACAGAAGATGCACCACCCATGTTGATACTGCTGCCCTTCGGGATCAATTCGAGTGCTTTCTTTACGGCCTCTTCTTTTGTCTCTACATAATATGCTTCCATGTTGCGGGAGTTAAGTGCCGCCACAACACGCGCTCCCAGCTTCTCATTTCTCATTTTTCTTACGTCCATTGTGTAAACCTCTTTTCCAAATAGCTACGCTATGATTTCATACTGCATCAGCTCATATTTGAGTCTGCTTCCCTCCATAATTTCCGGTGGAAGCAGTGCCCGTGCCACAAGTTTCAGATCATCACTTTCGATATCTGTCCTCTTTAAATTTGCATAATCGCCGTCAATACTGACAACTTCATAATACCATGTTTCCATATATTACCTCCATTTTTTAATCTCGCAGACTGCTTAACGGTGCTACATGAATATGATGTTTTACATATTTGTTGATCCCCTGTACCAGTCCGTCCGCAAGTTTTTGCAATTTTCTGTCACTATGATCCGAACACTGGTTGCCCAGTTCAATATCAACAGAAGGAATTGTACTGTACGAAGTCTGCGTCAGATCAATCTCCGTAGCACCGGTCCCGTTTATTTTAATTTTTTTGGAACGCAACCCTTTGATCAGTGATTTTCCCAATGCGTCATGTTCTTCCCAGTAAGATGCAACCGGACGCATTTTTTTGAGTTTTTCGGGAACAGAAGCATAAAAACATCCTTTGTCGTAAGAAAGTCCATCGCTGTCCCAATGCAGCGCAATATGACAATCCGCTACATTGTTACATATGACTGTACGCGCCACGTTATCCAGCTGTACATCCTTTCCATCCCGAACCATAAGCACATCATACCCCTCTGCCAGCAGTTTCTTTTTCAGAATCCGTGCCATACGAAGCGTCACATCACGTTCTGCCGTTCCATCACGAAATGCCATTCCATCCGAAACCGCTACTGCTTTCACAGAGCCTGCCGCTGTCGTTCCTCCGGTCACCTTTGCAGAGCCATCCGGATGACACAGCGTTTTTACCGATGAACCGCCTTTCGTCCCATGTCCCGCATTGACTGCAATCACAATGTCCTTCCGATTCTTTTTTGCCTTGTACATAACGGCATACCCCGATGTGATCTTTGCATGATCCGCATATTTCCAGGAAGGGTCCAGATAAATTTTCTCCTTTCCCTTCGCATACCCGCATATCGGAAAACTGATGACCATCAAAAATACAATTAGAAATACAATCCCCTTTTTCATATTCATTCCTCTCGCTAAATATTCGACAGTTTTTATCTTCCGGCAAAAATAAATATCTTTTCACTGTCTTTACTCTACCTCATTTTTATTCGGAACACAAGATAACAACTGCGTGAAAAAAAGTAAAACAAATTACAAATTGCCTTTTTCCTATAAACAACAATCGAAACGATCGTTTTATGATTTTCTCCTAACAGAAATAAAGCTGGTAATTTTTTACCAGCTTCATTTCTTACTATATATTATTTTATCCCTTAACTGCTCCTGCTACCATTCCCTCCATAATCTGTTTATGTAAGAAAATATATACGACAATTGTTGGTATAATAGAAATAATAACCGCTGCCACCATGCCTACATAATCGGTAGCATACATTGCCTTAAAATTTGTAAGTCCAATCGGCAACGTCATCTTGTTTGCATCTGTCAGGAAAATACGAGGCAACAACAAATCATTCCAAACATTAATAAACTGTACAACCATAACCGTTACAAGCGATGGCTTTGCCAATGGCAAAATAATTTTTCCAAAACACTGAAAAATTGTGCATCCATCAATGACCGCCGCTTCTTCTAATTCTCTCGGAATGTCCCTCATAAATCCGCAAATAATAAACATAGCCATCGGAAGTCCCACGCCAATCTGAGCAATAATTACTGACCAGTACGTATTTAACAGATGCATTTTATTAAACAGCGAAAATAAAGGAATAATCAATGCATATACCGGAACCATCATGCCTAACAAAAAAATGTTATATGTAACCCGTGACAATTTCCAGTTCATTCTTGTAATCGCATATGATGCCATCGTTGCAAGTATTGCCGTCAAAAGAACAGCAAAAATTGATATGATAACTGAATTTCCAAAATACTGTAAAATATGTCCTTTTGTAATTGCATTAATATAATTAACCGGATTCCATGATGCCGGTAATCCCCATGTATTGGTATAAATTTCCTGATTTGTCTTAAAAGAAGTCAAAAACAGCCACAAAAGAGGATATAAACACATAATGGAAAATGAAATCAACAAAATATATTTTATAATAAGTCCAATGGTTTCTGGAATTGATTTTTTCATTGACTAATCCCCCTTTTTGCTTTTGAAAATCAAATTAGATCCACCAACTGCGATCATACAAAGAATCATAAGCACAACTCCAATTGCACAGGAATATCCATATTTCAAAATCTTAAATGCTTCGTAATACATATAGGTAGACATGACCTCTGTTGCATGATTTGGTCCGCCTCCAGTCATTACCGCAATTAAATCATAATACTTAAGAGATCCTGTAATAATTAGCACGGTATCTATTTTAAGAATTGGTTTAATCAACGGAAACGTAATGTTTTTAAATTGTTGGAATGAACCTGCGCCATCAATCTCAGCTGCTTCATACAAGGAGGAGTCAATATTACGCATTGCAGCAATCTGAATAATCATATGATATCCGACGAACTGCCACATTACCACTACCATAATACAAAATAGTGCAATGTTTTTATCAGAAAGCCATACTTTCTGCAGACTCTCCAAACCGATCAGCTTTAAAAAAGCATTTAGTAATCCATAATTTCCATTGTAAATAAATGACCACGTCAATCCGACTGCCACACCACAAATTACACTCGGGAGGAAAAATACAGATTGAAAAAACGATGCTCCCTTAATCTTTTTAAAAATAGCATTTCCAAAAAACATTGCTATTGGAAGATGCGCTATAAGTGATCCGATTACCAGCCATATATTATTCTGAAAAGCATGAATAAATGTTTTATCTTTCAGCAACATTGTATAATTCTGTAATCCTACAAATTTCATCCTCGACATAAGATCTGTGTCAAAAAATGAAATATATATGTTATAAACAATAGGGAACAGTACAAAAACCGTATACAAAATGAATGCCGGCAATACAAAAATTGCAATATTTTTCTTATTACTTAAATATTTTTTCATAAGAACACTCCCCCATTAATTTGCAGATTCTGCATACTCCTCCAACGTATCATACGTATCCTGGGCATCATCCCCATTTGCTATGGATACTCCACAATTGTTAAATTCATTCCCCACATCACTGTTTAAACGGTCAAACCATGGTGTAATTGCCTTACTTTCTGACATAAAATTAATCACCTGTCCACTAAGTGCGGAAACCTTCGATGTATCAATATCGATATTAACGGACGGAAGCAAACCATACTCATAAATCCAGGTTTCTTCCCACTTTTCACTGGTAAGCAGCTTCAGGAACGCAACTGCTGCATCTACATTTTTACAGTTTTTAGATATACCAAAAGAACCATTCAATGCACCAACCTCTATACCATTGTTTTCTTCCTTGACGGCTGGCATTGTAAAACATGCGATATTATCTTTTTCCGCACAACTATCAGCTTCGAAATTTGGGACTTCCCATGTACCACTGAAATACATTGCAGCCTGTCCATTCATAAAAAGTGCTCTGGATTCATCATAGCCAACGCCTGTAAGTCCATCCTCATAATAGCCATTGTTTACTTCTTCCTGAAACATCTTGGCAGCCTGCACAAACGCATCATCATTCCATTTTCCAGTTCCATCTTTTAAACTTTCAAACAAATCATATCCGGCAATTCCATTTGCAAGCTGTTGGATATACTGTGAAATCAGCCATGAATTTTCCGGTGTTCCTGCCTGCGAAATTGGTATTTCACCATTATTTTTCAAAGTTTCACATACATCCAAAAATTCATCATAGGTTGTCGGCACTTCCAGCTGATATTTATCAAAAATCTTTTTATTATAATACATTACTGCCATACACTGTGACATTGGAATTGCATATGTCTCTCCATCAAAACTCAACGGATCAAGCGTTCCCTCATTAAAGCTCTCTTTCCACTCCTTATCATCATCCAGATATTTTTGTAAGCTTACCACTTTACCTCCATCTACATAATTTTTGAGGAAATCCAGTTCATACGTAAAAAAGATATCCGGTTCATTATCTGAGGCCATAGTCGTTGCAAGCTTTGTTTTATAATCATCAGAAGCCAGAAATTCTGCTTCAATTGTCACTCCATAAGTGTTTGTTTTATTAAACTCATCAACCAGTTCTTTTTCTCCCTGCGTATAAGCATCTGACTCCGTTCCGCTAAACATTATAGTTATCACGTTATCATCCGACTTTTTTGCTTCTGTAGTATCTGAACCATTACTACCACAAGCACAAAGCCCAAGTGTCAATGTTGTAATAAGTAAAATAGCTAATTTCTTTTTCATCATAAAAACCTCCTATTTGCTCTTAATAATTGCTACATCCCATGGCTTTAAAAAAACTTTTCCATCGCAAAAATCTCCTAAAAGCACCTCAGCACCATTAGAAATCTCTACACTCTGTTTCTCACCCGAATAATTTAAATAATATGCAATCTTTTCTCCCAGTTCGTTACAGCCTTTTCGAACAATAATTGGAAAAACCATATTTTTTTCTATTTGCACCCCTGCTTTTTCCAGTTCAGTTATCAATACTTCTTTCATTGCTCTGTCAGAAATTCCGCATCCAATATAACAGGCTTTTCCATTTCCAAAACCATTTTCCGTAATTGCAGCATAAGATTTCCAATACGGATGTATATACCCTGCAAGAACTGTTGCTGTCGTTGGCTGTAACAGTTCCATAAACTCACGCGCAAATTCTTTTTCCTCAAATCCTGTAAGTCCAACTTCTTTCGGAAAAGTAAATTGCTGATATGTCAATCCAAACACTTCCGTCAATCCATGTGGCTGCATATCATGATATACCTTACTATTTTCATTTGTAAAAGCCGTCTTATATGTGGCAATCAACATTCCACCCTGCGCTGTGTATAATTTTAATTTTTCAATTACACATTCCTTCATTGCATAAAATGCAGGAACTATCACCGCCCGATATTTAAATAAATCGCTTTCTTCCCACACAATATCACATTCCACATTGCTCTCGTATAAACAGTCATAAATCTGTCGTACGACATCATTATATGTAATACTTTTTCCCCCAGCAGCGTTATCCTGGATAGGAAACCATTGCAAAGCGGTAAGCGCATCATTACTGACTAAAATTGCAACTTCATTTTGTTTTTTCAAATTGACTAAATGAGACGATAACTGCTTCATTTCTTTTCCAATTTTGCACACTTCATGGTATACCTCATTTTCATTTAAATCATGGCTTAGTACACCTTTCCAATAAGTCTCTTTTGAATTATGAAGCGAATGCCAATGCCAATATTCCACTAAATTTGCCCCAGATGCCAAATGACTGAATGCCTGTAAGCGCAATTGCCCCGGATAAGGAGTCCAGTCCGGAAACCCCTGTGCTTCTGTTTCAAGTACCAGATAATTGTTCTGTTTCAGTGAACGTGCCTCATCTCCACAAAATGCAATCTCTTTGCCTGTCAGTGCATCCTGCGACGGATGATAAATATCAACTCCCACTATGGACAAAATTTTTGCCACCTTATTATGATTAACGTCCGGCTGAATTCCATATGAATAACCTCTCCACTCAAAATCCAGATTTGTTGTTATAAACTGGTCTTCCCGTTTATATTCCGAAATAATTGCAGTCAGCCATTTCAGATAATCCTCAACCAGACTTCGCTGATATTTTTCAAATTCAGCGCCAAGGCTTCCGTTGATCGTACCGCGTACATCCGGGAAATCTTCCCATGCATTAATTCGGTTACTCCAATAATCCAAACCAAATTCATGATTCAACGCATCAAGATCATCATGAAATTTATTTCGCAGATATTTTATAAATCCCTGCTGTACACCGGTTCCTGCTGTCCCATAATATTTTGTTTCATTATCTAACTGAAAGCCAACCACACATTTGTGGGAAGAGACACATTTCATCAAATTACGAACCATACGTTCCACATAAAAACGATATGCCGGATGTGTAATATCCATATTCTGTCGTGTTCCATAGATTGCTTTTCCTTCTTTGGTTGTTACAAGAATATCCGGATATTTTTTTACCAGCCATGTAGGAATCGCATATGTAGGAGTTCCAATAATAACATTGATATCCGCTTCTTCCATTGCTTTGATCACACGCTCCACATGAGAAAAATCAAATTCTCCCTCCTGCGGCTCATATGTACTCCAGGTGCTTTCTGCAATACGTACCAGATTAATGTTCGCTTTTTTCATCAAATCTACATCTTTTCGCAGTCTCTCATACGGCATATATTCATCGTAATAAGCCGCTCCATATAGCAATTTTTCCATGGTATTTTCCGTCCTTTGCCAAGTTATTCAAACATGTTTGATACTGTTATCTTATCGTTGATTCCGCAAAAAATATATCAATGGTTTTGTGGAATTACTATTCATTTTGTCTATAAAGAGAAAAGTATTGCTTTTTTTATTTTTTTGCGTTATTTTATCCCCAACAAGCACAGGAGGTAATTTTATGATTCAATTAACTATGCAGAAAATCACCGAACATATATATCGTTTTAATGAAAATGGTCCTGATATGAACGTAGATGCGTTTTTAGTCATTGGAAGCAAAAAAGCCATCATGATTGATGGCTTAATGCAGGCAGAAGGTCTCTATTCTATGGTCAGAAACTGTACAAATCTTCCTTTGGAAATGATTGTATTACATGGACATTTGGATCACGCAGGAAATGGCACAAAAGAATTCATGGATGCAGGTTGTAAAATTTATATGTCTCCTCTGGATTACCCTCTTTTAAAAGAATTTTCTCTATTTTATCCAAAAGATGCATTTTGCTGGCTCACTGGAACTGAACATTTTTCTCTTGGTGGAATTACACTGCAAACGATTCCGGTTCCTGGACATACAAAGGGGTCCCTCTCTCTTTACAGTCCGGAACTTGACGCATTATTTTGTTCTGATTGTATAGGTTCCGGTGATGTATGGCTTTGGCTTCCACACAGCCTGCCGTTACATGAATACCATAATTCCCTTGTAAATCTTTTGGATTTTTTAAACCAACATCCTTCCACGCATATCTATACCGGACACCTCTGGCAATTACCAGCCAAAGAGACAGTCTCTGTTCCATACACAGATATCGCCTACGTGAAAGAACTTCTAAAATTAACAGACGATATCATATCCGGTCAAAAAAGAGGACATAAAATTGACACCCCTTTTGCCGGATTTCACGTTAACGAAGTTCGGGTTGTATCAGGAGATCTTATATTCGCCTACACTTATTCTCCAGATCAGATATGATGGCACTCTTCCCCCTACTGTACTCTCCGTCGAAATTTTTTGCGATACTGCACCGGACTATATCCGGTCTGTTCTTTGAATACGCGACCAAAATAGCTCTGTGAACAAAACGACAAATAGTTTGAAATTGCACCGACCTCATATTCTGAATAGCGCAACATATTTTCTGCCAGCCGTACTTTCTCTTTACTAATGTATTGTTGAATCGTAATTCCTTCTGTTCTCCGGAAGAGTGCTGATAAATATGAAGTGTTCACCCCAATATGTTTTCCAATTTCTCCAATAACTATATCTTCATGCATATGCTGAAAAAGATAGTTTTTTGTGTGTTCTATAAGTTCATTTTTATACTCGTTTTTTGTGATATTATGCACTCTCTCTGTGAAATCAAATTCAGCCTGTCTCATCATTGCATGAATTTTTACAGAGCTACCCATTTTTTCAATTGTAGAAATATAAGCATCCACAAGAGAAAATGCTTCTTCTGGAAGAAGTCCTCCTTCAATTGCGGCTCTGGATGCTAACGTAATTACCACAATTGCAATATTTTTTGCCTGTCGAATCTCATTTTCTGCAAGCTGTCCTTCCTTCCCTGAATATGTTTCTGCCAAACTCGCTTTTAGCATTTCAACATTTCCCTGTCGAATGCTGTCCATTTCTCTTCTCTCCTGATCATAAGGATTGTGTGGTATCACATTTTCCTGATGTGAAAAAATAATATTAGAGGCACATGCTTTTACCTGCTCAACACTTTCTACGCGAATAGAATTTTTACACAACAGTTCCTCCGCAGACATTTTTTTATCATATAATACATTGTAAATAACTACAATCATACTGCAGAAAGTATACGGATCACAGTATGAGATCATATAATTTTTATCCTTCATCTTGTGTTCACGCAAAATATACTTTGACATCGTTGCCGTCTTTTCACTAAAAGAAACCGGGCCGACAACTATAAATTTTCCGGTATCCGGTATCACTGCATATCCTATCTGCTCATTTTCTGTAATTATCAGGGGAAACGTATATTTTTCCTTTAATACCAGTGTCCTTGCAAATTCTGTGTCAGCAATAATCGGATTATTTTCCTGTGGCATGTCGCCATAATTACAGAGTATATTTCCTGATGAAGAAATCTTTGTCACGTAACATTGCAGAATTCGCACAACCTGTGCATAGATAAAGTCCATATTCATGCGCAACCTCCCCCATTACTATCTTAATTTCTTTTTTCAAGAAACGCCTTTACTGCTTCTACTACCATTGCAAGATGCTTTGTATAGCAATGGTCATCTTCCGGAATCGTAACCAGTTCCCCCTTATTATACTTTTTCTGAAGTTTTACTGCATAACAGTACGGAACCAGCTCATCTGTATCTGCATGTATAATTAACACATTTTTTCTAAATCCCTGCACGGCCTCATCAAATGGCAACATCCGGCACACACGAAAATAATCAGCCGCAAGCGGATATTCTCCAAACAGGAGTACCTCTTCTCCCAAATTTTCCGGATCATATTCCGTTTGTGGAAATCCTCCATGGATAGCAACGTCCTTTAACATCATACCTGGAGATAACAGTAAAATTCCTTTGATATAAGGTTCCTTAATCGCTGCGGCAAGCATTACTGCTGCCCCGCCCTGCGAATGTCCCGCCAGATAAATGTCAGTCACTTCTTGCATTTGATGTACATAACCAACAATTTGCATCAATTCTAAAACCCAATGAAAAATCGTGTGATTCCGAAAAATCCCTTCACTTTTCCCATGTCCATATAATTCTACTCGAAGTGTTGCATATCCAACCTCATTACATGCCTTTGCAACTTCCTTTATATGTATTTCTTCCATATGTCCTGTCAGACCATGTACAACAATCACACACGGATATCTCTCCTGTTTTTCTTTCGGAACATCTAACTTTGCATGTAATTTTATGCCATCACATTCTATAAAAAATTCTTTATTTTCCATCCCTGTTACCTCTCCATTTTCCTTTCTCCAGATCTTCGATTGCCGTTTTGTAATTTTTATCATAATCCAGGAAAGACAGACATATCAGCATAAATACCGACATAATTGCCGGAATCCAGATGTAACAGCCGGAAATTGCTCGTAAAGAAGCCGCCCCAAACGGATCTTTATTAAAATGTCCTAACTCCAAAATCAGTCCGAGTGCCGCTGTTCCCAAACCAGAACCAATTTTTGTACAAAACGAGGATGCCGCATTTCCCATACCCGTTACATTTTTTCCTGTTAACCAGGTTCCATAAGTAATAGTATCCTGTAAAATGCCAAACTGCACTGCTGTCGGACACCCCAGTGCGATACCTTTCAATATATTGCAGGTTATTGCTCCGGCAACACTCTTTCCAATGATACCTGTTGCAACAAATGCCAGAATATTAACTATCATACCTATTACTGCAATCTTCTTTTTGGAAAAACGGCACAACAATACTGGAATCAATGTCATCATAGTAATAAGCGCTGCCATATTACAGGCATTGGAAATTATTGCATAAGCACTTTCTTTTTGCACAACATACTGCACATAATAATACTGGCTTCCAAAAAAGGTAGACTGTAAGAAATAACTGCTAAACAAAAAAAATACCGTCAATACCCAGTACCGATTTTGTAAAAGTGATTTTATAGACTCTGCAAAAGTAGGTGTATCCAAATAAATATTCATATGCATTTTTTTCTCTGTATATGCAGTTTCTTCAATTGCTTCCTCACATTTTTCATTAACACGCTCCCGGCAATTCAGTACACAAAATGTATTCACAACCAAAAAGCCTATGGCAAGACATGCAATTGAAATTGTCCACCCCATCTGCGTGTAACTGTCACCGTTTCCAAAAAATTTACACATTTTCAGGAAAAAAGTATTAATCGTCAATGTTCCGGCATTTGCCATAAGCATACGAACTGTTCCCAAAATGCCACGCTCATACTGATTTGTCGTCATATATCCCTGAAGAGCAGAATACGGTACATTAACACCTGTAAAACATATTGTTGATACCAAATTATAAGTTAAAAACATATATGCGGTCTGCAAAGGTGTGGAAATCGTTGCTGGAACCGAAAACATCAAAACAAAGCATACTGCAAGCGGAACTGACATTCTTAACATCCACGGGCGAGCTTTTCCCATCTTTGTATGTGTCCGGTCAATAATTCGTCCCATGATAATATCAGAAATTCCATCAAATACGCGCGATATTGCCATAATTGATGCTGCAATTCCTGCACTTACTCCTACAACATTGGTATAATATACCAGCAAGAATGCAGTAAGTGTAGAATAAATCAAATTAGCAGCAAAATCCCCACTTCCATAAAAAATTCTCTCTCTTAATGAAAGCGAGCCATTCATTTCTCTTTTGTCATAACTGTTCACTTTGATTCCTCCTAAACATTTATATAAGCATCCGATCGCTTGTTTATGAAAAATCATAACAGTCTTTTCCGGTTAATTATATCATTTATTTTGTGTAATTATCATTTATTTTTGTTTTTTCTGTCAACTTGCCTTATTTCCATAATCCCCAAATACGACTCTCGTCATTGCATTTCCGTCTTTCTGAGAGTATCATTACACTAACACAAATATGAAGGAGACACAAATTTATGAAATTAAAAACAAGACAAATCACTATTACAGCAATCTTACTTGCAATCTGCATTGTAAGCCAGTTTTTCAAAAATCTGAATGTATACATTACCGGTCCGATCATCAACGCAGCTCTGATTCTGACCACTGTCTATGCCGGGCTGGCATGCGGCATTATCTTAAGTGTAATTACTCCCATCACATCCTTTTTCATTACCGGAAGCCCGATTATGTCAGCCATTCCGGCAATGTTTCCATGCATTATAATCGGAAATGCAATTCTCGTCCTTGTTGTTGCCCTGCTCCGCAAAAAATTCGGGAAAAAAGCAGGACTTCCGGTATCTGTTGTGATCGGTGCTATATTAAAGGCGCTGTTTATGGGAATTCTTATTTCGCTTATTATCTTACCAAATATGTTGCCTGCAAAAATGCAGCCAATACTACATGTTCTGCAGCTGCAGTTTTCCGTCACGCAGCTGATTACCGCTCTGATCGGCGGGGTGTATGCAATCATTGTTCTTGCAATATTGCGTAACACC
>ERZ808240.2049-NODE-2049-length-23250-cov-33.997068_pt1 | contig 23250 bp, 17 predicted proteins | sample MGYA00521084_ERZ808240 | MGnify/ENA primary metagenome ERZ808240 (study PRJEB31516, sample SAMN03275571) | gut metagenome | biome: mammalia-associated habitat; material: feces | host: Papio cynocephalus | place: Kenya | collected 2012-08-06 ...
AAAACCAAAATCATCGAGTCCAATTTTATTTGGATATTAACTGGAAAGGTTATAGTCTTTCTTCAGGTTTTCGCTATAACCTCAAGATTCGGCGCTGAAAGTACATGGGGACAGCAGCGGGTGAAGCTTTAGGCAAAGACGATCGGTAAATTCAAGAGAGAATCTGCCGGCGGAAAGGGCGAGATTCCACATTCCGTACAGAAAACAGCCCTCTCCTGTACGCGAGCCTCTTTCAGGCACGTCCGGTACAGAAACAGGCCTTCTCCTGTACGGGAGGCACTTGCAAGACCGTCCGGTACAGAAAAAGGGCTTCTGCTGTACGGGAGACCTGCTTGATGGTCGGAGGGTGAACTTTTGAAGGCGGAAAGAGCGGCGCAGGTGGTTGGTGCTACTCCGGGATTGTGTGGCGGCGTCCGCCTGAAGTAGGGGTGAAAAGCGGGGAAAATACCTAAACCTTTGGCGGTGGGATGCCACGGAGGGTTGTGCAGCGGCAGTGCATCCCGAAGGTAGGGGTAAAAACAGACAAAATTGCCCCAACCTTTGGCGAGGAGATGCTACGGAGGGCCGTGCAGGGGCAGTGCATCCCGAAGGTAGGGGTAAAAACAGACAAAATTGCCCCAACCTTTGGCGAGGAGATGCTACGGAGGGCCGTGCAGGGGCAGTGTCCCCCGAAGGTAGGGGAAGAAAGCGCGAAAAACACCCCAACCTCTGCTGGTGGGGTGACGCAGAGGGCAGTATAAGGGAAGCTCCTCCCGAAGGTAGGGGAAGAAACAGACAAAAACGCCCCATCCTTTGGATGGCGTTTCAGGCGGAGGCAGGGGGGCGAGGCTCTTGTGTTGAGCTCCTGCCACCTCCGTCCCGTGCGCACGAAGTCAATCTCGTGCGTGGAAAGGCCTCTGGTGCGCACGGGACAGGAGGTGGGAATTCAGTGCGGTGCGCACGGGGCGGGAGTATGTGAGGGTAAGGGAGAAAGGGGAACGGAGGGTCGAGGGGAGTGAGTATGGGGCTCAGTCGGTGCGGATGTCACGGACGCAGCGGGTTTTTTGTGCGTTATGTGAGGCAAGGGTTATGATGTGAGTCAGGATAAACCCGTACTTAGTTTTAACCTTGCCGTTGCCTATATTATTTTCTGTTATATTGCCGAATGAATAGCCAGTGCGGGACATGATGTAGTCGCTCGTTCCATCGAGTGTTCCATAATACTTCATTATTGCCAGTTCCCGCTGGTTCGGAAGGCGGTATCCTGCAGGGCAATAAGGGTTGTCTTCGCCCTTGTCGATGGCTTCGGTCACTTTTTTGTTGAAATCCACAAATCCGAGAGCCGTAACGCTTGTCACGTCTTCAGGTGTATTTTCAGAATAAACCTCGAACTTCTTATAGAGGCGGTTCTCTTCGGCGTTCTGGTTGTGCAGGTCGAGCTCTCGTGAAGTGTAGTAGCGGAGGGCAGCAGGGTTGAGGTATGTGTTGGTGAATGTCGTCTTGCCGTCCGCAGAAGAAGATTTCTGGATATAGTTCTGCGGCTCTTCATCTAAGTCAGCGTTTACGGCCATACCGAGGTTACGGACGCATCGGATTGTCATCTCGTTGCCTGCACCGTCTTGAGGATTGTTACTCGGGCCGGTCGCGATGCCTTCCTCCGCCCAAACTATGGTTGAGTAGCCGTTATCGTCAGTCGTGGACGAGGCCACATGTTGCATCCAGACTGACGGAGTGGTGCTGGTCTGCTCTTCAGCACTTCGGTTGTATAGCCGTGATTTCGGGTCAACGAGACCGTCACCGATATACAGGCCTATCAGCTGGTTGATGGATGCCGTGTACCAGCGGATCTCATCGCGGTCGATGACCCCGTCGCCGTTGTTGTCACGGTTGCGGGTCATGCAGGAGTAGCGCAGATTCTTATAAGTATCTTTCAACTGCAGGGTATCATGGTCAACTTCAAAATTCATGAAAGTATCCCATGAACTCCCTGCCTGGAATGCGTCCCCAGAATTAAGCCCCCACAGTTTCACCGAGTTGAGAAGTCCGTTGCTGTTGCTGCTGTTGCCAATTCCGGAGACTTGCGGAAAACTCCATATCCCTGGGTATTCATCCTTATACTCAAGCCCCCACGCGCTAGTGAGCGAGCTGATGGACGGGTCGGTGTTGTAGATGGTCTGTATGGATTTCTGTTGTATCGTGATGACGGAGCCTGTGGCCCGGGACTCCCCGTCCTTGCTGACCTGCGAGTTGCAGAGGATGTGCATGGTGCGGTCGGGCTGGTTGACAAACTCTTTCCACAGGGTAGGGGAGGTGACTCCGGTTATCGGGTTCTTGTCGTAGTAGAACTCGTCCACGAAGGCGGTGACGCAGATTTTCGGGCCGTCCGTGCCGTTGTCGTTGTCGAAGTCGCTGTTGTGCGTGCCGTACTCCAAGTCTTTCTCGTATTCGCCGGCCTCCTCCTTGATGTACTTCACCAGTCCGCGTATGTCCATGCATTCGGACGGGTCGTAGGCCTGGCGAGTCGAGACGTAATTGCCGTTGCTGTCTTTTTTGTTGAGCCGGAAGCGGACCCACTTGTAGTCCAGTCCGTCAGGGATGTCCTCTCCGTTTGGCCCGAGTGTAGGCATGCCGTCGCAGTAGGGGGTCTTGACGCTCCATGTCAGTTCGTCGGCCACTGAGTTGCCGTTGGAATCCAAGAAATTCTTCGCGTGGAAGGTCATGGTCTTGGATGCGTAGTGCGCGTCGCACAGGGCAATCTCTTCCTTGGCTATCGTCACAAGGCCGGAGGCGCCAGGCTGGTTCTCCTTGACATTGGATGCGTCTCCCTGACTGGTCTCCACCTCCACGCGTATGTTGTTGACCGAGTTGACGGTGACGGTGTAGGTGTAGGAGGTGTTGCGGCAGATGTTGTAGTCTGCGATGCTGCCGTACTGATCCTCGCTCCAGTTGCTGCCGCTTGGGCCCTGCGTCCAGTCTCCGAGGTGGATGAGGTATTGGACGTCGGCGGCAAGTGTCTGTCCGGCAGCATCGTTGGTGAGTTCCATGTCCACCCTGCCGGTGACGAGGACATAGGTCGAGAAATCGTTGGCGTTCTGGAAGATGCGCATGTCGCGAGATTCCTGCTTGCCGGTTGTGGGGTTGGTGAAAGTAAAGGTGGTGCTTTGGTTCTGACCGCCGTCGCGCTTGACCTGGCGGCTTCGGTCCTGATATGTTGCAGGGCTGGCTTTCGGGGTCTGCCGGTTTTCGAGCATGTAGAACGAAAATCCGGATGTGCCGTCGGTGCCGAAATTCTCGAAATTGGTCCACGGGCTGTCGAAGAAACCGGCAGCGTGCTCCGCGTATTTGTCTGTGCCGGTGGCGGGATCCACAGCTCCGGAATCATTGCCAGTCGCGGTGCGGTCCGTATAATCCATCAGGTTGGAGGTGCGCGGAACATTGATCACACGCCACTGCTTGGCCGTGAAACTGCTGATTTTCTGCCCTCTTTCGTCCGCTCTGGTGCCGGCCTTGAAGATGAAACGGATCTTGGCGTCGAGCCGGGTGAGATCCAGTTCCCCTCCGGAAGTGCTGCCTCCGTCCGCGATGTCTATGTTGGAAAGCATCCCGCTCATCGGAAAATAGCCGTTGCGGGAGACTGTCTCCTGGTTGAGGTAGACATGGAATTTCTTGAGATCGCCCTCGCTGTCAATGTTGTGGGCAAGCACGTCGGAGGACACGCGCACCATGTCAGCATCCAGATTGGTGAGAAGATAGAGTTTGAAGCCGGTGCCTGCCGGAGCCTTGATCTTGATGCTACCGCTGGTCTTGCCGCTGCTTCCCGTGGCATTGCTGACATACCAGCAGTCCTCGTCCGCATTGCGCACGGCTTCTTCGCTTCCCACCATCTCGAGTGTGCCGAACCACTTGCCGTAGACCTTGTTGCCGCCCTTGTCGAAGAGGAAAAGGTAGGCGTTGAGCACCCTGTTCTCGCTTTCATGGCCGAGGGTGGAGCGGGTCTGTATCTCCACGTTGTCGCTTGAGCCGAACTGGAGCTTGAGCCAGCCTTCGCCTTCTGCAAGGCCGCCCCTGCTGAGCTCTTCCCGGACGCAGCCGCCTGCCATCAGGATCATAGCCATGCAGGCCAATATCAGTGTGATATATCTTTTCATCATGTCAATCAAAACTTGTCCCGGTGCTCTTTTGGGTCCAGCCCTGGACCTCAAATGTGAAGGCGCCGAGCTTGGTGCTGTAATAGATGTTGACAACCACGTTGAGATCCTCATTGCGGCTGATGCCCGTGATCTTGTCGGTGCTGCCGTAGCTGTTGATGCGGGTGAGGAACGGCCGGGTCACGTCAATGTCCTTCTCGGCTCCCTCCAAGGTGCGGATGGTGACAGTCGATGCGCCCGTAGCTTTGCGGAGGTACCATTTTTCGGTGGAGCCGGGGGTTGAGGATTTGGATTTGGAGATGCCTGGCTCGCCGTTGTTGTTGGAGAGGTAATAGTAATAATAAGTGGGCCACCGGCCGCCAGAGGAACTGTAACTGTAGAAGTATCTGCCGTCGTTGGTTCCTGTTGAGATGGTAGACGGGGTGTCAGTGAGGGATGGGACCTTGTTGCTGTCGGTTGGGATGGTCAAGTATTGCTTTGTCTCGAAATTCTGCATCTGCGTTGACGAACTGGAGGATGAGAAGCCCCAGAGGTACTTGGTCGCATCGCTATAGAAGATAAGTTCGTCATCTGTGCCGAATTGCTTTACATCCAAAGCGTTTCCTGCGTCCGCTCCGAGGAAGAAGCGGGGATTGGAGGCTGAGGCGATGAAGTACTTGTCTGTGCTGTTGAAGTCGGTATTCGTCTCTTCGCCGGTCATTTTGTAGCGTTTGACTTCGGTTTCCTTGACGGTTGGTTCTCCGGAATAGCCTCCATCAAAGAGGCCCCCGGTGAATGATAGGCCTATGGCATCAATGGTTCCGGTCTCGTAGAGGTAGGTGTCAAGTATTTTCTCTTCTCCTCCCGGGGCTATTTCCCTGACATCTTTGAAATTGGCAAAAGCTCCGTGCGTAGTGCCATCGGGGGCTGTGCCGCCATGAGGGAAAAGGTAGCCGGTGGATGGATTTTTGTCGGTGAGGGCGAGCTGGCTGATGAAGACTTTCTTGTCCTCGGCCTTGTTGCGCACTGTCACACGTACTCTGCCACAGACGCGCAGCAGTTGGGCGTCAATCTCGTTCTTACCTGGACCTACGCTGACTTTCTGTACGAGGGAAAGGGGCATGGCATCGGTGTCGCTGAACGGAGGTCTGTTGTCCGTGAGTGCCGGGAGGCGTGCGTCGTTGAGGTCTGCTTCTGTGCTGTTCCCATCGAGACTGTTCGGGTCGTTGGCGAGGATGTAGAGGTTGTATTCGCCTCTGGCCATGTTGTCAAATGTGACAGTTGCTTGGGCCGCTTGTGGGTTGACCTCTTTGTATTGGCTTTTCCCGTCCTTGAACATCCAGACTTTCAGACTGTTCATGGTGTCTCTGTCCTTGGCGCTGCGGGTGGAGGCTTGGCCGATGTTGATGACAAGTTCTCCCTTGTCCCCGGAGGCCTGAGGGGTCTTTTCGCAGGCGGTGAGGGCAAACGCGGCCAGAAGGGCTGCCGTTATGATTGATTTGACTCGCATGGCTACAGGTAAACTTCAACTGAAGACTGGACTTCATCCCAGTCCTTGATGCCCACGTTGACTTCAACGCTGGATTTGAGCACCTTGAGGGTGTAGGTGTAGATTTTCCCCGGCGCCCAGGTGATTTCCGGGAGGGTGGCCGTGTGGTCCATGGCGCCGTTCGCCGTGGTGAAATGTACGCTCGTTCTGCCCTCTTCAACGATTTGCGGGATGGCGAAGACGACCCCGTTGTTGTCGGAGAAAATGTTGACGGGTGTGACTTTGCCAAACTCTGCCTGATAGGGGCAGCTGTAATATTCGGTGGTCGCATCGAAGTACTTGGCACTCCACTCGAGTTCCGGCGTGAGCCTGTTTCCCTCTTCATGGGAATAAAGGAGCGTGCCGGCTGGGCGCAGGCCTTTGAGATGGAAGCTTTTGATCTGATCTGTCTGGCCTTCCGGGACAGAGTCATCGAAAACCACTTGGAATCTCAAGCCGGAGAGGGCGTGTTTGAATGGCATGTCTACCGTGCCGTATCCGCCTGTTGCCGGGCAGCGTGTTTCAAAGGCCACGAGCAGGTCGTACTGATGGTCGATGATGCGATACTCTATGGAGATGTTGTCGGCATCTGAGGTGCTCGGGAGAACTTCCGCTTCATACGGGCAGTAGGCTCTGAAGCGGTAGTGGCTGTTGCGCCGCCAATATTTTACGTCGTTATATTTCCAGTTTGTCCCATCGTGGAAGACTTTCACGGCTTTGTCGCTGTCGAAGAGATTGGTGAGTGTGCCGCCTTCGGTCGCGGAGTAGCCGCCGAAGATGCCGAAAGAGAAGCTGGTGAGGTTGTTTTTGTTTATGGTGGTCCAGCCGGCTCTGGTGGCAGGGGTGGCCTGACCCGCGGCTGTAGTCCGGCTCTGGTTTTGTCTTGCGTCTGTGCTCGCCTCGGCTGCGACAGTCTGGCTGGCCGAGAAGTCCATAGGAACCTCTTCGGCATGCTCTTTCTGGCATGCGCCGAGTATGATGACGGCAAGCGCGAGTGTCAGTGGTAAGTATGCTTTCATTTTGTTCCTATGTCTACTCCTGAATTGTCCTTGTCTTCCCAGTCTCCGATGCTGCCGCTGAAGTTGATCGGATTGTCACCGGAGCCGAATGTGATGTAGTATTTGTATTCCTTGCCCTTGTCCCAGTAGTTGGTGCCGAGGATTTCGAGGTTTCGCTCGATGTCGGTCTGGTCTTCGCCGTTTTTGGTGTAGGAGATTATGATCTGCGGGGTGTTTCTTGTTTTGGATCCGGTGGTGATGGCAAGGAGGTTCTGCGGAATCACGTTGACAGAAGGGCCTACTTGTGTGGCTTCAGTGCTGACAGTGATTGGGTTGTTGGTCGTACCACTTGAGAAGATGCTGTAATCAATTGCAAGGCTTTGTTGGTTTGACCATAAATCATTGTCATACCCACCTCCGGAGTAATCGCCTTGCATATAAATATTGGTAAGTTTCAGACTTGTCAATACGATTTCGTCTTTGGTCGTTTTTTCCTCTTGGCTCACGTAAAAACTTATGCGGGCGAGCTTGTGCCTGAAGAGGGTGGGGACAACACCGTTGAGGTTGGCACGTCTGTCCTTGGCGAAGTCGGCTACAAGGAGGTCGAAATCAGCGCCGGAGAGATAGAAATTCTCGATCTTCAGTCCATCCTTGTCCACAGTTGTCTTGGTCTCTATGCCATTTTGGTGTTTAAAAGCGTCAGGATAAAACGTCACTCCCGATAAACAGCTGTACGACAGGAAAGTCAGACTGCCGCCTTTCGGCCAGTAGTACACCTGGTCAGCATGCCAGGAATAGTTCACAAACGGAGGATTCTCTTTGGAATAATACCCTACTTTCGCCTTGTCGATATAAAGTTCTGCGTCCGCCTTGTCCGTGTCCCAAGTCTTGCCGTCCGGAAGATACCAGGCATACGAGTAGAAATTTGCGCGTTCGTCAAGTCGGGCCGCGGTTGGGTCTGCCTTGGTATTGATTGCGGCATTTGCGCCCTCGCCCGTATTTGTATCTGCTTTAGTCCTGACACTGCCGAGGATCGGGGAGAAGGATATGGCCATGCCGTCGGGACTGCTTGGGGCGGTCTCGACCTTGGCGCAGGCGCTCAGCAGAGCGAGGGCTGCGAGAAGTGGTGGTATGCTTTTCTTCATCGTGTCAGGTGTGGCGGATATCTTCGCCGGGCGTCAGGATTAACTTAGCATCGGCTTCAGCGTCAGCATCGGTCGGAAGCCGGTGGCGGATAAATGTTTGAGAGTCAAGATTTTGGCTATATGTCCTCCGTTGATTTTGCTGGAGGACATATAGCTAAAATGTTGTTTGGTAGGCTGTTACGCGCCACCGCTGGTTTTAAATTACACCGCCTATAGTATTATCTTCCCATTCTTTGACGGTAGGATCCCAGTAGATAACCATCTCGCCTGCAGTTCCGGTAATGTTTATGCTGACATTATAGGTGATCTTCTTGTTGATTTGCCAGCCGTCTTTTCCATGGATTTCATTGAGGGATATGTAGTCCGTGGCGTTATCTGTAAAACTGATTTTATCATCTTCGCCATAGTAGGAGATGCTATATGAGAATTCAATGTAAGGTACTTTTTTGAGTTCATCTATATATTTCTGTGTCCTTTTCTCGCGTGCTTTTTCAAGGTAAGTTTGCCCATTAAACGTGTAGTTCACCTTTTCAAACGTCTGCGGCAGGAATGCTTTCTGCTCATTGAACAGATTTACAGCATTATTCTTGTCGAACACATCGGATTTTCCTTCTGAAATCTTGTATGTATAGGTGCTTTTATCACCTTGCTCAGTATACTTAGTACTGTTCCAAGCCCCTGTGGCATCAGTTTTCAGAGAATAGTCACCTTTGTTATACGGGTTCACTATTTTGATTTCTTTTATTTTGAAAACGTAGCTTCCAGCCTTGACGACATTGCCCTCGACTGTCTTATAGTCACCTTGGGTCGTCACATTGAACCCGGTTATTTGGGTGAGAGCGTGATGGAACTCAGTCGGTACTCCCTTTGTGGCTCCTGCATTACCAGTGGTCGTATTGGCAGTCTGTCCGGTTGCATAAGCCACCATGAAATCAAGATTCTTGTTCGCATCCGCATCCACATCGTAGCCGGTCACCTTGAGACCGTTGGTAGCATCGCAAGAAACGCTGGTAGGATAAGAGGTTGCTTTTCCGCTGTCTATGACGGTGTAAGAAATGAACGTCAGACTACCGCCCTTCGGCCAGTAGTATTCCTTTTCAGTGCCCCAGTACGCAGGTATGACAGCTGAAGTATATGTATGATATTTCACCTCCGCATTGTCAATATACAGACTAGCTTTCTCCTCCGGATTCTGACCAGGCCAAGTCGTCCCGTTTGCATTGTAGAATGCATAGGTCTTGAATTTGTAGTCCGTGCTGAACTTTGTGCCATCGACCAGAGCCTTGGTGCTCTTAGGACCGATGACGGTCTGCCAGGTGATCTGTGAGGGCTCGTCGGAAATCGAGCGCACCTCGTTCTTCGTGCAGGCGGAGAGCGCCGTGAGCGCCGCTGCCGCGATAATCAAGTAAGTTTTTTTCATCGTTTTATTTTTTATAGCTGTTGTTTTCTATATCAATATGTCATGGTGTTCGTCGTCCCAGTCGTCCACCGAAGGGTCGAAGCCGCCCCCGGCGTTCTTCGGAGGATCTATCTTGATGACCTCGTCGAGCAGCAACCAGTGGTGCTTGACGCAGTTCTCCGTAAGGAACAGGTCCGAAATGTCGAATGTCCTGCGGACCGACTTCCCGTCGGTGGTCTTGAGGTCGAATGTGACCTTGAGCTCGTTGGTTGAGCCTTCGATGCGCCCGAATGTGTTGAACACCGCGCAGATGACAGGTTCCCCCTTGTCGTCGCTCTTGATCAAAGGTATGTATTCCGTCACTCCGGGAAGGCCCGAGCGCCCACCGGAAGCGATGGCACAGCTCTCCACGAGCCCCGACAGCCAGGCCTGCGCCCCGGAGACGTACTCCAGCCCGTCCACCTTGACTTGCAGGTAGTAACTCTCCACCACCGTCCTCGCCTCGGTCTCCACGGTGTACAGGCCCGTGTGCGGCGGTATCACCTCGTCAGGCTCACGCGCAACCACCAGATGGTCAGGCTCGTATACGACAGCCCCCTCCTCCCCGGTGGAAGCCTTGTATCGCGAGGCCAGGGTCTCGGACACGGTCTCCGCGCTGGCCAACGCCCCCTCGTAGGAGCCGAGTCCGCTGACGAGCGTGGACTCCGTCCCGAAGTTGTAGGCGAGCAGGCGGTATGAGCCCGGGGCGACCGAAACCTCCCCGGATATCACCGTCTTCCCCTCGGAATCCTTCTCGCGCGTAGTGATATAACTCTCCGTCGCGATGCCATTCCCGTCATAGAATAGCACATGCATCACCTCCGGGTCGATCTCCGGCACGGGAACCTTGTCGTTGTAGATGTCGCAGGTGACGTTCTGGATGCCGTCGAGGTTGACCCTGACCTGCACCCGAGTGCGGAAGTCCTGGTCCAGCAGCGGCCGCCTCTCGCAGCCCGAAAACAGACAGCCCGAAAGGCAGAGCGCAAAACCGGAAGCCAGCCTCAAAAAACCGTGACGCAAACCCCTCATCTCCCAACCCTCCTTCGAATAGTTATAGGCACCACCAGCGAAGCCTTGAGCTTGGTCGGCCCGAGGTAGGTGAACACCCCCGTCCGGAACGGATCCCGGTACAGGTGCTCGTACTCCCCACCCGGCTCGTAGTGCCGCCAGTCGCTCCGCAGAAATCCCAGCGAAGCCGAGAGTTCGAGGTTGCACCAGCTCCACAGAGGCATGGCATAGCCGTAGGTCAATCCAGCCGACCAGAACTCCCCCTGCCAGCAGAACGTCCTGTCCCACTGGAGGTCGTATTTCCCGGACATCCCGTAAACTCCGAGGAAGTGCCCGGAGAGACGGTCGCGAGCATCAGTGCGGGCGAACCACCAGCGCGGTTCAACCCCCATCTCCCAGATCTGGAAACAGTACTTGTTGCCGTTCGGGCCCCAGTTCCACCACGGGAACACATCCTCGACGGCCACAGAGAAGCTATCTCCAAGCGGCACTTCCATCTCAAAATTGAGAGCCGTCACCGCATCATACAGCAGGTTGGTCTTCAACGCGAGAATGGTACGCCTCTCCCACAAGTCATAAGTGGTCGGAACAATCCGTCCCGACGGAGCCTCAAGCAAACATGCAGGTGCGGCCCCGGGAAGCAGCATCTCCCCTTCGCCGAAACGGAACTCGGTCCACGAGAGCCGTATGAACGAACGCCTCATATCCACGAACCACTGCCTGACAACCTTCCGCCACAAGGCGGGAGACCAGGTCTTGATAAGGGTCTTTTTCTTGTCAGCAGGGAGCGGAGAATCGATTATCTCAAGAAGCCGGGTGCGCTGAGCATCGGTCAATGTGCTGTCAGACAGAGTCCTGGCACGGAAAAGCTGCCACGATTCACCGTCCGCCTCGGAGCGGAGCCTGTCAAGAAGTCCGGGATAATGCGAACTCAGATACAGTGCCATGGCCGCACGCCGCCGCTCTGAAAGCCTGGCGTTGTATGAAGCCGGACCCTCCGGAGAAGAATATGAGACGACGCTGAGGCTGTCAACATCATCGAGCCCGATACGGGCAATCGAGTCCGCAAGCGCCTCCAAGCTCTCCCGCGTACCCATATATCCAGGCCGTATCACAGAATCGTCCCAACGGAAATTCACGGAGAACTCCGCATCACGCTTTATCCCGACAGCCGCGCCGGTGCCTGCACGGAGAATGGAATCAGCAGCGGAACCGTGCCTGCCAGCGGCAAACTGAGTCCGGGACGGCTGAGCACTGACTGCAGGACAGGAAACAAGTACAAGAACGGAAAAGTACAGCAATCCCATCAAGCCCGCCCTGATGTGGGGTCGGCCCGTGAACAGTTTCCTGATTGCCTTTAAGTCGTTCATATCCAGTCTTGTACTTAACCTCTTTTTCGACGTCTCTTGGCAAGAGACGTCGCAATGAGATAATCTCCACAAAATCAAATACTTGACTGGGGGGGGAGAAAGTGAACCAATGTGCACTTCAATTAAATTTGCAGTTAAAAATAAAGATGTTATATTTGCAGCCCACATTTGACGTCTCTTGCCAAGAGACGTCGGAGGGAGGGAAACCGATCCGTTATTGGAAACATGGCTGTAATGCTTGACTTCAACCAGTTACGTTTTCGTTCTCCCGGCAATGGAGGACGACGGGAAATTGCCTGCAGGGCGAAGGTGAGATTTTGCCTTGCGCTGCTTTCCGTATGCCTGTTCTCCCCGATTCTTGCATCTGCGCAGCAGCGCAGTGCAGAGTTTACTGTTGACTTCCGCTGGGACAAATCCACCCTTGACACCTTATATATGAATACCGGCAGGCGGCTTCGTGAACTGTCGGACAGCATCGCGGCTATAGGGTTGGAACGGATTGACAGTGTGGGACTTGTCTCGTATTCTTCCCCTGAGGGGATGTCGGCCTACAATGCCCGGCTCGCGCAAAGGCGCGCGGCGACAATGAGCCTGTACCTGCTTTCGGCGTTTCCGGAACTGGGAGGACGTCTCAGCGTGGATGCTGACGGGGAGTCCTGGCACCTTTTCAGGGCGCGCGTGCTGTCAGATACGACTTTGACCGGGGCGCAGAGGTCGCGTTTGCTTGAGATAATCGATTCGCCCGCGGGGGCTGATGCCAAGAAAGTTCTCATCAAGAGGGCGTACCCGGGACTGTGGAGGCGGATTGTGAGGGAATGGTTTCCGTACATGAGGCGGTCGTTTGTGAGGGTTGACTATTTTGTGAAGCGTTCTGACGTTGTCGAGCCGTTGTCCGGGGTTTACGGCGAGGCTCTTGCTCCGGCGGGGGTTCTCGCGCCTCGCACTGTATATGAATATTGGGAGAGGTGTACCATTCTCGCGTTGAAGACAAACCTGCTGTATGATGCGGTGACGGCTCTCAATTTCGAGGTGGAGGTGCCTCTCGGGGATGATTTTTCTTTGGCCGTGGAGGATGTGTTCCCGTGGTGGAACTGGGGCCCGAATGGCAACAAATACTGCTTCCAGATATGGGAGATGGGGGTTGAACCGCGCTGGTGGTTCGCCCGCACTGATGCTCGCGACCGTCTCTCCGGGCACTTCCTCGGAGTTTACGGGATGTCCGGGAAATACGACCTCCAGTGGGACAGGACGTTCTGCTGGCAGGGGGAGTTCTGGTCGGCTGGATTGACCTACGGCTATGCCATGCCTCTGTGGAGCTGGTGCAACCTCGAACTCTCGGCTTCGCTGGGATTTCTGCGGAGCGACTGGCGGCACTACGAGCCGGGTGGGGAGTACGAGCACCTGTACCGGGATCCGTTCCGGACGGGGGTGTTCACCTACCTCGGGCCGACCAAGCTGAAGGCGTCGCTGGTGGTGCCGATACAGATAAAGTGCAGGAGGGCTGCACGATGAGAGGTTTGATTCCGTCTATGCGTTTTGGCCTGCGGAGGCTGGCTTTGGGGGTTGCGGCGTGCATGTTTCTGGGCTGCTTCGCGGGCTGCGAGAGGCGGCCGCTTGAGGATCAGGATTTCCGCACACGGGTGCAGGTAAGGGTAAACCTCGACGGCATCCAGAACGTCACCTGCGACATCTACAACGACAAGATTCCTGTGCCGACCATCGACCCGGAGGTGATGCATGTGCTGTTCTTTGATGAGAACGGCGGTGCTGTCGTCACGGAATCGTATATAAGTTCCCGCGAGACTGATGAAGACGGCAAGACTGTCTTCAAAGGGGAAGTTTCCGTGGCCCCGGGATCATATCGCATGCTTGCCTATAATTTCGGGACGGAGACTACGCAGATCCGGGATCCGTATGGCTGGGAGACTTCGCAGGCTTATGCCACGGCCGTTCCGGAGAGCGTGGCCAGCAAGTTCGCCACCAAGGTGCCTTCGGGAGAGCCGGTGGTGTATGAGCCTGACCATCTGGTGGTTGCAAGAGAGCCTGATGAATATATACCACCTCATACGGGAGTGCATATCATCGAATCCGAGTGCCGTTCTGTGGTCGAGAGTTACTATCTTCAGATCAAAGTGGACGGCTTGCAATACGTGTCTTCAGCTACGGCAGTGCTTTCCGGCATGTCCAGCGGCAACTATATCTCGCTCGGACAGAGGATAGACGATCCGCAGTCGGCCGTCTGCTTCTCGCTGCTCAAGAGCGAGGACAAGGGAGAGCCGGTCATCTGTGCGATATTCAATACTTTCGGCCGTCCGGAGGGCGCGGAGAACGGACTTGAGGTCACTTTCGACCTGCGCACGACAGACGGGCGCACCGTGCAGAAGACATTCGACATCTCTAATCTCTTCCTTTCGGAGAACTGTGTCAAGCACCACTGGCTTCTGCTTGACGAGGTGATAAAGATAGACCCTCCGGAGAATCCGGGTACGGGAGGCGGTTTCGACCCTTCAGTGGACGACTGGGACGATGAACACCATGATATTGACATATAACGATTAACAGTTTAAAATATTAAATCCTGATGATGAAAAATTATCACATTCTCGCAACTGCGGCCCTTCTGACCCTCGCCGCCTGCTCCAAAAACGAGGTGCGCCCGGCATCCTCTGACCCTCAAGAGATTACCTTCCAGACTGTGGTGGGGGGGTGAAAACTAAGGCACCGACAGCGTCGCAAAAAGAGTTTTCCCACAAATTCTACTCTTATGCCTATTTCCTTCAGAGTGGAAGTTGGGATACGGCCGATCTTGAAAATGATGCAAAGTCGTACATAAGCAGTTCGCTTATTGAAAAGAATTCTGAAGGAATCTGGAAAAACAAGAATACTACCTACTACTGGCCTAAACAGGGGAATCTGACTTTCTTCGCCTGGACTGATGATACAGACACCCCGGAAATAGTTAACAATGGAGGGACTCTTACTTGTACAGCAACAGACGGTATCAAGGTCGTGGGCTATGACGCAAAAGCCAATAAGAATAAAGATCTTATGGTTGCAGAGGTAAAAAAAGACCAAAAATCCAATGCTGTCCCGAGTCAATATTATACAGTTGGTGTGCCTACATTGTTTCATCATGTCCTTTCTAACCTTGCGTTTAAAGTCAAGACTGATAAGGCGTATACCGACAACGAGAAGTTTGCTATGAAGAGTATAACCCTCAAGAACGTCATGACCAACGGTAACTATACGCAAGGATCAGTTAGTGCAAATACACCAGAAAACGTATGGTCAGATTGGTCTGTGGCAGAGGAAATGCCACTCGTTAACAATACTGATGCTGTCGAGTTTACAAATGACGGTCAAGACAACAAGATTACTATTACTGACTATAGTATAGTTTTGCCTCAGAAATTTACAGACGAGAACCCGAAGATTGAGATTGTATATGAGATTACGACAAATTATACGGGCACTGCTGTCACAGAAACTGTAACAGTTGAAAGACCGCTTAAGGATATCTATAAGGACAATTGGGTTGCCGGCAAGAAATACACACTTACCATCACGATCGGTCTCGATGAGATTCTTTGGGATCCGGCTGTAGAGGACTGGACCGAGCAGGGATACGACATCACCCTGTAAAGCGGTGGCGCGTAACTTTCTGCTAAACAATATTTTAGCTATATGTCCTCCGGCGAAATGAGCGGAGGGCATATAGCCAAAACTCTGATTTTTAAACACTTATCCGCCACCGCACAAAAACACTGCCCGACATCAATGAACAGAATCATCCTGCCGCCACTTTTCGCAACCATCATGCTCTTGGGCTCCTGCGCAAGGGCGGAGCTTGATGTGCCCGAAATCCAGACGGAGGTGAGCTACTGCGTGGTCTCGGTGAAGACTCCGCGCGGAGGTTCTGCTGCCACAGCCTCAAGCGAAACTCCGGAACCTGCCGTGCAGCCGGCGCAGACTTCCACCCCGCGCACCAAGTCCACCTACGATACCGCGCAGTCTTTCGGCGCTTGGGCCTGGTACCTGTCTGCCGGAAAGGTTTGGGACAAGGACAAAGAGGAGGCGATTCCTTATATCGGAAGCGCCACCTCAGCGGAGAAGATAAGCCACTCGGACGGGCAGTGGAAGTCGACATCGCACAAATACTATTGGCCCAAGGCCGGGTCGCTGAGTTTCTTCGCCTACAGTCCTTACGCGCTACCGGAGAATGCCGGGACAGTAAGCTGCGACAAGGACGGTGTGTCTCTCACGGACTACAAGATAGCGAGCCAATGTGACTTTCTGGTCGCCGACCCAGCCACGGACAAGACGGCAGCCGAGACCACCTACGGTCTCAACGGCGTTCCGACCCTCTTCCGCCACGCGCTCTCCAAAGTCACTGTCAAGGCGACACTTGAGAAAGAGTTCACTGGCGGGAAAAAGGTGATCATCAAAGGCATAACTCTTGGATACCTTTATCTCACAGCTTCATACAAGTGCTCGGCAACTCCGCAGTGGACACCTCAAACAACGAGCCTTGGCAGCCAGACTCTTGCCGACAATTCAAAGGACATCTCCACCCTTGACGTGGTGGAGGTGGGTTCGGTCTTCGTCATTCCCCAGACTTTCGGCCAGCGTGATGGTGGAGTCTATCCGTCGATAACCATCAAATATATCGACGAGAAAAACGAAGATCAGACAGCGACCCGAAATTTGTATGATCTCTCCACCAAGGCCACGTCTTTCGAGCCGGGGCGGCACTACATCTACACCATCTCTTTCGGCAAGAGTGACCAGCCGATCATCTTCGGAGGTCAGAGCGTCGAGGACTGGGTCGTGAAAGGCTCGGACAGCATTCAGTATTGACGGCATGAGGTGCGGTATCAACATATTGGTTCTGTGCTTGTTGGCCGTGGCTTCATGCGCCAAGGTGACTGTTGACCAGGATGGTGGGCCGATGGCTTTCTCGGTAGGGGAGGGTCAGGATACCAGGGCCTTGGCGAATTTCTCCGATAAGATGGCGTCGGATGGCCAGAAGTTCGGTGTATATGCCACGAAGAGCGGCGCGCAGGTTTTCAAGAATCAGCCTCAGACAGTGACGTATTACAGTTCATCCCCGGTGGGGTGGTTCTACTACAGACACGAATCATACGTTGATGGTTCCAAAGAGTACGAGACATGGAACCGTGGCTCGACCTACAAGTTCAGGGCCTGGTATCCGTATAAATATTCTCCTCACACCACCTCGTCTTCGGATTTGCTGACCTTTGACGGCTTCAGCCTCTTCGTTGACAATCTTGACCTGATGGTGGCATACGAGGAGAGGGTTCCGTCTTCTCAAGGGACGGGGAAAGTTGAAATGAATTTTCACCATGCCCTCGCGGCGGTGCAGTTCAAGGTTCAGTACAAGGACGGGGTGAAGCCTGCGGATGCTGTGGATTATGTGACATCTGCCTGGTTGAGCGGGGTTTGCGCCACCGGCACATTCGCGTTCGGCAAGGTCTCGTCCTCCGATGCGGCGGACAAGATGCAGTGGATTGTTTCCACGCCGGGTTCCCGAAAACTGCACGAGTGGACACCGGCTTCGGAGACTGACAAGCCTTTCTATGTTCCCGGCAGTGCCACGGATCCTGCCGTAGATGTCTATGCCGAAAGCAGCGACCCGGGATATGTTTTCGTGATCCCCCAAGCTCTCGGGAGTGAGGCTGCGTTCAACTTCACCACCAAGGCTTCCGGCTCTGCCGTTTTCACTGCTCAACTTCCTGGGAATGAGTGGGAATGCGGCAAGAAATACACCTATACCATCTCCGTCTCGGCATCGGGGATAGAGGTGGAAGTGTCAATCAAACCATGGGAGGAGCTCGCCTCCGGATGGGATGTGTTCATTTAAGGCATGAGAACCGGGATTTCAAATATTTTCCTTGCGCTTGCGGCTTTCATGATGATGTCCGCCTGCGGCAAACAGCCTGCTGTTGCTGAGACTGAGGGCGGGGCGGCAGAGCTCAGCATAACTGTCCGTGCTTCGGAAATCACCAAGGCCGACGGGGCTGCGTCCGGAGATGCTCTCAACAATCTCCGGCTCTGGATTGTGGACGCTAACAAGAATATTGTCAAGTTCGTGAAGACCGATGACGGGCAGACATTCTCCGGCACGATGGAGGGGACAGAGGCCACGTTCGATGACGAGCACAAAACGGCCACTATCAGGTTCTCTGACATCTACCGGGCCACCTACACCCTCTATGCCGTGGCCAATTATACGGAGCTTGACAAGTATGTAGGGGCGAAAAAGATAGACAATGCTTTCATTGATAAGGAACTGCCCGAGATGACAGGCTCTAAAACCCCGTCATACAGCGATGAGGCGGGCATGCCGCTCTCGGTGTCCAAGACCATTCAGCTCCTCCCCGGGGAGAACAGGATTTCCGCAGAGCTTGAGCGGGTGCTGGCGCACTTCAGCATCAAGATCAAGAACCAAAGCGACGGATATAAGATTGTCATCGGGGACGCGAGTCTCTCTGATTTCAATATGTCACGCACATATCTCTTCCCTCATCAGGATGACAGCAAAATGCCGGCGGACTGCGAAGACCTGTCTATGCCTGCATTCGGGAAACTTCCTCTATCATTAGGAAGCGGCAGCATCAAGACAGTCTATTCCACTTATCTCTATGGTGGTGAGTCAAAATCCGGCTACAAGCTGCGCATGGCAGTGGGGGCGTTTCCGGAGGGGCAGGATGTTTCCGGGCTCAAGGCCGAGGGGGCGGTGAAGATAGTCGAAGACGGCCACGAGGTCAAGGCCGACGGTACGGAGTATATGATCCGCAGTTGTTATGGAACTTCCTACGACGGATATCCATGCCTGTATCTTACCGATGCTAAAGCTTTAGGCGTAAAAGCCTTGACAGATGCGCAGATAAAAGCCATGACCGAGGCTGAACTCAAACCGTACCTCTGGACTTTCACGGATGAGGATGAGGGGTATGTGAGGAGCGCATATAATCCGGATTATCACCTTAACAGCCGGAACAGCCGGCTTGAGGCCAGCCAGTCACAGAAGACGGAGTTCATGTTTGATTTCCGCGAAGCCATGCCGGACAGGATGTATTTCATGGCCGGAGGGAAAGGGGTGTATCTTGATTCTGAATATGATTATTATTGGAATCGTAGTTATTATGTTTCCACAAACGGAGATTCATCCGTTCTTGACTCTTCCGGAAACCAATATTTCTGGAAACTCCTTCCCCTCTCCGATGTCAAGTGGTCGGATGCTTCCGGAAACAGTGTGAAAGCCGCGGGCAGCACATTCATCGCTCGCGACCTCACCAGTTTTGATGAATACAATGTTCCCCAGCCTCTGACCGCCCTCTGGCGCAACCAGCGGCTTACCACCACCATCACAGTCACTTTCATGTCCCAGACCGGTGCCTTTGACTATGTGGTGGAGGACTGGAAGGATGGCGGCGGGAGCGCTTCATTCAATTGATTTGCGGCATGAAGAATTTGTTGAAATATATATTCGGGGCATTCGCCCTTGCGGTTGTTTCTTCCTGTGTCAAGACTCCTGTTGAACCGGGGCTTTCCGAGGGGGAGGGCTGGCTCATACTGGACTACGGTGCTTCCGGGGAACTTCAGGTGGAGACCAAGGCCACGTTGGAATATGCCAACGAGAACAACCTTCGCAATTTCTACCTCTTCGTGTTCGATGCCTCAGGCAAGAAAATCTACGGCAAATGGTTCGACTCCTCGATGCTCAAGGCCAGCGATGATGCGGTGACAAGTGCCAACGAGGACTGCTGGAGCAAGACCCAAGGCATCAAGAAGACGGACTCCTCCGGGACAGTGACCGAGAAGACGCAGACCCACGGCCGGATCAAGATAAAAACCAAAAACGGCGAGAACTACACCATCTACGCCCTGTCCAATGTCAATGCCGACATGGTCCGTATCAGCTCGGAGTATCTCAGCTCCAGCGTGGACAAAATTTCTGATATTCAAGATCTTGTCATAACTCTGAGTCAGGATGTCGTGAGCCGCAACGGCTACTTCCCGATGTGCGGCAAACTCCGGCCTGTCAATGTCTCCGGGGGCACGATGAGTACCTCCGGCAAGCTTGTGTTTACCCGTCTCGATGCCAAGATAAGCTTTGATTTCCAGATAGGTACGGCCCCAGAGGGCAAGCAGCAGGTGGAGAGTTTCAAGATAGAGAAGTGGCGCGTGGTCAATGTGCCGCGTAAGACATATCTCGCATCGTATGCCGACCGCGGGGAGACCAACGCCCTCGGCAACATCGCGCAGGCGGCAGGCCAGTCTTCCGGGGATTTCTTCTCCACGGCATTTGTCAACCCCGACTACTCAAGCGCCTCCGGGGAAGGCTTCTCTTTCTATATGGTCGAGAACTGCCGCGACCCGAAAGGGACGGGGACCGGTTTCCACGACCGCGACAAGCAGGTCAAGGACGCCGCCGGGCTCAACACCGTCAATCCCGACGGGACGCTGGCCTTTGTATATGCCGATGACCTCTCGACCTACGTGGAGGTGAAAGGCTGGCTGACGATGAAGTTGAATAACGACTCCGCCGGGCAGATACTCAACGCCGAGGTGGTCTACCGTATACATCTGGGCAACTTCGAGAACGGCAGTTTCGGGGATTTCAATGTGGAGCGCAACCACAGCTACAAGTACACCATCACCATCTACGGGGTGGACAACATCAGGGCCGAGGTGAGCAGAGACATCGAGAGCGAGCCGGCGACCGGGGGAGTGGTGTCCATAGCGAGGGAGACCATAGCCTTGTGCGATGCCCATTACGTGACCAAGACGCTGACTTTCCACGCCAAATACCTCGTCCAGCCGGACGAGAACGGCATTCCGAGCTACGAGAACATGACCTGGCGGGTCAAGACTCCGTTCTGTGACGGGCAGCCGCTCATCGCAGCGTCAGGGGCCGAGATCATCACGGACGACTGCCGGGACTACAAGTGGGTGATGTTCGCCCTAAACGAGAAACAGTCTGATGGAAGCTATTACGTGGAGAAGCGCCGCTCTTGGGCCGATGCTAAGACAAAGGGCGAACTGATGGACATCAGCCAGCTTGTGGCCTATATGCGCCAGGAGGCGGACAAATACTACAACGGCACGCCGAATGACTTTGACAACGGCAAACTTTCCGATGGCTCCAGTGACCCACTCGGGGCGAAGATCTGCCTCACCGCCTTCGTGGATGAGTATTACTACGATGCCGACCCGATCACCGGAATCAAGTGGGACGGGGTCGCGGGCTATGAGGACCGCTGGAAAACTTTTGTCAACCAGGACAACCGTGTGATGTCCATCCTCTGCAGTTCGCAGATCAGCACCGACCGCGAGAGCCGCATGACCGGGAGCGTGGTCACTATAACCCAGAACTCCATCCAGACCGTGTACAATACTGACGAATCCAAGACAGACCTCAAGACGGCCTGGGGGATGGAGCACAGGGACGAGTATGCGCATCTGTTTGGCTATAATTCGGATGGGTACGGCACCACGCAGAACAGGGGCAATACCGATCTGTCCAACGGACGCTACAACTCAATAAAGGAATGGAAGCTGCCGTCTACTCCCGGTACCGGCAATTGGGGCGATTATCTTGATGAAGAAGTCGAGAACGATCTCCCGATGCTCGCTACGGACAAATACTATCTGCGTTACTCCTGCCTCGCCCGCAACCGTGATCTCAACGGTGACGGAAAGATAGACCGCGACGAGATACGCTGGTACACAGCATCCATCCGCCAACTCGTGGGCATCTGGCTCGGAGCGGACGTTGTCTCGTCGGATGCCCGTCTCTATACCAGGACCGCTGAAGAGCGTACCCAGAATGAGGGGAACAAGGTTAAGTATATTGAGATGAGCAATGGAAAGAGGGTCGTGGATGTCGAGAATACTGAGTTCGACTGGCATCAGCATATCATCTCCAGCACGGCTTTCGGGAGCAACAGCAACAACCCGACCATCCTCTGGGCGGAACAGGGCTGCGCGACGGGGGATATGAGTTATTCGATGGAGAACGCGGACGCTTATTCACAACACCCCTATGACGGCACCGACCTCTTCAGCGTCCGCTGCGTCCGCAATCTCGGCCTTCCGAATGATTCCGCCGCTGATGCTAAGCCTCAAGATCTGATAATGGTGACCCCGAGTCAGAGTGGTGACGGCTCATACACTTTCGATGCCTCGAATATCAACCCGTCTTCGCTCCGCCCGTTTGTCAACACCAAGGTTAACGGCCTCGATCTTGACGACCATGACGAGATGTCCGAGGCCAACCGCCTGTATCTCAACTTCACGGCGGCCGGCCCTGCCGATGCGGTCAACGCCGCAGCTTCTTCTGCGCAGGAGATCAATAAGCAGATCACCATCAAGGGAACATCCAGCGGAGTCTATTGTCCTGTAGGATATCGTCTTCCCAATCAGCGCGAGGCCGTTGTGATGCTCTACTATGTCAAATCCCCGTCGTCATTCTTCTCCGGGGACACTATGACCAGGACATACTTCTCTTTCGGTTCTGTTCCTGACGATCTTATCAAGGACGGCTATCTCTCGTCCCGACGCAATCCGAAACTGCTTGATCACGCCAATCTGTACCGCGTCAGCAAGGAGAATATGCAGATATTCCTCCCAAAAGATAATGGCGTTGCCGCCAACTCCATCCGCTGCGTCCGCGACAACCCGCAGTAGCTCACCCTCCATGGGCATCTGAGCCGTTTTCTGCACCGCGCTGAATTTCCCCCTGTCCCGTGCGCACCGGAGGCCTTTCCACGCACGGGATTGACTTCGTGCGCACGGGGGCCTGAGTCTGAGCATTCGCGCGAGACAAGATCTACTCGCGGGACGGAGCTCTGCGCGCAGGGGACGGTTGGTGTCAGGGGCGAGGCTTTTGTGTTGAGCCCCAGCCACCTCTCGCACCTGCACTGTCAGCCAACGCCCCTTTCCCGCATGGGCTCACTGGCCGTCTGCAGTGCTCTGCGGCACCCCGTCAGCAAAGGTTGGGGTATTTTTAGCGCTTTCTTCCCCTACCTTCCGGGTATGCCGGCCATGTACGGCTTTCTGCGGCATCCCACCGGCAAAGGTTGGGGTGTTTTTAGCGCTTTCTTCCCCTACCTTCCAGCGGCACTGCCACTGCACGGCTTTCTGCGGTATCCCCTCGTCAAAGGTTGGGGTATCTATGGCAATTTCCTCCCCTACCTTTGGCAAACGCCAGGCACCTTCGCCACTCTCTTTCCGCCTTCAAAAGTTCACCCTTCGCCCATCAAGCAGGCCTGCCGTACACCACAGCGCCGTTTTCTGTACGGAACGGTCTCGCGAGTACCTCGCGTACAGAAAGAGGCCGTTTTTCTGTACCGCATGTATCCGCAAGCGGCTCGCGTACAACAGAAGGCCCCTTTTCTGTACCGGACGGAGAATCGCCTCAAGGTTATAGAGTTTTGAGGCTCCGGCGCTCTAACCTAAACACCAATATGCCGCTAGAAAGCAATTTCCGCGCAAGGTTATAGCGTTTCTGCAATCTTTCTCTATAACCTTTTCCGGACGCCATAGTGAATCGGTTCGGTGGACACCAGACCACTTTTCGCGCGCCGGCGCAGATTTTTCTGTTTCTTATCACTTTTGAAGTTTCTTTGTTG
>ERZ808240.2050-NODE-2050-length-23243-cov-37.122822_pt1 | contig 23243 bp, 15 predicted proteins | sample MGYA00521084_ERZ808240 | MGnify/ENA primary metagenome ERZ808240 (study PRJEB31516, sample SAMN03275571) | gut metagenome | biome: mammalia-associated habitat; material: feces | host: Papio cynocephalus | place: Kenya | collected 2012-08-06 ...
AGCGAGTGCAAAAGTACTACTATTTTCCGAAACTGCCAAATATTTCAAGAAAAAAGTTGCATATTTTAACAGTATTAAACATTTTATCTTTATAAATTCTACATTACACCTTAATATATTATATAAGAATGCTCCCCAACATTGCATGTTATTTTTAGCTGCATTAATGGAATCAGGAAAAGTCATACCACGTATTGCCCAACTCTGCCCGAGGCGCTGGGCATTTTTGCCCAAGGGCAGGAGGAGATTTACCCAAGGTCGATGGGCAAAAGCACCCATGGCCTCGGGCAAATTTGCTCGACATATCGGTGAATTTTGCTTTTGGGTTGAATAAAGTTGACCAAAGCGTTGGTTTCTTATAAAAAAATGCTTGTTGTGACACCACAAAAAGGCAAAAAAAGAGAAAATAGAGGTGAAGCGTGACACCAGATGACAGCAGGTGACAGCAAAAAAGCATCTGCTGTCACGCCTTAACTATCTGAATATAAAATACATAAGTCTAGGCGTGACAGCAGTGACACCAAATTTTAAAAAAAACTTGTATATACACGTATATAAATAAGTCTCGATCCGTCAAGTAAGGATTGCAAAATACCACATAGGAAGGCTAGAAATAGCAGAAAGATGAAAATGTTATGGAATAATTGTTAATAAAACGCCGAGTTAATCGTCTATTTCAATAAATGGCATTATCTTTGCGGTTAAATTCTCATTATGGGAATTACAAACTAAAAAGAAAAATAGATTATGACAGAAAAGGAAATGTACAATCTGATAAATAATCAGAATGATTGGCAGCAGGGCAATGGCTTTGCTATCAACGAAAAGGAACGCGGAATCAGCGGTGTATTCTCCGCACTGATGCGCAAGGTTTATACTTGGATGACCTTGGCTCTCGTCATCACCGGCGTAACAGCCTTCGGCGTGGCAGCCAGCCCTACCCTCTTCATGAGCCTCCACAAGATGATGTGGGGATTGGTCATCGCTGAGCTCGTCTTGGTATTTGCCATCAGCGGTGCCATCAATCGCTTGTCGCTGGGCACAGCTACATTGATGTTCATCGGCTACTCGATACTGAACGGAGCCATGCTCTCCAGCATCTTCTATGTGTATAACCCGATGGTCATCGCCAAGGTATTCTTCATTACGGCTGGCACTTTCGGCGTGACAGCATTCTATGGCTACACTACCAAGAAGGACCTGACCTCGATAGGCAAGATTCTCTTTATGGCTCTGATTGGTTTGATTATCGCCACGGTGGTGAACATGTTCCTAAAGAGCCCTGGGTTCGATTACATTCTGAGCTATGTGGGCGTAGCCATCTTCACAGGATTGACCGCATGGGATTCACAGAAGATTAAGCAAATGCTCCAGACTCAGTACGATATGAGCGAGGGTGCCCAGAAGTTGGCTTTGCTCGGTGCATTGACACTGTATCTCGACTTCATCAACCTCTTCCTCTACTTGCTCCGCATCTTCGGTGGAAACAACAAAGACTAAGAAAGGATGAGACGATAAGTCAAAACTTAGAACATTCTTAAAAACAGATAAAGGTTGGCTTGCCCTTCACGGGTTAGCCAACCTTTTTTTGATATGTTCTATCAAAAGCAAATGATAAGTAAACCTAATCTAGAAAATTCTATTATGAATATCATAAAGCAACTTACTTCTCAGAGATGGCCTGGTTGCGAATCTCGAAGTAATGCTGAATATTATCCCCATTTGGATTCCACAATTGATAAACAAATTTAGCGATACTAAACTCTTTAACTGTAGCAGGTACATCCTGGATTACGAAAGTAGTCTTGACAGGTACTCCTACAGGAATGGTTACCCGTTGACTGTTCGACCAATAAGTATTAGCTAACTTACTGGCATCTATATCCTGCTTGTATGTCTCACCATCAGAGTCATAGATGGCAGTTTGATAATCCAGCGGATAAAATTTGATTTCCTTCCCACTATTGTTCATCACCGTCGCCGTAATCATCACCTTATTGCCCATTCGGACACATTTACGAAGATTGAACGACATATCAGGGTTTGAGCAAACCACATTATCGGCGTTCGTGTTCTTCGCCAACACAATATTTTGGGTTGGAATAAGCCAATCATAATCTCCTCCATTTTCACTCATCCGCACATTGAGTTTACAACCATTGATAACAGCTACATCACGAGACACATTCTCCACTCTAATGGTCACCTTCACAGGCACACCCACAGGAATAGCGTCCGTGGTAAGTCCGAAACTACTATATTCTTTGCCTCCTAAAATGAGATACACTTTGTGTTGCGCATTATTACTATCATAAGCCTTGGTGTCTTGCAATCGGAGCTTTTCTTCCTTTCCTGTGTTATTAGTAATCACAGCCTTGATGACAGCATCATTACCACTAATGGTGCAACCTGTATATTTTACCGTAAAACCAGGAATCATCGTGCCAGAATCAGTGCTGGTCGATGTTTTCTTTGTATCATTTACTTTCTCCGCGACGGCAAGTCCCAACTTTCTCGCCCATTTTTGAGCGCTAACGGTCTGCAAACCCAAAGTTGCAAACAGCATAACGAAAAGGATTAGTTTCTTCATAATCGGTATTTATTAAAATTGTTAATATATATATGTATGATAGATTATCACAAGCAAAGACACTATCCAACATCAGTTCAACTTGATGCTTTCCCATGCGGAAGCCATATCACCAGATGCCGCGACAGAGGGCGTCTGGCTTTTCTCGTTCACAACAATCGACTTCTGAGCCACATTCCTCTTTACATATTCGAAGAGTTCGCCATAAGTCGTTTTGCCTTTGCTTTCCTGTAGTTTCTTCAAGAGGAAATAGGTGAAGAGTCCATGCTTCTTTTCCTTATAGGGATAAGCCGTCTCGCTGCCTTGCGCCGCAGTTAGAACCAGCATATTTCCCTTCGGAGCCTCAGCCTTGGCCTTGAGCGCCACACCACGGGCAGAAGCCAGCATGCCGTCACCACGTTTTGTTCCACTGAAACAAGCATCCATCAGCACCGTCACACTAGCGGCATTCAGTGCATTCAGTTCAGCATACAGTTTGCTGATACTATATCCCGTGGCAGGAATATTGCTCTTGCCATCGATTGGGAGGAGATAGGCAGAGCCATTGCTCTCATCAGGCACACCATGACCAGCATAATAGAAGATAAACCTTGCCTCCTTGCCATAGGCATGAGCGATGTTTTGCATCCAGTTGATTTCCGACAAAATATTGTTAAGGGTTGCGTCCCTACGCACATGAACATTACTTTCGGGCAATCCCAACAACTTGGTGCAATACTGGCTGAATGCCACCCCATCATTGATGGCGAAATCGACATTTACCTCCTCCTGATAGTTCTCGTTGGCAATAATGACAGCAAAGGTTTTGTCTCGAACAATCTTAGTGGTAGGAATTTCAAGATCCACATCTGAGTCTAGATAGTCTGCAACGACATTCGTTAGTTTTTGCTTTGCTCTAGCGCTGCCCCATGTTCCCTCACCTTGGTCTCTTACAAACTCTCGTGCGCTAGTGGAATCAGTCCTCATCACCTTGACGTGGCCCTTCTTTCCCACAGATATTCTCTGCGAGTGACAAGGTAGCACCCCAAGAAAAAATACCGCAACAAGCACCAAAAAGATATTCAGTAATTTCATACTTTACATTTTTAACAATCACCAATCCTTAGAGAAGTCTTCCGAAGGTTCGGCAAGCAAAGCCTCCTTCATCACATCCAAGATGGAATTCTGGAAAGCAGAAGCCATGACAAAAGCCTTGCTAGAAGCTTTCTTGTGGCTATCCTTCTGTACGAAAGGATAACAACTACTGATGCTCCACACCTCATCATCACCATCATCCTTTGTACTAGACGAAGAACTAGAAGTTGACGATGAGCTTGAACTTGATGAGGAACTAGAACTTGATGAAGAGCCAGAAGACGATGAGGAACTAGAAGATGATGAGGAAGAATCCTTCTTGTCGCTATCACTACTAGATGCAACAACTGCTGCGGTTGCAACCAAAGCAGCTGCCATAAATAGGCTTGTCGCTCCTCCACCCGAAGTAACTGTCACCTCATAGCTATCCATATAGACAGAGATGCGAGCCCTTTCCTCCTTCACATCCACTCGGATAAATGGCATCATATCCACTTGGTAATGATTCACACCAGCATTCTGCTTGGCGATGTTCTCGATATAAGCCTGAGCGACGATGAGTCCTTCGTCCGGATTCTGCTCTCTGATAACTCCATGGGTATCCTTACTACTGAAAGCATTCGTAAACCAATCCATCGCCTTCTTGTAGATTTGTTCCTTCGACTGACCAGGACATTCTATCACCTCTTGGTAATTCAAGCGGTTTTTGCTGTCAAGCGCAACTTCTTGACTCAGGTTTTCCGCAGCCTTGGTCCACTTATCGCCATACTTTTCTTTGGCGTACTTCTCAATTTGGTCGGCTGTAAAAACAGTCTGTGCATTTGCCACAAAGGCAAATAGGAGACCAGCAAATGTAGTTAAGATCTTCTTCATACGTTTATTATTTTAAGAGGTTTACAACATCATTATCATTTCTGATGCTGCAAAGGTAGCGTTTTTGTCAAAAGATGGGGCTTCAAATAGTAAAAAGGCAGAAACTATATCGTAAAAAAATGACGTGTCATTCCGTAAAACGACACGTCAATTCGTACAAAATCCTCATTATCAAGGCCTATTCACCATTATACATCACGAATTTGAATTGTTGCGAAAAACATTAGGAGTACAATGATGCAAACTTTCGAAGACCCTTCTGAAAGTGGAAAGCGAATTGAAACCCGACTTTTCCGCTATCTCCACCAAAGAATCCTGAGTGGTCAACAAGAGATTCTCCGCATACTTGATTCGGAGATTATTCACATAATCATAAAATGTAAAACCATTCTCCTGGTTAAAGAATCTACTGAGATAAGTACGATTCGTGCCTACCAAACGTGCCACATCCGACAATTTAAGCCTTGGATTAAGGAACAGTTTTTCCTCAATGAACAATTTGTTAACCATCTTGGAGATTTCTCCCTCCAACACGGGAGCATCATGTTCTTCACAACCAGACGGACTAGCAGCATCCTGCAACTCATCCATCACAGACTCATGGCGATACAAGAAGTAGCTCACCACCATCCACGCTATCAATGAGCACAGCATATACAGATTATCGATATTAGCATCAAACATATAGCAACTTATCGTCCACACCACTAGTATGACAAAGAAACTGCTCAATATGCCTCTGAGCCAATGCAGATTGATGTTCTCCTGATAAGAAAACCGCTCCTTGAGCTGGCGCTGATAACGAGCTATCAAGAAGAACATCAACACATAGGTAGCAGTGCCATAAAGAGCACCCAAACCAGCAAGAACATCAAACCAAAAAATCTTACGAGTAAAAGCATACAGGATCAGAGGCAATAAAAATACCGCCTCATGCATAATGCCCTTTCGCCAAGTTAGCCATCCTGGCTTCACCAACTCCATCAAGACGAATGTATAGAAAGGAATGATTACCATATCTATTGCATTCATCAGATACCATACGTTGGAATGTGCGCCAATGCCATCTACGAATAGAAACAAGTCTTTCAGGCACTCCATATCCAATATCGCCATCAGACAAGTGATGAGTCGGGACAGTTTCTCCTTGTTCTTCCGGTAAAACATCCAAACCATCATCGAATAGAACATCACGCACAATCCATATATAAAGAAAGTAATATGCTCCGTCATTTCTTCATCTGGAAATTAAGTTTACCGCCATTCAAAATGTCCGTATGAGATAGCTTGTAACCATCTAACGGCTTATTGTTCAAGCTCATCTTTTGTATATAGAAAGCATCTTTTGATACGCCGTCTGCCGTTAAGACAAACTTCTTGCCATTCTCCAAATTCAGCGTTACCTTGTCGAAACTTGGGGTACCTATATAATAATAAGGTGTACCAGGACAGACAGGGTAAAAGCCGATAGCGGAAAAGACATACCAAGCCGACATCTGCCCGGCATCATCATTGCCCGACAATCCACCAGGAGTATCATTATACTCGGTCTGCAAGATGTGATGCACTCGCTCTTGTGTCTTCTCGGGTGCCCCAGCCACATCATAGAGATAAGCCACCTGATGGCAAGGCTCGTTACCATGCCAATACCATCCATTGTCAAACATCTTGTCTAAACGAGAGATAACTTTCTCATTTCGTTCTATCTTTTCTCCCTCTTTCAGACGTCTCTTCTCTTCCTTGTCTATCAGTTTTTCCGATTTGTCCATCGGTTTGCTATTGCGTATCACCTCGAACAAGCCCTCTGGATTCTGCGGTACATACCAAGTATAGTGGCAGGTAGCCCCCTCGGTGATGTAGCTCTTGCGATGCACCAAGTCCTCGTTGCCTTCCCACTTACCATCCTCGTGTCGGCCGTCAGCCCATCCAGTAATAGGGTTAATGACATTACGCCAATTCTCTGAGCGACGCATCAGCTCATCATAGTCCTCTTGATACTTCTTAGTTTGCGCCTCATCCTTGCAAGATGCGAGCAACGCCTTCGCCATCTGAGCCACAGCATAGTCATCGTATGCATATTCCAAGGTACGAGAGGTCTGCTCGTTGGTATGGAAAGCCTCCTCCACCATATCCTCCAACGGGATGTAACCATTGTCGATATACGACTTGATGGCTCTCCTTCCCTTACCGTCTTGATAATCCTTATAGACGTATGGCGTAGAGAAAGCATTCATGCGCATACCCTCGTAAGCCTTCTCTGCATCAAAGTTGCGAATCCCTTTGACGTAGGCATCCGCCAGAGCTGCACTAGCATGGTCACCTATCATCGCCGCCGTATAACTGTTCCAGCAAGGGAAGATAGGCATCCATCCTCCCTCCTTGTACATCTGCACCAAAGATTGCATCATCTCCCCCGACATCTTCGGGGTGATAAGACTGTAGAGAGGAAGCTCGGCACGATAGATATCCCACATCGAGAAGTCGCCATATTTCTTGAAGTTTGCATAGGCTGGAACAGCATAGCCCTTGGAGCTAAGGGTTGCGCCCCCCATTTTGAGGACTCCTGTGGAAAACTCAGGATAGTCGCCATCGACATCACTCATCTCGTGAGGGAGGAAAGAGGCACGATAGAGCGCACCATAGAATTGGTTGACCTTCGCCGTATCCCGGCTCTCCACGTCGATGGTGTGCAGACGGTCGCACCATAGTCCAGCTGCATACTCCATCATACTATTGAAATCCAATCCTCCATACATATAATTCTCTCCATTAAGATTGGCCAAGGCATTTTCTCGACTGGTGAAAGAAGTGCCCGACATCCATTCCATCGCCTTTCCAGCCTTACCTCTGAAGGTGAGCCAAGCACCAATACGTGGTTTACCTTGCATCTTCAAGCCACGAAGTATCTTGTTTTCTCCTTCAAAGACACCATAATCTACCAAGTCCTTGGGGTCATAAGCCAACACGAAATGCCCGCTGAAACCTGCAGGCTTTCCCCATCCCTGGTAGATGCGATGCACAGGATTGTAGCCATAGACCACATGATTGATGGTGTCAATCTCGATGTAGCCCTGTCCCTCATCACTGTTTGGATTAATGACCAAATGCACCAACTCATCCTTGTCGGGAGTCACCCGAAGGATGGAAGTATGACTCAGAGCCGTCATCTCTGCCTTGAGATGTTCATCCTTGAGATTCACCGCATAATAATGAGGATGAGAGACCTCATCTGCATGGCTAAACGGCGTAGCACGCTGCTCGGGCTGCAAACGAAGTTTACCGCCTAGAGCTGCCACCGTGAAGGAGCCATAATCCTGTGTACATCCTCCCACTAGCCAATGGCTGCAACGGAAACCTTGTAGCTGAGTATCCTTATAATAATAAGGTGCAATGCACTTCTGCTCTGTATCTTGTGTCTGCGGGGTCCAGAAATTCTGTCCGTTTGGTACGAGCACGGCAGGAAGAGTCTGTCCGTGCTCCTCGCTTCCCTTGCCAAACATACCTGCGGTCTGGGTGTTAGCTTGCGCCGTACCCACCATCGTATTGATGGCGTTGAGCTGGCGGATATGCTCCAAGTTGTGGATGCGCTCATGCATTTCCTGTTTCCAACTGTTCCAAGAATAGTAGCGAGTGCCATAGATTACCTGCCCCACAGGCGAGAGCTTGATGTCACGCTCATTGAGCATAAACTTCACCAACACACTATCCTGCGGATTCTTATAAAATATCATCTGTAGATTAGCTGCCATCGGAACCACACGGTCCATCTTATCCACCTCATCGCCTAACACTACAGAAGACTCCTCTTCTCTGGCTCCAGCAGGAGGCAAAGTAACATCAAAGAGAAGGGACAACAGACGATAGAGTGCCGTATCGTGACCAAAGCGCAAAGTAGCCGAAGACTTTTCCGAAGCCAATGCTGCATCAGCCTCAGCCTCTATGTTCTGCCAAAGCGAGATGGCACATCGGGCAGGTATCTCCTCATTGGTAGCCTCGCTTCCATTATTGATGGTCATCCTGCGGTTGTTGGCTTCATAGAAGGCACGGAACTCATCATCCGTAAAGAGTGCATTCAGCCCGTCCTCTATATCCTGCGGATAAGAAGGGAAATTCAAACCTACATCTTGGATAGACGAAGTTACTGCTTGCATCTCCCCCATCAACTTCAGCGGTTCATCTACTTTACGGATGTCCTTGAAGAGTTGATGCAGAAATCTATCTGGCGACACCTGCGCCACGACATTCGTTCGTTTCTCCAAAGCCTTGATTTCGGGCGACACGTATGCAATCCAAGCCATATCGGCGGAATCGGTCTTCACATCCATATTCAAACCTGGCTGGAGCATACGAAGCTCTGAAGTAAAAGCCTGCATACTCTTGGCGCATCTATCCACTACGCTGGAGCGTGCTTTCACATGATTGCCTGCCGCAAAGATTTGTGGATAATGCTGGTACATACGGAGAGCAATGCCTTGATGCTGGAGCGCACCAAGTTTAGAGAGCTTTCCACCATTGCCCATGGCGTTATCCACCACTCGCTTTAAGAGAGCCTTCACCTTCAAGCCGAGAGGAGTGAGATTGCTCTCATCCTCGAAATGCTGATAAATCCAAGTATAACGATTGTCGTGAGGCATCCATCGAGAGCCATGACGACCGTAATGGCTGATATAAAAAGGAGTAAAGCCAGCTGGAAGCTGATTCAAGGAATCCGCGAGCCAAGCAGTAGCCTTTCCGAATGTTCCAGTCTTTACCTCAGGACCATTCGGATAAGCATAATATACGCCACCCAACTGTTGGCGTGTCTGGGCTTGCATTCCCAAGGAGCAAGCCAACGCTATATATAATACTATTTCTTTTCTAATCATACTAAATTATCAAACGAAGTTTTATCCGCTTTATTGTCATAGGCGATACCAGTTTACCTCCACTCTAGTTTCCAATCTATCCCCAAGGGATTGTTCTCCATCCGTAGAACCCAGGGGAGAATTCGGTTGGTAGCAATCTGCATCATCGTGCCATCCTGCTCTGCCTTCACAGTAACACTCTCGGCATCTCGTGAGATTTGCTTCCATTGGATTCCATTATAGACAAAAGAGCCGGTATCTAAAAGTTGGCGCAAAGCCTTTCTGGAAATAAACAAGAAGGTTCCGTCGCTATTACCATTGTTGCCTTTCTTGTCGCATACATAGAGGTTCTTACCTTTCTGTGGATTGTCCCAGCAAAAGCCATCAGCCTCATCCAGCTGTTTGCGAGGTATCAGATAGACCGACTGATTGCATTTCAGAAGCAAAGTATCAGGGACACTCATGGAATCCACGCCCACCTCCCAATTGCGGTATTGGCGGTTGAGCACAAAGTGAGATACACACTCCGTAGGGATAGTTTTCAAATAGTTATCCACAGTATGTGAAAAAGTTGTGGATTTCTCTTTCTTCTTATCTTTCAGAGCATTTACGCCCTTATCAACACCATTTTCCGCTACATAATAAAATGGAAGAACAAGTTTTCCACCACTTATCAACATATCGTGGGTTATAAACTTTCGTTTCCACTTATCGTCAAAATTCTTATTCTCTCTTTCTGCAATCCGCCTTTTATATGCCTCCTCTTCCGACTCTCTAACTACCCTTAGTTTCTTTCCATTCGAGAGATGAACAGTGTATTCAGGGAACATAGGCATCCCTACGAGATACAGGTTCTGACCCGCCACGGGATAGAGTCCCAACATATTGAAGACAAGCCAAGACGACATGGCTCCACTGTCATCATTGCCGGGCAATCCATCAGGTGTGTCGTCATAATGATTATTCACAATCTGATAGATACGATTCACGCTCTTTTGTGGACAATCAGCCCAATGGTAAAGATACGGCGTCATAAAACTCGGTTCATTCGCCACATTATAATGACCATTGGCGAAGAAAGTATCGAGCCGCTTGACGAAAGCCTCCTTGCCACCACAAGCCACTATCAATCCCGGCACATCATGCGGAATGCTCAAGCTATACTCAGCAGAGAGAGCCTCATAAAAAAAGGTGCTCCACCAAGGCAGATACCACGGTGCCACTTTGGTATCGGGGCGATAGGGAATCATCGGATGATAGACCTTCGACTTGCCCCAAGGCACGGAGTCGAGCCACCTTCCATCCTTATCACGAGGCATAATAAAGCCCTTCATCCCCTGCCACTCATAGTCGCTGCGCCACAGGTTGCGCCAGTTATCCGAGCGCTTCATATATTTTTCGTAGAGATCTAGATGATTCAAACCTTTCGCGACTTGGGCGATGCACCAATCATTATAACTATACTCCACGGTTCGGTTGCCAGCCCTGTCGATGCCGTATGGAATATAACCTAGTGAATTATATTCCAGCAATCCACCCCTACCATGCTTCTCAGTAGGTATGCTGCCATAATAGCCATCACTGTCGGTAGGCGGAACTTCCGCATCCTTCAGCATCGCCTGCAATGCGAGTTCGTAATCTATGCCCTTCAGCTTCTTGGCAAAGGCATCGGCAATCACTATCTCTGCATTGCTTCCGCCTTGTGTCCTACCGTTCCAATTACCGCTTCGGGCATCGGGCATATAGCCATCGTGCTTGTAGATATTCAATAGCGAGTTGACCATATCTCGCTGCTTATCCTCGTCTATCAAGGTCAGCAATGGCATGGAGGTGCGATAGGTATCCCAGATGGCATAATAGTCGTCGTAATAAGGTGTAGAAGAGAAATGAGGGTTTTCCCCAGATTTATCCACTGGCATGAGCATCGTATGATAGATGCCTGTATAGAACATTCGCTTCTGTTTCTCGGTACTTGAGATTTCTATTTTCTTCAGTTTCTCGTTCCAAGTCTTCCTGACTTTTGCAACTTGTACATCGAACTTGCAAGAAGGGATATTGAGCTTCGCTTGCTCAATACTAACATGAGATATGCCAACTTTCAGATTGAGGACTTCCGACTTGACGGGAATCGTCAGCCAACGAGATGCCTCGCCTGCACCTTTCCCGAAAGGAGTATCAATATGAGACCGTTTTTCCCTCGTTTTCATTCCATCTCCCTCTATATAGAAGAACACGGTATAAGGTCCACCATTATTCCAACCACCTCTCACCGTGGTCCAGCCCTGTATAGTTCTTCCATCCACTTGCTCTACATGAGCATCCACCAATTGCTGAGTCTCTCGCTTGTTTACAATCGTATCCATTCCCAAAAACGAGACCGCATCTATTAGCAAACAAGGCTCTTGATAAAGAGACTCCTTTTGTGTCTTCAGATTACTCTTAGAATACTTTTCTTTTTCCTTTCGATAAGTGATTCGATAGAAGGCGCAACGCTCAGAAGATGTAATCTCCGTTTGGATACCATCCTCATAGGAGCAAGCATAATATCCAAGCGAGATCTTCTCAGAAGTTCGCTTTTGTTCTATTAAAGGAATCTCAATGATCTCTCCATGAGGAGCCAGCACATGAAAAACAGCACCTTTCCCATCCACTGCCGTAAAGCGATAACGTCCATTCTTCTTGCTCAAGAAAGGTTGTATCAAGACATTTCCATACTTCTGTCCTCCACCCGTTCCACTGACGTGCATCTGCGAGAATCCCTTGATAAGCTCCGGCATTGGAGCCCATCCTGCATTCGGCATACTCACGGCATCCGGTCCTGGTTTCGCCATACCATACGGCATACAAGGACCAGGGAATGTTCTGCCCAATCCCTCACTGCCAATACGTGGGTCAACGTACTGGGCATAATCCTTTGCCATTAACGACAAAAGGTTAATGGAAACACACAGAAAAAATAGCCATAACTTCTTCATATATCGTCTTCTATCTTTAGCACAAACCTATTAATATATACGATTCTACAAACTGAAAATGCGCCAAAACATGAGAGATTTAACGTTTTTGGCGCAGTTTCAGACTAACCTTACTAGATTACTCGCAAGAGAATATCTATCCCTTTCATTTCCTCAATAGCTTCTCAAAGACCTCTGGACGATCGAGATTGACCAAATCCGCCCCACTCTCCAACACCTGCTGGAACTGCGAGGTATCATCCTCCTGACAAGCCGCCATTACCTTGATGTTATAGAGAAGACAATAATTCAAAAATTGTGGGGTGATATTTTGCGGAGCTATCTCTACGTATGCTGGATAACAGATTTTCTGCCAATATTTCAATCGTTCAATGTTTGAGGCATTCACTTTTATTTTAAGGTCAGCTGCCTTCGACACCATTTCTCGGAGCATGTGCTCATCGGCAAACCAAAAGAAGCTCTTGACTGAATATCCTTTCTCCCTCACCAGTTTTACCAAGTCATCAACAGGTGTTCCCTTCTTTACATCGAAAAACACACTCGCCTTGCCTTTCAAATGGTCGAGCATCTCGGCAATGGTAGGAACCGATGTTCCTGCATATTTCGGCGAGAACCAAGAACCCGCATCTAGCTTGCGTACATCGGCAGACTTCATATCCTTCAATAGTCCCTTTCCATTGGTCGTCCTATCCAATGTCTCATCGTGGAGATTGAAGAGCACCCCATCCTTGCTGCGGCGCACATCCACCTCTATCCACTTGGCTCCGTGAGCCAAGGCGGAATCGGCAGAAGCAATGGTATTCTCTGGAGCCAAGGCATTGGCTCCCCGATGCACCACCATCTCAATTTTTGCCTTATTATGAGGAACAATGCTTTGCTCTATGTTCTTGAACAGCACTTCCATATAGCCATGCGCCATCACAAAGGCTTTGCTGGAAGTTTGCTTGGTAATATCTTTCTTGACGAAAGGGAAGCATTCATTCAGAGCCCAAGTCTCCGAAACCTTATAAGGCGGATGCTTGTCATAATCCACGTCCAGCATCGCACTGACGATGCCATCATCCACTCTCGTTACCTCATAATTCGGAATAGAGACGGTAAGCTTTACCCGCCCATCATTTACATCACAGCGAACAATAGGTCGTATATGGACATAATAGGAAGATGCACCCCCCGAATGAGAGGCGATGCATGGCAAATAACCTCTAGCCAAGATAACCCCTAAGTCCTTATCCGCCATTTCTATCTTTGAACTGGCATTGCTAAAGGTTTTCAAGAACCAATAGTTTAAATCTACATATAGCTGATTTTTTGTCTTGCCTGATACAGAAATTGTCTTTTCGAAAGTCAAGGCATTATCTTTATCCAGTTGGTCTTTGGCAACCAGATAAAGAGCAATGTCACGCCAAGCATGCCCATACTGATTTTCTACATAGGCATTCACATCTGCCCGGCTCAGACTTTGGGCTAGCATCACTTGCGAAATTAGCAAAAATAACAATAATAATAGATTTCTTCTCATGACAAAACTGTTTTTAAGATTAATACAAAGCTGTCCAATAGAACTATATAACACAAAGAATAGCCTAAATGGGGGGAGCAGCTGTACGGCTGCTCCCCAACTTACAGATGTCGTTTTTAATCCTAGTAACCTGGATTCTGTTTCCAGTTAGGATTGGTATCCAACTGGTTCTTCTTATGCAATGGGAAGATACGATGAGTCTTATCAAAGTTAGCATTTTCAAAACCTTTCTTATGGAAGCCATATTCATCCTCGAAATGACCGAAACGAATCATATCCATTCGACGAAGGTTCTCATCAAAGAACTCACGACCACGTTCCTCGTAAATTTCATCCAATGTTGGATTATGGTCAATCTCGGGAGCATGAACGTAAGAACGGATCTCATTGAAAAGCCCCTTGGCATCTTTACCCGATGTAGCCTGAGCACCACGAGTCAAAGCCTCAGCCTTCATCATTAAGATGTCGGCATAGCGAATCAATGGAATGTCATTAGACTGGTTACGGCTATTTTTAAAGTCTTCATTGCTCACAAACCATTTGATGGAACGAGCGCCCTGACGCCATCCTTCTACATTATCGCCAACATCCAACTCTGCGGTCTGCTTTGTCAACTTGATATTTGGCTCCAACACTAATGGATTGCCGTCACGATCTTTACAAACTCTCTCTGTAGGCAGAAGCGTTTCAGGGTCATACACATGAACTGTACCTTGAAGCACCATTGTATTTCGCTCATCTCCAGGAAGATTGAAACGAGCAGCCGCTTCAGGAGTGACGGTTATATATCCACCACCTGAATTAGACAGAGCTGTACCATAATAACTAGGAGACAACTTCTTGATATCCTTATAAGAATGGGAACGACCATACTGCATACCCGTTGCATCCAATGTATGATAAGGCATTGCATAAATGAAATCCTTGATTTCTCCCTTCTCTACCAATTCTGTATTGTTTGGAGCAAACTTGAAGCGGTAAGCCACAGGACCTAACTCGAACTTACTAGAATTGATAATCTTATCACAAGCTTCCACACAAGCATTGAGCTTCTCGTTGCTATAGTTGGCTGCATCATATTGATCAACAGAAGACGCTGTGTAAACTGGCCAGTTGATATACAAACGAGCCAAGAGACCGTATGCCATATACTTGTTAGGCTTACCATAGTTCTCGCCAGTTGTCTCTTCTGGCAATTGGTCAGCTACAGCCAATAGCTCGCTCTCTATCCATTTCGCCACGTCTGCACGAGGTTGGCGAGCGGTAATATCCAATCCATTCTTCTCGGCGTATGTCTTATCTACAATTGGAGCGTCGCCAAAATTATCCATCTCCAAGTAGGTAAAATAAGCACGAATGGCACGAGCTGCATACTTATACTTATCTTCTGCATTAGAATTGATTACCTCATTAGCTTTCACCACACCTTCACCCAACACATTCATCCAATCAATCGTAGCACACTCATCATTGAAATTATGAAGTGTTGTATTGGAATAAGCATACGAATCCAACCAGTTTCCACTATACGACAAAGCTGTAAACTCATCACTTGACAATGCCTGTGCCTCCATAAAACGACGCCCAAAGCAATCGCGCATTTGAAAATAGATTCCTGCCATTCTGGCTTCACTAGCAACATTGTTACCAGGATAATCAGAATATTGAGAATCCATAGGCACATCCAAATCCGTACAACTCACAGCTAAAGTTGCCAAACTAGCTGCAAATAGCGTTTTAATATTTAGTTTCATATATCTAAGCGTATTTAAATGTTGTTAGAAATTAATTTTAGCACCCAACATAATCGTACGAGTATGTGGATAGTTACTCCAACGATAATCCACTCCTGGGTCGATGCCACCGAGGTTTACCTCTGGATCCAATCCCTTATAGCTTGTGATGGTGAAGACATTGTTGGCTGTAACATACAACTGCAAACTATTCAACCATCCATCCAAATTACGGAAGGTATAACCCAAGGTAAGGTTCTGCAAACGAACGTAAGAACCATTCTCGATAAACTTATCTGATGGGATATTTGAACTTTTATCCGTAGCAGGACGATCGGTAATGAATTCTTTCAACACATTCTTGCCACCAGCAAAGAAATCTGGAGCAGTATAGTGGGCACGAAGTCCATTATAAATTTTATTACCGAAAACTCCTGTAAAGAAGAAGGAAGCACTCCAATTCTTGTAATTGAACGTATTATTCCATCCGACATTTAACTTAGGTTGTGCACAACCAGTAATGGTACGATCCTTGAATGTTGGAGACTTTGTTGTAGTACCTGTACGTTCACCCGTCTCCGCATCATGCTCATAATACAAAGAAGTACCATCCTTGTCATATCCAGCAAATTCATAGGTAAAGAATGTTCCCAAAGGTTGACCTTCCATAATCTGCTGAGTATAGCCATTGGAAGAAACACCAGCCACCATAGGATCTCCCTGGGTAAAGGAAGCCGTACTGTACTGCTCATTGGTCAACTTCTTTACCTTGTTTTTATTATGAGAAAGATTCAAAGTAGTAGTCCAAGTAAAGTTCTGATTTTGCACAGGAATAGCGTTGATAGAGAACTCAACACCTCGGTTGCTTATCTCACCCACATTAGCTGCTATCGTACTAAATGGATAAACGAAAGATGATACTGGATAATTCCAAATCAAATCCTTTGTATCTTTGTCATAATACTCGATGGAACCATTGATGCGCCCATTGAAGAAAGCATAGTCCAAACCAACATTTAACATACTAGTTTTCTCCCACTTCAAATCCGGATTAGCCAACTTGGTTGCCACCAACGTAGCATAGTTTTTACCATTGATGGTTGATATAGCACCATTCGCACCGTAAGTCGTTACAGCAGTATATGCGCCAAAGCCTAAAGCATTACCACTGACACCATAGCCCACACGAAGCTTTAAGTTGGAAAGTTTCAAGGCATCCTTCAAGCCATCCATAAACTTCTCTTCCGTAACATTCCAAGCACCAGAAACAGATGGGAAATAACCCCACTGATGACCATCGCCAAACACAGACGAACCGTCACGACGAATAGTAGCCTGCAACATATAACGACTATCATAAGAATAAGACAAACGCCCATAGAAAGATATGTTGCGAATGGTCTCCTTAGTACCACTCTCCACTGCTGTCATACCGTCGATAGTACCTGCATACTTCAATTGGTTCCAGCCCAACTTATCATCGAAGAAGTTGTGAACAGTCAGACCGAAACCATCATTATTGACACGTTCTTCCCATGAGTAACCAGCCATCAAACCCAACTTGTGCTTCTTGGCAAAAGTAACATCATAGTTGAGGTAAGTTTCAAAAGTCTGGTCATGACCTTGGTAAGTGCTACGGTTGGCACGTCCTTGGTAATCGCTGATACCATTGAGCTGACTATTATGAGAATCGTATGCGCTATATGTACGCTGCTTATTGCTATACTGATAGTTAGCATTCCAAGTCAATCCCTTGACAATATTTGCAGTAGCCTTTCCAATAAACTGCATACGCTTCCACTCAAACTCAGAGGAATCCTCTGCTATAAGAGAAAGAGGATTGTAGTTGCCTGAGCCATCACCCTTGCTCCAAGAACCATCTTCATTGCGGATAGGAGTGGTAGGATTAAAGTAGTTCATGGCATCAAGCACAGAGCCACCCTCATTGTTCATTGGCACACCCTCATGCTTACCATACATAGCATTCAAACCAGCAGAAAGATCCAAGTGATCTTTCAGTACCTTAGAACTAATCAATGAACGGAAGTTGATGCGGTGCATATCCGTACCCTTGATGATTCCCTCACGGTTATTGTAGTTGAGGGAAGCCATATAAGTAGATTTCTTGCTTCCACCATTGATGGAAAGATTATGGTTATGACTGATACCCGTACGAAGAACCTCCTTCTGCCAATCGGTAGAAGCACCATAATCGTAAGCATAATCCAAATTATTTGCCTTCACATAACCACGAATATCATCGGCAGATGCCATATCCAAAGTCTTGGAAATATGGTCAAAACCCACATATCCAGAATAAGACACATTCACACGGTCTTGGTTGTTCTTACCTTTCTTTGTGGTAATCATAATCACACCATTGGCGGCCTTCGAACCATAGATAGCTGTGGCAGAAGCATCACGGAGCACGTCGATGCTCTCAATATCATCTGGAGCAACCATAGAAATATCGACTCCTGGAATACCGTCTATCACATAATATGGCTGCATCGCCTCGCCTGTACGAAGAGAAGAAGCACCACGAAGAGTCATGCTCGTAGAACCATTAGGGTCGCCCGAAGAAGTAACCACCAATCCTGGCACCTTGCCCTGAAGCATCTGCGCTGGGTCGGTATATACGCCCTTGTTCAAATCCTTGGCATTCACGGTAGTTATGGAAGAGGTGACATCCTTACGACGCATTGTGCCATAGCCTACCACAACCACCTCGTTGAGGGCAGTGTTGTCCTCGTCCATCACCACTTGGCTGTTGCCACTAGCCTTGATGGTCTTAGGAGTAAAGCCAATATAGGTGAGCTTCAACTTGGCTCCCGGCTTCACGTTCAAGGTGTACTTACCGTCTATGTCGGTAACTGCACCATTGTTGGTACCCACCTCCATCACGCTTACACCGATGAGAGGCTCGCCATTGGCATCCTTCACGGTGCCGCTGACCTTACTTTGTGCAAATGTGAGCGAACTCACCAGCAGAAGGGCGGAAGAAAAGAGAACTCGTTTCAGGTTTCTTCCCATTGTCTTTTGTTCTATTTGCATAATTTATTAGATTTAATAAAATTATTGTCGATGCAAAGGTAATGCTACCAAATTACATCGGGTTTAGATTTCTGTTTCATTCTGATGAAGATAAAGATGAAATTGCTGGAGAAGAGAGAGAGATTAGTCGTCTATCCCAAAAGTCTTTCCTCCATAATTCACTTGGGGGGCTACTTGTACCTTCAAGTCTTCAATCTCAACATCCTTTGCTTTTTCTACATAAACTCCATATACCTTATTATATATAAAGCCTTCGCCACGACAAGGGCGCTTGTCATATACACCGCCATCGTAACTTGTCAACTTCTTCAAGTTGAGATGTACATTATTGAGATAGATATTATTCACTTTATCCTGTGTGTCTCCACCGATAAAGCAACCATTTTCGGATGTGGCATAGATGTTATTGAAGTAGATATGGCTCACCTCGCCACATCTTCCCACGGTCTGCCCCTTGGGGAATCGCCAGTTGGCATCCTTATGGTTGCCATTGGCACGGGGATAGGAGGTTACATAGATAGGCTCCGCCTTGCCCCACCACACATCGCTCCAAAGACGGCAATCCAAGATGATGTTGGAGAATACCACATTACTTACTGTACCCTCGTCACGATTCTGGATACCGAGTCCACGGTTACTGCCCTTGATGACGCAGTTGTCGATGGCAACATTGTAGATGGAATCCATATTCTCGCTTCCAATCTTCACCGTGCAACTACGGCTCTCCATCACACAATTCGTCACCACGATGTCGTGACAAGAACCGTATTCCTCATATTCTCGTCGATTCTTCAGGCAGATGGCATCGTCGCCACTGGTGATATGGCAGTTGGCGATGCGCACATGCTTACTATGATCGATGTCAATGCCGTCGCCGTTGCGAATCTTCAAATTGTTGAGCAAACTGATGCCATCTATCACAGCTCCATCGCAACCGATGAGATGCACCGTCCAATAAGCTCCCTCCTTGATGGTGATGTCGCGAATACTAAGATTTTTCACTCCCATCAAAGTAAGCACATGCGGACGAGGATCGAAGGTAGTGACCGGCTTGAGTTCATAGCTATCAAAAAGCTCCGAACCCATAAATTGGATGCCATTGCCATGGATGGTGCCATGACCTGAGAACGAAAGATTCTCCACATCCTTCGCCCATATCCACATCATGCCCTCACCCTCGTTTTTTCCGAAGGCACTGAGATGATAGATACTTTCATCAGGATTGGCTTTCCACACAGAGTTAGTCTCCAGAACGACATTCACGTTCGACTTCAACTGTACGGGACCAGAGAGAAATACATGGTTGGAAGCAAACACAACATCGCCACCGCCAGCATTCGTACAAGCATCCACGGCCTTCTGAATGGCGGCAGCATCATCACTGATTCCGTTGCCTTGGGCACCGAAATCCATCACATTGAAGTTACGACCATAGAGTAAGCAGGGTATGGCCAGTAAGATCAACAGGTTTATAGTTAACTTCTTTATCATTCGCGTTAACGATTATTAGTTTAAAGATTATTGCAGTGCAAAAGTAAGTAAAAAAAATAAGAATAGCAATAATTTCGCCAAGAAATTGCATTTTCACAGGTAAAATATACCTATTTATTCGCATTGTCAACCAACAGTAATCCTATTCCATCTACAGTAAAGAATGCACACATCGCATATTTATACCGCATATTATTTGCATAAACCTAGCATTTTGCTACAAATTATCACGCTTTATGCAAATAATATGCAAAATTATTTGGCAGTTTCGTATTTTTGCAGTAATTTTGCAACCGCAAACGAATAAAAATACAACGTATGAAAGTAAAGAATAGCAGATTGGAAGCATTGAAGATGCTCATCTCCAGCCAAGAGCTGAGTTCGCAAGAGCAACTCTTGCAAGCTCTCCACAAGGAAGGGTTCGAGATTACGCAAGCCACATTGAGCCGCGACCTGAAGTTGCTCAAGGTTGCCAAGGCAGCTTCATCCAGTGGCAAATACGCATACGTACTTCCGAATGATGCACTCTATAAAAGAGTCCCACATCCTTCATCCATCAGCAAGATGGCACTGAGCACGGGCTTTCAGTCTATCAATTTCTCCGGAAATATGGTAGTTATCAAGACGAGACCGGGATACGCTAGCAGCATCGCTTACAACATAGACAACAGCGATATTCCCCAAATCCTTGGAACTATCGCTGGAGACGACACCATCTTCCTCGTAAAAAAGAAAGGAACAACCGAGGAGGAAGTCATCGAGGTCCTTTCGGAAGTAATTCCAGAAATCAACCATAGATTTTAATTCTCGGAAGAGGATTTCATCTATCGTTATATTTTAATTTACAAAGAAACAAGAACATTATAAAAGATAAAGAGAAAAATGGAAGAAGTTAAAGTAATGGTGGCTGACGAAAGTCACATTAAGTATATCGACACCATTCTGACTACAATCGCAGAAGCAGCTAAGAAACGTGGTTCAGGTATCGCCAAGCGTTCACCTGAGTATGTTGCCACCAAGATGCGCGAGGCCAAGGCTGTCATTGCCCTGCAGGGGGAGAAATTCGCAGGCTTCAGCTACATCGAGACATGGGGCAACAAGCACTATGTCACCACATCAGGTTTGATCGTTCACCCAGACTTCCGAGGCATCGGACTGGCAAAGCGCATCAAGAACCTCACCTTTACGCTCGCCCGACAGCGATGGCCTCATGCCAAGATTTTCTCTTTGACATCCGGTTCGGCTGTGATGAAGATGAACACCCAGCTGGGTTATCTCCCTGTCACCTTCGCCGACTTGACCGACGATGAGTCATTCTGGCGTGGTTGCGAGGGCTGCATCAATGTGGATGTCCTCCACCGCACCAACCGCAAGTATTGCATCTGCACCGCCATGCTCTTCGACCCAGAGGAGCATCTACCTATCAAACTTCCTAAGGAAGTGATAGAGAGAATCAAGAAGATTGACGGTCCAAGCTGCGAGCTTGAAGCATAAACCTATTATAATAGGAACAGGCATCAGAAATGCCCATTTAACACTTAACATTTAACATTTATCATAAAGTTATGGCAAATAAGAAAGTAGTAGTCGCATTTAGCGGCGGTCTCGATACATCATACACAGTAATGAAGTTGACCCAGGATGGCTGGGATGTTTATGCAGCATGCGCCAACACAGGTGGTTTCTCTGCCGAGCAGTTGAAGACCAACGAGGAGAACGCATACAAGTTGGGTGCCAAGGCATACGTCACTCTCGACGTTACCCATGAGTACTATGAGAAGTCATTGAAATACATGATTTTCGGCAATGTGCTCCGCAACAACTGCTACCCTATCTCAGTTTCTTCCGAGCGTATCTTCCAGGCTATCGCCATCGCTCGTTATGCGAAGGAGATTGGCGCTGATGCCATCGCTCACGGAAGTACAGGTGCAGGTAACGACCAGATTCGTTTCGACATGACTTTCTTGGTGATGGCTCCTGGTGTAGAGATTATCACCTTGACTCGCGACAAGGCTCTCTCTCGCAAGGAGGAGGTTGACTACTTGAACGAGCACGGTTTCTACGCTGACTTCACCAAGTTGAAGTACTCTTACAACGTAGGTATCTGGGGAACCAGCATCTGCGGTGGTGAGATTCTCGACCCAACACAGGGTCTTCCAGAGGAGGCTTACTTGAAGCACGTTACTGCCAAGGAAGAAGAGGCTGAGCTGAAGATTACCTTCGAGAAAGGTGAGATTGTAGCCGTGAACGGCGAGAAGTTCGACGACAAGATTGCTGCCATCCAGAAGATTGAGGAAATCGGTGCATCTTACGCCATCGGTCGTGACTGTAACGTAGGCGATACCATCATCGGTATCAAGGGCCGTGTAGGTTTCGAGGCTGCAGCTCCTAAGCTCATCATCGAGGCTCACAGATTGCTGGAGAAGAGTACTTTGAGCAAGTGGCAGCAGTACTGGAAAGACCAGGTAGGCAACTGGTACGGAATGTTCCTCCACGAGAGCCAGTACTTGGAGCCTGTAATGCCAGACATCGAGGCTATGCTTACCTCTTCTCAGCGTCACGTGAATGGTACGGCAATCCTGAAGCTCCGTCCTTACAGTTTCCAGACCGTAGGTATCGACTCTCCAGACGACTTGACCAAGTCTAAACTCGGTGAGTATGGTGAGATGCAGCATGGTTGGACCGCAGAGGATGCCAAGGGCTTCATCAAGGTAAGCTCTACTCCACTCCGTGTTTACTACGGTATGCACCCAGACGAGCAAAGATAAAATTAGTGAAGAACGAAGAGTTGCAACTTTATGAATGTTCGATTCGTCTAACGAATATACAAACATTTAACAAGTACAACTATGGACAAGAAATTAACATTATCCCCAGACAAAAAGATAGCTGGTGTATGTGGCGGTTTGGCTGAGTTTTTTGACTTAGACCCCACATTAGTACGATTAGGATGGGCTGTAGCCACATTCTGTACTTGCTTTAGCGGCATCATCATCTATATTATTTGTTGGGCTATCATCCCAAATAGATACAAATGGTTAAAGTAGGAATATTAGGAGCAGCTGGTTATACGGGAGGTGAACTCAT
>ERZ808240.2051-NODE-2051-length-23222-cov-4.921224_pt1 | contig 23222 bp, 17 predicted proteins | sample MGYA00521084_ERZ808240 | MGnify/ENA primary metagenome ERZ808240 (study PRJEB31516, sample SAMN03275571) | gut metagenome | biome: mammalia-associated habitat; material: feces | host: Papio cynocephalus | place: Kenya | collected 2012-08-06 ...
AGCTTCAGCGCGCCAATTTTCACGCTTGAGGTATAGAACACGCGAACGGGATACGTCTCGTTTACCTCCATGGTGCGGGCGTCTTCATCCACCTTGAAATTGCGCAGCGGAATTAGCGTTGCGGGAATTTCGACCTTCACCGCATCTCCTACCGCCACATCGTCCGACTTCGTGACGGAAATATTAATGTCGGCAAGGTCGACCTGCGCGCCGTTGAGCGTTGGGGTGCCCTTGAATGTGTAGCTTGTTGTGTTGCCGCTTGTCGACACATCTGGGTCGCGATACACCTGGTCAGCAATCACAACCGCCTCGAAATCGTCCACTTGCATGTATTCGCCAAGCTTGTCGTCGAACGTAATATAGCCTGATTCGTTCTCGTAACCCTCGGTTACGTTCGTCGGGTAGCCTGCCGCCTCCACGATTTCCTTAGAGATGTCTTCGAAAATCTTCGCGAGCTCGGTAGCATTGGTGGCCGATTTGTAGAAGTCGGAATTGGCCGCCCTATTGCCGAAGCTCCAGGTGTACTGGTCCCAATAATCCCTCGAATACGTCGCATCAGGGTAATTGCTCGACGCCGCCTGCATGAACTTGTTTTCGTTGCTTGCGCCACCAGCGCTCACATCGGCCTTCGGGTTTGCGCCGCTAAAAATGCCAATGTCATACACCAAAGCGCCCGCGTCTTTCATCTCTTTGGCGGTAGCCACGGCAGTGCTCGCAACCCTGGGGTCAAATTCGCTGAACGACGTCGGCGTGCCGTCGGTGAAGAAGATCACGATTTTCTTGGCGCCTTCGCGATTGCTCGATTCAAGTTGCGATTTCGCAAGTTTAAAACCGTTATCGGCACGCGTGGCGCCTGCAGGTTCAATGCTATCAACAGTACCCTTGAACGAATCTTTCGTATCGTTGGTGCATGCGGCCATCGCCTTCATAACCTGGCTGTAATTGTAAGTGTTTTGCCCGTCGCGATACTTATCGTTGCCGACTCGGTTGCTCTCGTCGCCCGAGAACTTCACGACGGCAACCCGATGCTGTTTGTTTGCATCGGAAGCGCTCGCGTTCTGTTTCGCGATTTCGTCGATAAAGCCATTCGCGGCAGTCTTCAGTGCATCGATGCGCTTCGTTGAATCCCCATTTCCCATCGGGTCGGTCATCGAGCCCGACGCATCAAGCACCAGCACGATATCGAGGGGTGTTATCGAAGTCGACGCGATATTCGATGTAGAAGAAAGCGCCGAAAAAGCTGTGATGAAATCCGAATCGCCCTTAGAGATGCTTGTGCTGCCACTTGCGCCCGAAAGCACGATATCGCTCGTCTGTACCGTTTTATCGGTCCAAATTCGTCCAACATTCTCGGTCGTCTTTTCCATAAGCGCCGCCCAGTCGCCCATGGTGGACGCGTCGGCGATCGTTTCGATGTGCGCGGCCGCGCGAATGTTCGCATTGGCTGCATCGGGCGCATCGTCGGCAAACGCCGAAAGCCCCATAAGGGGCAATAACACGCATGCGAGCACCGCCGCGCACGCCAATTTCAATCGCTTCATGGCGTGGCCTCCTTCGCTACCGCAGTGTTGCGCTGAAACTCTGAATGCATTGAAGTTCTCACGACGCGCCCCCTCTCACTCGGGTTTCCCTCATTATTCGGCCAGCTCGGCATATGCGGAAGTGCCATCTCAAGACAAAAATGGCCAAAATCGCACACGCGATCTATCGATTATTTTGTTGGGCAACCCCCATCAATAAAAGGTGCGTATATACGAAAAGAGGGGGTTCGCATATACGAACCCCCTCGCATGAAGTGGCGTTTAACGTGTTAAATGCTCGCGGCATTTAACACGTTTCATAAAAAGCAGGAACTACTCGATTTGCTCGAAGGGGTAAAGGCGAGCGAAATTCGCGAATTGTAAACCGCTGAGCCTATTGAGCGCTCGATAGCATTTAACGGCCGCCAAGAATGTGGCGTCCGCAATCGTTGCAATTGTGCGACGTTGGCGGCGCTTCGTTGTTGCACTTGGCGGCTTCCACTAAAATCAACGCCAGATGCGAAAATTCCGACCAAGGGAGGAAACCATGCCCACTCGCGACCAGCGACGCGCGGAAGCCGCCAAGCACCTCGCTCTTATGAAGGGTGCGTTCGCCAAGGAAACGAAAGCCACCATCGACGCGGCCGTCATTTACAAAGACGGCGACGCGTTGACGCTCGAATTGCCCGAGCCCGCAGCCGACGCAACCGAAACTCAGGTGACCACCGATTTCACCATTACCGCGCTGCATCGCGCCGAGGGCAAAACCGCCATCGTCGACCCCGTTTCGTACACACGCCCCGGCGGCGCCTACGAAGACGGCTCGTTCGGCCCCGAGCAAATTCTGTGTTCTGAAAGCAACCTGTACCCCGTGCTGCGCGGCATGAAAGCCACCTATCATGACCAGAATCGCAGCTACATGTGCGGCATGCTGCTCACGAGCCGCGCGATGTATTTGCCCGATGTCGCATTCATTCGCGAGGGCGAGATTCGCACCGCGAACGTCATCGCCGTGCCCGAGCCCAACCGCGAGCGCGCGCTTGAAAACCACCGCTCCGAGCGCGAATGCCTCGACTGCCTCGACGACCGCATTCAAACCATACTGAACATCGCCGCCGCAAACGGCATCGAAACGCTTATAACCAACGCCTACGCATGCGGCCGCCAGGGCTTTGCTCCCGCGCAGGTCATCGAGCTGTTCCAAAAATGGATTGCCGCACACCCCGGCGCCATCAAGACCATCGTGTTCGCCGTGCCGCGCGCGATTTTCGACGCGTTCGACGAGGCGTTCGGCCAGCCCACCCCCGTCGAGGAGGCCCCCGTTGAAGCCGTACCAAGCGAAGAGGAGGACGAATTCGACTTCCGTTCCATCGACCTTCCCGAAGGCGTTACCATTCGCTAGATTGCCGCGCATCGGGCCCGGCGATGCGCGGTATCGCCGGGCCCCTGCAAGAAAAAATGCCGCTACTGGCAAAAATTCCGAGGTTTGCAGCTCCATTCTGAACGCTCGAAGCTTTTCACAAGGCAAAACACCAGGTCAGATAATCTCGGTACCGAGCGCATCGCTTTTCGATAATCAAAATCCTCAAGAAACAGCTGCAAACCTCGGAATTTTTGCCAACGCACGCCTTTTTTCTTGCAACGCGCAAAGCAGCTTAAATCGAATCTAAAACGCGCAATCCAATTTTGCCATTGCGCACGCCCGATGTCGCATATACCGTACCGTCGCTTGCAAGCAGCACAGCGTCAACGCCGGGCAGCGACTCGACGAAATCCAGTGCCCGGTCAATTCCCATAATCACCAGCGCTGTGGTATAGCCGTCGCCGTCGATCGAAGCATCGGAAATCACCGTTGCCGAAAGCACGTCGGTTTGTGCCGGCGATCCCGTCGCAGGGTCGAGGATATGGTGGAAGAAACGCCCATCGCGCATGAAGCAGCGCTCGTATACGCCGCTGGTCACCACCGATTTATCGCGCACGGAAACCACGGCGAATGATTCTTCGGGCGCGCACTCCCAAGCGGGAACCGGCTTTCGAAGGCCAACCTGCCACGGTTTGCCTTCTTGTTTTTCACCCAGACACACCACATTGCCGCCCAAGTTCACGATGCCGCGCGTCGCGCCTCGCTCGCGCAAAAGCCGCACGATGCCGTCGGCGATGAAGCCTTTCGCTATGCCGCCCAAATCGACCCATGCATCGGAATCCGTTATGCGCGCAAAGCACGCGTCACCAGCCGATTCCCCATCGTGCACCTCGACCACTCGCCAATTCACATGGGCGCGCGCGGCCGCAAGCGCGGCAGGCTGCGGCACCACGCCACGATGGAAATCCCACAGCGAGCATACGCCGCCCATGGTTATGTCGAACAACCCGCCCGTGCGCTCGCAGTAGCCGAGCGCCGCACGCAAAAGCTGCGCCAATTCGGCGCCGACGCGCGCCCACTCGCCGCGTGCATGATTGAGCGCATACAGCTGACTCGCCGGGTTGAATCGGTTGAACAGCTGCTCGTATTTCGCGCACAAAGCTTCAACCGCATTCAGCGCGGCATCGTCGACATCGGCCGAAACCGAGTTTACGGTATTGAAATGCAGAAACGTGCACGTCTTCATTTCAGGCTCAAACATTCTCGCCATAGCTTCGCGCCTTCACAAGAAAATCCCGTTCCCTATGGCAGAAAATCCGAGGTGTGCAGCATTTTTCGCGCCACGCGTTGCATTGTTCCGCATCCATCCTACTCGCATAAGAATTTGACCTGGGATTATGTACCTTCACACAGGAAATCAATCCAGCACGATGCTGCAAACCTCGAATTTTCTGCCAACCAAGAAGCAATTTTCTTGCGCGGGCTTCACTTCAAATCAAGCGCCGTCGCCCGCACGGAAGTTCGCGAGTCTCAATCTTCCAACGGCCCCATCAGGAACATGTTGTGCGTTGACTGAAACAGCAACTTGCCCGTAGCCGCCTCGCGCGTGGTTACGCGAATCACCGCGGTAGAGCGACCCTTGTGCAAAGGCTCGGTGGTCACATCAACTTTGCAGCACGGCACCGCTTTGAAGAAGTTAATGCTCGCGGAGTTGCACACGTTGTTCACGCCGAACGAGTACGTGGCGAACCCACAGCCAATTTCGCCAATAAAGTAGCCCGTACCGCCATGGATGCCGCCCCGATAATTGCCCAAGCTTTTCGGAATGTCCATCGTGAAGTGCACATAGCCCGGCTCGGTCACCTCGAGAATCTCGATGTTGTCGCGAAATTCGGGCGCCTCGGGCACGTTGCACCACATTTTCTCAACCAGTTTTTCGTCAACCATGGCTTTCCTTTCTAAATGCTGGGTTGTGATGGGTCACTTATGCCTTCCGCACCAAATAGCAGCAGTGGATTTTCGGATTGCGTTCGAAATCGTATGGAATGGTTTGCGGCGTGATGTCTTCAATCGCCACCCCTGCCGCCGCGAGCGCTTCCACATCGGGCTTGAAGTTGCGCAAGTTGCAGCTGAACACGGCCACGCCATCGCGCTCGAGCAGGCGCACCACATTCGCAAGCAGCTTCACGTGATCGCGCTGCACGCTCCACGTGTTTTTGCCCATGGCCTTCGAATTCGAGAACGTGGGCGGGTCCACGAAAATCAAATCAAACCGACGCCACCCGCGCGCCTCGCGCTCGATCCACTGCAGCACGTCGGCGCGCACGAAGCCGTGCTCGGGCCCGTCGCAGCCGTTCAGCTCCATGTTGCGATGCGCCCACGACAAATACGTTTGCGACAAATCTACCGTCAGCGTCGATTTCGCGCCGCCAACCGCGGCATGCACCGTGCACGTGCCGGTATAAGAGAACAGGTTCAAGAACTTCTTGCCCTCGGCCATGCCGCCCACCATCTCGCGCGTCACGCGGTGGTCGAGGAAGATGCCCGTGTCCAAATACGAGCCCAAATCGCACTCGAACACGTTGCCCGCCTCTTGCGTATACAGCAGATGGCCCTCTTTTTGCTGGTCGGTGTATTGCCCGCCGCCCTTTTCGCGGCGCCGCGTCTTCAAAAACACGCGCTCGCGCGGAATGCCGAACGTGGCCGACGCGATTTCCACTGCATCTTCCAAGCGCGCGGCGGCCTTGGCCGCATCAATCGATTTCGGCGCCTGGTACTCGGCAATCACCAGGCAACTTTCGCCTTCGCTCTTCCACACGCCATCGTAGCGATCGATAGCAACGGCGAAGTCGGGCAGGTCGGCATCGTAGACGCGATAACACGAAATATCGTTGTCGCGAGCCCACTTTCGACGGTCTTTCGCCACCTTGCGCAGGCGCGCCGCAAACTGATCGGCACCCTTGTCGCGACATAGAATCTCGGCCTTGCGACCGCCGTCGATGTCGCCCACCTTCAACGGAAATTGAGGGGGCAGCGGCTCAAACGCGGGCTCGTCGCGCACAACCTCCCTATCGCCGCGCGCGCCTTCGCCGCGCCGCGTACCATCAAACCGCTTATTGCGAGCAGAGCGCACGGGCCAACCGCCATGCGCGCCGTGACTGCCACGAAAGTCTCGGCCACCATGCCCTTCACGAAATTGCTCATCGCGAGCCATTTATGCACCCGCTTTCATGCCGAATTCGAACGGCGGCTCTGCCACCATTTCCAACACCAGCTGGCAGCGAATGGAAAGCGGGTCGCGATTGTCGCGCAAAAACGCCGGCACATCGGCGCGCGGCAGCAAGAACGTCTCGATGTATTCAGTCGATTCGCTGCGCGGCTCAGCCACACGCTCGACCTCGGCAAACACCATGGCAATGCTCTCGTCGCCCATCCCGAGCGACGAAAATCCCGGCTGCACGCACGCACGCGCCCGCACGGGAGAGCCCGATGCATCGCGCACGAAATCAAAGCCCGTTTCTTCGCGCAGCTCGCGGGCCGCGCATTCGACGATATCTTCTCCGCGCTCGCGCAAACCGGCCGGAAACGCCACGCACATACGATTCATCGGAAAACGAAACTCGTGAATAAGTAGGAACTCGTCGTTATGAGTATGCCCCACGATGCATACGGCGTCCACCTGCGGCGCAACCGTGCCCAGCGTTTCTATCTCTCTGCGATATTCATTGAGTTCCTTACGCGACACCACATCGTATTTCAGCTCGCGCCCATCGGATAGACGATACGTCAGGATGTATTTCTTAATCCAACCGCCGCTTATCTGCTCGATGTCGAGCAGTTCGGGCAAACCGGCAGCCTCGTCGAAACTGGTTGCGCACACGTCCTCTTCCATGGTCGCTCCTTCGTCGCGCGGCCTGGCTCACGCCAAAACCGCAGGGCACTTATCTCTTTCAACATTGTAGCCCGACGAAACGGCGCGAGCATTGCGACAGCCATTCGCCAATCAAAGTTCAACGAGTTCGCGGCGTATGCGATGCGCGCGTTCAGCGCCATTCGCGCACGTGCCCAAATCGCGGTCGAATTCAAGCGCCAGCAGCTGAAGCGCGCCAACACACGCCACAAGCACGGCAACCAATGCAACAAGCAAGATCACAAGCTCCATGACAGCCCCTCTCGTCGAAAGAAAAGCACCGCCGCTTTTACTATACATGATGCGCCACCAACGTAAATTCCCCGCAAAGCGCAGGTCAACTGCCGACGAATACCGGCGCTCCGCACCACCAAAAACTGCTTCTTTTGGCACAAAAAGTCTGTTTTCGGGCGCCACTCTGCTTTCCGCCAAGCTAAATGCAATATATATATTGCATTTATCATTGCAAACGCCCTATCGGGGGTCGTCAGACGCTCATTTGCCATCTCGAAATCGCGTTTCTCGCCCCAAAACCAACTTTCTCTGCCAAAATGACCGTTTTTTGTCTATATCAACCTCCGCATGCCGCCAACGACGGCGCTCGCAGCGCTCTGTGCACACAGCTTTACCTGCAGCGTTGCCAATTCGTGAAGATGTCGCAAAGGTCGAGTGTTGGTTTCTTCGCATTTCGAAGCGTCCCACGCACAGGGTGTACGATGACGACCCTTTTTCAACCGCAAACGGAGATGAACCACAGCATGCGCGAACGCATCAAATTTCACAGCAAACGACTCACTCTCTTCCTTATTCAGCTGGCCTTTCTCGCCGGCGTGTGCTACATCGGCGAAGCCGTTTCGGTACACCTGCCCATCGAGGTGCCCGCGAACATCTGCAGCATGGGCATTCTGCTGTCGCTGCTTATTTCGGGCATGATCGACGAAAGCAAAATCGAGCTGGTGTCAAACTTCCTGTTGAAATACATGCCCGTGTTCTTCATTCCCGCAGGCGTCACCATCCTTACGAGCCTGCCCATGATTGGCAACCGCATCGGCTGGTTCGCGCTCGTATGCATCATCACCACGGTGCTCGTGTTTCTTTCCACCGCCATCACGGTCATTCTTGTGGGCCGCCTGCAGAAATATGTCACCGGCAAGCGCGCCGGCAAAGACGTACACCTGAAAAACGCGCTGAAAGCCGAAGGTGAATAGCATGGACTTCACGACCATCGCATCCGACATTCTGGAAGCGGGCGGCAGCCTGGCCTTAAGCATTGGCGTGTTCGCGTTCTCGGTATGGCTGAATCGCAAAACGAATTCGCCGCTGCTCAACCCCCTGCTCGTAACCGTGGCCATCATCATGATTGGGCTCACGGTGCTCAATATTCCGCTGGAATCGTACGAGAAAGGCGCCACGCTTATCTCGTCGATGCTCGGCCCCGCGACCGCCGTGTTGGCATTCTCTATCTACCAGCAGCGCAAAATCCTGGAGAGCAACTTCCTGCCCATCTTCGCCGGCTGCTTGGTGGGATCCATCGTGTCTATGGTGAGCGCGTACGGGCTGTGCGAACTATTCGGCTTGGGAGACGAGGTGGCGCTGTCCACGTTGCCGAAGTCGACCACCGCGCCCATCGCGCTTGCCGTGACCGGAGAGCTAGGCGGCACGGCGTCCATCACCATGGCCGCCGTTATGACGACCGGCGTTATGGGCGCCATCTTCTCGCCCATGTTGGCCAACGTGTTCCACATCAAGAACAAGGTCGCCCAGGGCGTAGCCATTGGCACCTGCAGCCACGCGGTTGGCACGGCGAAAGCGCTGGAAATGGGTAAACTGGAAGGTGCCATGAGCGGCGTGGCCATTGCGGTGTCGGGCCTGCTCACGTGCTTCATCGTTATCGCGGCAACCGCCATCATGTAAGAAAGGCCATCCATGGGCAGCATTTCCACCCTCGCATTCATCGGCGCCGATGCCCCAGCTGCGCGCGCCCAGCTCGCCTGCGGCCAGGCCGCTGAAACGTCGTTTGGCCTGGTGCGCCCCAGCGCGCCCGAGGCAATCGAGGGCGCGATTTTCGATTTAGACGGCACGCTGCTCGATTCCATGCCGTGGTGGGACGACCTGGGCGAGCGCTACCTGCGCTCGCGCGGCAAAACGCCGAAGCCCGATATTCGCTACCACTTCAAGCGCCTTACCATGGAGGGCTCGGCGCAATACATGAAGGAAACCTACGGGCTGGAAGAGTCGATCGACGAAATCTGCCGCGGTGTTATGGCGGGCATCGAGTTCGCCTACCGCGACTGCATTCCATGCAAACCGGCAGCCGTCGACATGCTCGAAGCTTTGCGCGATGCTGGCGTGCGCATGTGCGTTGCCACCGCCACCAGGCGCGATTGCGCGCTTGCAGCCTTGGAGCGACTAGGCATCGCCCACTATTTCTCGGCCGTGTTCACCTGCACCGAAGTGGGCGCCAGCAAAACTGAGCCCACCATATTCAACGTAGCGCTAAATCACCTGGAAACGCCGCGCGGCTCCACGCTCGTACTGGAAGATTCGCTGCACGCCATCGAAACCGCCCATGCAGCCGGCTTCCCCGTGGCGCTCGTAGACGAGCCCGCCAATGCCGCCGACACCGACGCTTCAATGGCCTTGTCGGATATATACCTGAAGTCGTTCGACGCATTCGCCCGCCTGTAACCCGACAGAAATCGAGGCGCCTTTCACGGCATCTCGCCTATCGCCCGCCGAAAGTTCGAGCCACCTCCAACTATAATGTTTGCCACGGCTTGCTTCTTTGTTACATTTGTTAACGCACAACGCTGTTTGTTATGCGCGCTGCGCAACCGCACAGTAAGGAAGCACCATGGCCCACAATCGTCTTCGAATTGAGTTGCTCGGCAATCCACGCGTCTTCAACGGGGATTCACCACTGACCATCTCGCGCCGACGCGTGCGTGCCATCCTCTATTACCTTGCCGCAGAGCGCCGCCCCGTTTCGCGCGTCACGCTCGCCGGGATGCTTTGGCCCGACAAAGAACCGGCCGTCGCAAACCGCAACCTCAGCATTCATGTCTCGTATCTGCGAAATGCCGTGGGTGAAAACGCCATCGACGTGACCCAAGATTCGCTTGCCATCGGACGCGCTGTAGAAAGCGACATCGAAGAATTCTTCGCGCTTTCCGCCGCAGGTGGCAGCGACGAGGCAATAGCGGCCCATCGCCTATTCAGGGGCAAGTTCCTCGAGAATTTCTCGCTGCGCGATGCCGCGCCATTCGAGCAATGGGTCGAACTCGAACGCGTCCGATGGGCCAAACGCCGCTGCGCCGCCACCCTCGACACGGCGCTCATTTTGGAAGGCCGCGGCATTTACGACACCGCGCTGTCGCTGACGGAAGAGATCATCGACGAGAACCCCACGCGCGAAGACCTCTGCCGGCATGGCATGCGCATAGCCTCAAAAGCCCAACTTCCAGACAAGGTCGAACGCCTTTTCGCAAAGTTGAGCGCCGCCCTCGATGAACAGTACGGAACTGCCCCAACGCTCGAAACCGTCCAATGCTATCGCGATGCGCTCGGCGTAAGCCGTCCTGTTATCGCGCCCGTCGCGCGACGGAACATATTCGAGAAAAGCGACGCGCCTTTTGTTGGACGCACCGAACAATTTCAGGCGCTGCTCTCTTTGCCAAAAGGGTTCGTGGGGCTCGCTTTCGGCGGCAGCGGCATGGGCAAAACCCGTCTGATGAACGAAATCGCCAAGAATCTCGACGGTCGGCGTTTCTACATCTCGTTCACCAAGCAAGGCCAAACGGCGCCGTTTTCGGCAATCGCGGAGACGCTGCGCGTTGCGGAGCAGTCGCAGAGATGGATTCGCACGCGCAACCGCGTCGTTGCAAAGCTTTCAGAGGCGGATGTTTCCCGAATTTCCCTCATCATGCGCAGCTTCCATGCACACAGGCTCGATGAAGTGCCGTCCTCGCCTGTCTCCCTCGGTGAAATCGCGGAATCGCTCGAACGATTCTTCGCGCTCCTGGCGAGCGAACGGCCCCTGCATTTCCTTGTCGACGACGTGCAGTTCGCCGACAACGCCACGCTGCAGCTGCTCGAGAACCTCATCATGCACGACGTGCTGCGCGCGTCAACATGCATCATGACCATCTCGACCGACGTCGAGCGCCCCGAAGCCGCGCAATTCTTCAACCGGCTCGAATACGCCAAGCGGCTCGAAGCCGTAGAACTCGACGCGCTGCCGCTCGAGTGCGTGACGGATGTCATTATGCGCTATTACCCTTCCCTTCCGAAGGAAACCGCACTTCAACTGGCTATCCCCACCAAGGGAGTCCCGTTTTGGATGAAAGGCGTGATTCGCAATATAGACCTTGGCCACAGCTCTTTTGGGCTAGGCAATACGGCCGAGGGCCTGCTTGATGCAACCATCTCGTCGTTGTCGCCCGAAGCGCTCGACGTCATGTTGCTGCTCTCGGCAGCCGATATGCCTTTGGAGACGCGATTGCTCGACGTTCTTGCGCGTGCGGGCGCGGCGAAAACGGCAATTGACGAACTGGTTGCGCTCGGACTCGTGCGCAATGACGCATGCGGCAAGGTTTCGCTGTCAAACAAACAAATGCGCGACGCCGTGCTCGCCAAAACGAGCTGCGAAAACAGAGCAACGGCGCACCTGCGCATCGCACGCGCCATGGAGGCGACATACGGCGAAGCATCGGCCGGCGTGCAGGACCTCATCGCGTGTGACCAATACTCGCAAAGCGACCATCCAGCCGAATGCGGGCCCTTCGCCGCTCGCGCCGCCGACTACCTTATGACTATCGGCGACGAGGCGGGCGCCATACGCTATTTGGCGCAGGCCCAACGATATTTGCACGAGGCGCCCGCGTTGGATGCCTCGTTGGCGTTGTTCACGTGCCTGGCAAATGCCAAACGGCCCTTCGAGGCCCAATGCGTCGTGCGAAAAGCCATTTCGGCAGCCGAAAACCATGCATACCTCGGCTATGCAGGCGTGCTAAAGGCGGCGGAAGCCACCTTGCATAGCACCGTGTTCGCCGCTTTGCGCGAAGGCAGCGACATCGAAGGGCTCGCGATTGAGAAACGCGTCGCCTCGCGCATTGCCGAGGCGTTCGAAACCATCGAGCGCGATAAGATATCGCCCCTGGCGCACGCATACATGAAGTCTCTTGGCGCAGTGCTGTATGCCGCGCAAGGCAACGTCGGCGCCGCTTTAGACCTGCTCGATAGCGGCGAAACCGACGAATACCTCGCCAACGCCTGCTTGGGCGTAGGCCTGTTCGCGCGAACGGAATCTCTTCGAATCCTGCTCGAGAGCATGCGCGAAAGCCATTCGATGCACCGCGGCATATAAGAAAACGGGGCCGCGCACCTTGGCGCAGCCCCGTTCGGCTTCCTTGCTTTTCAGCCTAAATTTCGCCGGCTTCGGCGGCCTTCAGCGCCTGCGTCAGCTGGTCGGCGCAGCTCGTGGAGCGCTTCCCGCATGTATTGCCCTCGAGCACCGACACAACCCAATCGACCGATTGCCCTTCGATAAGCTTCGAGATGGCCTTCAAATTGCCATTGCAACCGCCCACAAAGCTCACATTGTGAACCTTGCCGTCAACAATGTCGAAATCGATTTGGCGCGAGCATACGCCGCGCGTAGTGAAAGAATGCATGGCTATTCCCCCTTGGAACTTCTCGTGATACCGGCCCAGCTTACCACGTAGAATCCCCAAAGGCGGGATATAATCGTTCGCACTGAATACCTGCAGAACTCGACGGAGGTGACCATGTCCAAGCCCGCTTTCGCCCTTGCGGCATGCGCGCTCTCGTTTGCGCTGGGCGGCGCCATCTGCGCACCCCAGGCCTTCGCCGACGACGCAAGCGACACCCGCAACGGCATCGCCAGCGCGGCCGAGGCCGTGCGCGGCGAATTGGGTCCCGCGCTTTCCACGTACGACCAAGCCCGGAAAACGCTCGAAGCCCTGGAAACGACAGACATCGCCCAAGCGCGCGTCCAAGGCCTGCAAGACGTGATGTACGACGGATCGGAAAAACGCCCCACCGTCACGCTGCGCGTCGATTCCGTGAAAGACGGCAAGAAAACCGAAGCGTCGCTGCGCGAAGGGGTCGATTTCGAAGTGCAATTCGACGGCGACCTGGTAAACCCGGGCACCGTAAGCGTAACCATCACGGGCATGGGCGATTATTCAGGCACCGTGGAAACCAGCTTCGTCATCGTGCCCGCCGATTTGGCGAATGCCACCGTCGATGCGATTCCCGACCAAAAGCGCACGGGGTACCCCATAGAGCCCGCGCCGCGCGTCAAACTCGACGGACGCGAACTTGTCCAGGGCGTCGACTACGAGGTTTCGTATTCGAAGAATACCGATGAAGGCACCGCAACGCTCATCGTGGCGGGCATCGGAAACTGCGCGGGCGAAACGCATGCAACGTTCCAAATCGTCGAGAACCCCAAAGAGGGCAAAATCGGCTACCGCGCCGTCGCGCCCTATGTGGCCATCGCGGCCATCGTGTGCGTCGCAGCCGCAGCAGTGCTAGCTGGCGCACTTGCTCACAAACGTCGCAAAGCAAAACGCGTGAATAATTAGAAAAGCCCGCTCAAGCGGGCTTTTCCAACGAAACGAACAGCATAAAGACGCAAGCCCCACAGCATGGGATCGCCTTCAATCGCGCTATTCACACAAAATCTGGTCGTCCTCCTCGTCGTCCACCGCATAGGCGTTCCATGCGCCGCAATCGGCAAATGCGAGGAACTCGTCGGTCGGAATGTCCATGCGCAGGCCGTCCTCGTCAAACGTGCCACTGAAGCGTTCCTCGAATTTCGCCTTCACGGGGCCGTTCACGGGACGGCTGAACCACACCCATGCGGCAACAGGGCCATTCGCCTCGTTGAAGTCGGCGCCGAAGCCGGCATCGACCGGCGAGCCGTCTTTGTGCTGAATCATGTACTCGTCAATGGCGAAACAGCCGTTGAACTGCATGCGAGAGGCGATGCCCTCGATGGAGTTGTCGACTGTGTTGTCCTTCTCGAAGAACGTGATTTTCACTGCAGCATCGTCACGCGCGGCGGCAGGGTCGCCTTGCTCATCTTTGCCCATGAACTGTGCAGCCATCATTTCGGCCATTGCTTTTTCCTGATCGCTCAGCATATGAATCCTCCATTCGCCAGAGCGGCCGCCCGCAGGCGGCCTTTTCGTTCGCCCCATAGCATAGCCGAAGGGCGAGCCGCATGCGCGCAACTCGCCCTTCTATCCGAGAACCGAAACGAACTCGTGAAAATCGATTGATTCCAGCTATGGAAATGCAGTTTCCACCTTTTTGAGGCTGCTCCCGCTACGCGATTTCCGCCTCATACCCAGCATCGACCACTGCGTCGACCAGCGCGGCATCGGCCACGTCTTCAGCCAACTGCACCGTCGCCTTCTTTCCATCCAAATCCACATCGGCGCTCGCCACGCCAGCGACGCCCTCGAGCGCCTTTTTCACATGGGCGACGCAATGCTGGCACATCATGCCTTCAACGTGCAGAGTCTTTTCCATCAGGGGTTCCTTTCTCGCAGGAGTATTTTGAATGCCTTCGGGCAATTCATACGAAACTTCGCGCACGGCCACGCCATCTTCGGGAAGCGCACGGGCAGACACGGCATCTTGCACGCGTCGCGAGAACTTCGGCTTCCACGCACGCAAGCGCAGAGCATTGCTCACCACGCAAACCGAACTCAGGCTCATGGCCGCGGCTGCGATCATCGGGTTCAGCGTAAGGCCCGCCCACGAAAGCGCGCCCGCGGCAACGGGAATGCAAATGGCATTGTAGATAAGCGCCCAGAAAAGGTTTTGCTTGATGGTGCGCATAGTCGCGCGCGACAACTGAATGGCCGCGGGCACGTCGAGCAAATCGCTTCTCATAAGCACCATGTCGGCCGATTCGATGGCGATGTCGGTGCCGGCGCCAATGGCAATGCCCACATTCGCGCGAGCCAGCGCCGGAGCATCGTTGACGCCATCGCCCACCATGGCCACGGCGCCCGCCTCGGCGATCCGCGCCACTTCGCGCTCTTTGCCATCGGGCAGCACGCCCGCAATAACCTCGTCGATGCCGCATTCACGTTGAATGGCGCGAGCCGTGCGCTCGTTGTCGCCCGTCAGCATAACGGCGCGAATGCCCATATCGTGCAGCTCGGCGATGGCGGCGGCGCTGGTGGGCTTCACGCCGTCGGCCACCGCGACGAGCCCCATCACGCGCGCTCCCACCGCCAGAATGAGCGGCGTTTTACCCTCGTCGGCCAGACGTTCGGCCTCTTCGGCGAACGCGCCCATATATATGCCCTTATCGGCCATAAGACGGGCGTTGCCCATGACGCACACCGCATCGCCAACAACGGCCACTACACCACCGCCGGGAATTTGACGGAAGTCGCGCGCCTCGACGCCACCGAGCCCCAAACTTTCGACGTATTCCACCACGGCGCGGCCAAGCGGGTGTTCCGATTTCTTCTCTACCGCAGCGGCGACCTTCAGCAGTTCGTTGGCCTGCACGCCCGTCGCGCACAGCACGTCGCACACCTCGGGCGCGCCCTTGGTGATGGTGCCCGTTTTATCGAGCACAACGGTTTTCACGTCGTGGGCCGTTTGCAGAGCCTCTGCCGTCTTCGCCAGAATGCCCGCGCGCGCACCGCGCCCCGTGCCCACCATAATGGCGCACGGCGTAGCCAAGCCAAGGGCGCAGGGGCAGCTAATCACCAGCACCGAAACCGCATGCGTGAGCGCCGTGGAAATATCGGCCGACGTAACCATCCAAATGACGAATGTGATAACCGCGATTGCAATAACGGCCGGCACGAACACGCCGCTGATCTTATCGGCGAGCTTCTCGATGGGAGCCTTCGTAGACGTGGCCTCGTCGACCATGCGAATGATGTTCGCGAGCGCCGTGTCGTCGCCCACGCGATCGACGCGCATGGCGAACCAGCCCGTCTTTGAAATGGTGGCGCCGATAACCGCATCGCCCGGCTGTTTTTCGACAGGAACGCTTTCGCCCGTAAGCGCCGATTCGTCGACGGCGGCCGCGCCTTCGACCACCGTTCCATCAAGCGGCACCGCCTGGCCCGCGCGCACCACCAGCACATCGCCCACATTCACCTGTTCTAGCGGCACTTCCACTTCAACATCGCCCTCGCGACGAGTGGCGACCTTCGGCGACAGGTCCATAAGCGCCGAAATGGCATCGGTGGTTTTTCCCTTCGCGCGCGCCTCGAAATACTTGCCCAACGTGATGAGGGTCAAAATCATGCCGGCCGATTCGAAATACAAATCCATCACGGCCATGTGGGCGGCGTCGATATCGCCCGCGCCCATGCCTATGCCAATGCGGTAAATGGCCGCAATGCCATACGCCGTGGAAGCCGTGGCGCCCAAAGCGATGAGCGAGTCCATGTTGGGCGACCCATGTACCAGGCTTTTGAAACCGCCGCTGAAATACTTGAAGTTCACGGCAATCACGGGAATCAGCAGCAAGAACTGCGTGAACGCGAACGTGATCATGTTCGCGTGGCCCAAGAAAACCGGCGGAAGCGGCCAGCCCAGCATATGGCCCATAGACAAATAGAACAGCGGGATGGCGAACACGAACGACACGATAAGGCGGCGGCGCATGGCGGCTTCGGCCTGGGCGGCCTTCTTGTTCGACGCCTCGCGCGCCGCTTTCGCGGCAGACACTCCGCTTTGAGCCGTCGTGTTTGCGGAGGAATTCGCGGCAACTCGGAGCTCAGCGCCATAGCCCGCTTTGTCGACGGCGGCGCAAATAGCCGCATTCACCTTGGCAACCGCCTCGGGCGATTCGTTGGCATAGGCTACTTCCATGCTGTTCTTCAGCAGGTTCACCGCCACATCGGCCACGCCATCGACGCCCGCCGTTGCCTTTTCAACGCGCGCTTTGCATGCAGCGCACGTCATTCCCGTAATATCAAAAGTTTGCTTCATACCTTCTCCCAACCAGCACGCCCTCGTGGGCATCTTGCCTTTCAGAACCCGCCCGCCTTCGGTCACGGCCACAAGGCCCCGTTCCTGTCGGAACGAGCAGAACCTTCAAGGCGCCCGTTCCATCCACAAGGCCGCGCTCAGTTTTTAGTCGATCGTCCATCGCCCTACATGAACTTCTTGATAAGCCGCATGGCCTCATCAACAACTTCCACGTTGCCGGCGCGCACCTGCTCGACAACGCACGTTTCCATATGGTCTTGCAGAATGATTTCGGCAATGCGATGCACGGCCGACTCTGCGGCCGCAAGCTGCACCAGAACGTCTCCGCAATACCGGTTGTCGGCAACCATGTCTTTCACGCCATTGAGCTGACCAATCGCCCTGTTCAGGCGTTTTGTCACATCGCGCTGGAGCTCGGTAGTGCGTTCGGTTTCTTTATGGCGGCACGCACAGCAATGCCCGCCCGGCTGCTCAAACGAGCCTTCTTGCGCCGACTGGGCGGTCGTCTCTTTCTCGGTCATTGCCGGCTCCTTTCATTCTCGCTCAAGCATTATATACCCCCTGGGGGTATATGCAAGCCAAAAAGTTTCCCTATGGTACCATCACGCCATAAAAAATGGGTCAAAGGACGATTCCTTTGACCCATTCGAATCACCGCATGAAGCAGGCACTTTGAAGTGCGCGCCTTATACCGGCTGGAACACGATGTACAGGTAAATACCCGCAATGAGCACCGTCAGCAGCATCAGCGGGAAACCAACCTTCATGTATTTCACGAAGCTGATAGGCGTATCGTTCTTCGCGGCAATATCGGAAAGCACCACGTTGCACGATGCGCCGATAAGCGTGCCGTTGCCGCCCAGGCAGGCGCCCAGCGAAGTGGCCCACCACAGCGGCGTAACATCCATGCCCGCGGCTTCCATGGCCAGTAGAATAGGAATCATGGTTGCGACGAACGGAATGTTGTCGAGCACCGAAGAGATGACGGCCGATGCCACCAGCAGGATGATCATCGTCATAAGCACGTCGTCTCCGGTGACTTCCATCAGGGCATTCGCCAACATATCGATGGTACCGGTTTCCACCATGCCGCCAACGATAATGAACAAGCCGCAGAAGAACGTAAGCGTGGTCCACTCGACATGCAACAACGCCTGCGGCACATCGACGCGAGAGATAAGCAGGATAATCGCCGCCGCAGTAAGCGCAACGACCGACGATTCGATGCCCAATGCGCCATGGCACATGAAGCCAACGACAACGCATGCCAGCATGACGACCGAAATCTTCAGCAGGCGGGCGTCTTCGATCTGCTCTTTCGGGTCGAGCTCCAGCACGCGCTTGCGGTCTTCGTCGCTCACATGCAGGCCGCGGCCGTACATGAAGTAGAACACCAACAGTACGACAGCCAGGATCACGCACACGATAGGCGCATCGACGATGATGAAATCGAGGAACGTGTAGCCCGCAGCGGAGCCGATCATGATGTTCGGCGGATCGCCGATCAGGGTCGCCGTGCCGCCGATGTTCGACGCCATAATCTCTACCATGAAGAAGGGAATGGGGTTCACCTTCAGCAACTTGCAAATGGTAAGCGTCATGGGACCGATGAGCAGCACGGTGGTGACGTTGTCGAGGAATGCCGACAACACGGCCGTGAGCAGCACATACATAATCATGATGTGCCATGGGTCGCCCTTGGCGATGTGGGCGGTCTTAATGGCCAAGAACCCGAACAGGCCCGATTGCTTCACCACGGCCACGAACAGCATCATGCCGAACAACACGCCGATGGTGTTGAAGTCGACATGACTTACCGCCTGGTCGAGGGTCATAACGTGCGCAAGCAGCAGCACGGCGGCGCCACCAATGGCGACCAGCGAGCGATGCACCTTTTCCGACATCACGAGCGCAATGACGATAAGGAACACCGCAACAGCGAATATTGCGTTGAAATCCATAGGCGTACATTTCTTCTTAGCGGCTTTTGATAACCGCCCTATGATAGCCGAAAGGCGCAACCCGTGAGGTTACGCCCTGGTGAAAAGTAGATTATTCGCGCGAATGCAACGCGACAGCGGCCGGGTCGCTGTCGCGTTGCGGGTCCGCAAGCGGCGGCGAGCCGCCACGCCGTCCATGAAACGGCGTGGCGGTTAAGCCTTTTCGACCCTTACGGCACACACCTTGTATTCGGGAACCTTGGCGATGCTGTCGAGCGCGGCGTTGGTGAGCCAATTCGAGTTGCCGTCTTGGAAATGGAATGGCATCCACGTTTGGCCCGGGTTCGTTTTACCCGAAACGCGCGCCGTGGTCTCGATCTCGCCGCGACGACTTGCCACGCGCACGCGGTCGCCGTCGACCACGCCGAGCTGCTCGGCATCGACCGTGTTCAGCTCGATGAACGATTCGCCCGAAATCTCGTTGAGACCCTCGGTGCGGCCCGTCATGGCGCATGCGTTATATTGCGCGAGCACGCGACCCGTCATAAGCACGAGCGGGTATTCCGCATCGGGCAACTCGGCCGAGGGACGATACTGCGCAAGCGAATACGTTCCTTTGCCGCGCGAGAACTGCTCCACATGCATGATGGGCGTGCCCGGATGGTCGGCCGAAGGGCACGGCCACTGAATGCCGCGGCCCGCCACCTGCGCACCGTCGAGACGCGCATGGCTTATACCCGCATACGACGGCGTGAGGCTCGCGATTTCGTCCATGATTTGCGCCGCGGAAAGCGACGGCTGGTCGTAGCCCATGCGACGCATGATTTCCGCGAACACCTCGGTATCGAGGCGCGGACCGGCGGGGCCGTCGACTGCCTTGCGCACGCGCTGCACGCGTCGCTCGGTATTGGTAAAGGTGCCTTCCTTTTCCGCATAGCTGCGACCAGGCAAAATGACGTCTGCGTACTTCGCGGTTTCAGTCATGAACAGCTCTTCGACCACGAGAAATTCGAGCGACTCGAGCGCGCGAATCACATGGTGCGTGTCGGGGTCGGTCCGAATGGGGTCTTCGCCGAAGATGAACAGGCCTTTGATGCGGCCCTCGATCATCGCGGGGAAGCACTCGGTAGCCTTCAGACCTGGGGTGCGATTCATGCGCACGCCCCACGCCGCCTCGAACTTCGCAAGCGCATCGGGGTCGGCGACCTTTTGATAGCCCGTGAAATCGGCGGGGCCGGCGCCCATGTCGCACGCGCCCTGAACGTTGTTCTGGCCGCGCAACGGGTTCACGCCGCAACCGGGCTTGCCGAATTTGCCGCACACCATGGCGATGTTCGACAAAGACATAACGCCTTCGGTGCCCGTGGAATGCTCGGCAACGCCCAGGCAATAAATGATGGGCGCGCGATCGGCCTTCGCATACAAAGCCGCCGCTTGCATGAGGTCGCGAGCATCGATGCCGCAAATCTCCGCGACCTTTTCAGGCGTGTAGTCGGCCACCATGGCAGCAAGCTCGTCGAAGCCCTCGGTACGGTTGGCGACGAACCCTTTGTCGACGAGCCCCTGGGCGATAATTGCGTTCACCATGCCGTTGGCGAACGCCACATTGGTGCCGGGGCGCAGCTTCAAATGGATATCGGCCTTGCTCGCAAGCCCGATATCGCGCGGGTCGACCACGATGAGCTTCGCGCCGCGCTCAACCGCCCGACGAATGCGCATGCCCATAACGGGGTGCGCCTCTTCGGGGTTGCTGCCCACAAGAACAATGACCTGCGCTTGTTCGCACACGTCTTCGATGGAATTTGTCATGGCTCCAGAACCAAGCGTTGTCGCCAGACCGGCGACCGTGGGAGCGTGTCAAACACGTGCGCAATTATCGATATTCGGCGTATCGAATGCGCACCTCGCCATCTTCTGGAGCATGTAGATATCTTCGTTGGTTGAACGCGAGCACGCGAACGCCGCAATGGATTCGCCGCCGTGTTCGGCCTTGATCGCGCCGAAGCGCGCCGCGACGTATGACAGAGCATCGTCCCAGCTCACGGGTTCAAATTTACCTGTTTCCTTGTTTTTGACAAGCGGCGAGGTAATGCGATCGGGCGAGTTCACGAAATCGAAGCTGCCGCTGCGGCCTTTCACGCACAAAAGCCCGGCGTTCGACGGGCCGCCCGCGGCCTGCACGTCGACGATCTCGTCGCCGCGCACCACCAAATCCAACTGGCAGCCCACGCCGCAATGCGGGCACGTGGTGCGCACGCGCGACGTTTCCCATTCGCGATACTTCGCGCGGCGCTTCTCGGCAAGCGCGCCAGTCGGGCACGCCTGGGCACAGTTTCCGCAGCTCTCGCAGGCGGTCGCCTTCCAATTGGGGCCGAACGGCGCCTGGATGGTGGTACGCACGCCACGTTTGCCAGTCCGCAGCGTATGGTTGCCGGCCGCCGCGTTGCACGCTCCCACGCAGCGCTGGCACGCGATGCACAGGTTGGGGTTGAACGAAAGGAACGGGTTGCTGTCGAGCACGGGCGCGTTTTTCGCAGGCGCTTCGAAAGAAAGTTCGTCCATGCCGAATTCGCGGCCCAAATCCTGCAACTCGCAAGCGCCGTTCTTCTTGCAGCTGAAGCAGAAGTTCGTAGAGTTCAGCCCATGGTTCGACAGGATAAGGTCGAGCGTCATGCGGCGAGTGGCGTCGAGTTTTTCCGACGTGGCCGTAACGACCATGCCTTCTTCAACAAGCGTGGAACACGCGGGCAGCAAGCCCTGCGCGCCCTCGACTTCGACGACGCACATGCGGCACGACGCGATATCGCTCACGTTTTTCAAGAAGCACAGCGTGGGAATATGCACGCCGGCAATTTTGGCCGCATCGAGAATCGTCGCGCCTTGGGGTACCTCGACGGAGATGCCGTCGATGGAAAGATTCACGTTAGACATATTGGATTCGACCCCCTTCCATGGCGCCGCAACCGAAGTGGTCGCAACGCAGGCAGCGACCGCATTCCTGCACGGCCTCTTCGCGACTCATGGGCATTTCAACGTAATCGAAATCGCGTTTGCGTTCGCGCGCGGGACGTTCGGAAATCTCCACGCGGCCCTTCGGCGTGCGGTCGTTGAACGCGGGCGCGGGAGCGTTCACGCCGCAATCGAGCGTGTGGTGGTAGCCCAAATATTCATCGATATTGCGCGCGGCGACTTTGCCGGCGGCAATAGCCTTGATGGCCGTGGCCGGACCCGTTTGACAGTCGCCACCAACGAACACGCCGGGGATGGTGCCCTGCTCACCCTGGGCCTCGAGAAACTCGGTGGCCTTGAATTCGCCCCATTCGGCAAGCATGCCCGCGTCTTCGAACGGCTGAGATTCGATGCCCTGGCCCACCGCAACCAGAATCACGTCGGCCGGAATGCGGCGCTTCGGCTTATCGGCCGCCTTCACCGACGGACGGCCGCCCTTCACGGCGGAAATCATCTGCGGCTGGGTAATAAGCGCGACCACATGCCCCGCCTCGTCGACCTCGATGGAATCGGGCGATTCGAGCGTAATCATCTCAACGCCCTCGGCGATGGCGCTCTCGATTTCGGCCTCGAGCGCCGTCATGTCGGCCACGCGGCGACGGTACACGCACGACACCTCGGCAGCGCCGGCGCGCACGGCGGTGCGCACGCAATCCATGGCAACGTTGCCGCCGCCGATCACGGCCACGCGCTTGCCCGCGAAATCGGGGTAATCGCCATCGCCGATGCGCCCCAGCAGGTCAACGGCGGAAATCACGCCGTCGGCCTTCGCACCATCGATGCGCAGGCCCTTGCCCTTTTGCGCACCGATGGCCACATAGACCGCGTCGAATTCCTTCTGCAGCCGTTGCATAGCGGCAGTATCGACCTGCGTTTCCAGGCGAACTTCGATGCCGCCAACGGCCAAGATGGCATTGATATCCTCGTCGAGTCGCTCGCGCGGCAAACGGTATGCCGGAATGCCATAGCGCAGCATGCCGCCCAAATGTTTGCGACCTTCGAGCACCACCACGCTATGCCCCATAAGAGACAAGAAATATGCGCAGGTCAAGCCGCTTGGACCACCGCCAATAACAGCCACACGCTTGCCCGTTTCGGGCGCACGGGGCGGCACGGGGGCCTTGTCGGCCGCGCACGAGTCCACGGCGAACTTCTTGATGCCGCGAATATTGATGGGTGCGTCAAGCAAGCCGCGGCGGCAGCGGCGCTCACAGGGATGCTCGCACACAAGAGCGCATGCCGTGGGAAGCGGGTTGTCTTTGCGCACCATGTTCACGGCGCCGGCGTAATCGCCCGCCGCGACCAGCGCGATGTACGCCGGCACGTTCACATGCGCGGGACACAGCGCCTCGCACGGCACCTTTTGCTCGATGCCGGGCGTGCACGCATGGTTTTCCACGTGGCTTCGGTATTCATCGGCGTGCCTCTCAAGCCCAGCGAGGAATTGCGAGGCGGCTTCGTAGCCGATGGCGCAGTCGGAT
>ERZ808240.2052-NODE-2052-length-23216-cov-10.453910_pt1 | contig 23216 bp, 19 predicted proteins | sample MGYA00521084_ERZ808240 | MGnify/ENA primary metagenome ERZ808240 (study PRJEB31516, sample SAMN03275571) | gut metagenome | biome: mammalia-associated habitat; material: feces | host: Papio cynocephalus | place: Kenya | collected 2012-08-06 ...
ATGCCCTCGACCTCTGCCGCCATCTTCTCGGCAATGTCCGGGTCATCCACACGGGACAGGGGCTTGTCCTTGGTGGTCAGGATGAGCTGGCGGCGGTAGAAACCGTCCGAACGGTCATACAGAGCCTGCAAATCGCCGTTGCTGAACGCCAGCAGGCGGGCATACATCCAGCCCTGATAGCTCTGCTTGCCCTTGCGCTCCAAATCCATCTGTCCCTGTGCGGTCACGATGGATTTGACATAGTTGGTCTGGCGCAGGGCTTCCATCCGCATATCATCGTCCACGCAGAGCAGGGTGTGTTCGAGGTCAGCGCGGGCAAATCGGTTCTCCGAAATCTTGCCGATGCTGCCATCCTTCATGTTGGAGCCGAACAGTCGGGACAGCACCACACCGATCTGCGACTTGCCCTCGCCGCCGCTGCCTTTAATGACCATCATACGCTGTCCCTTGTTGCTGGGGATCAGGCAGTAGCCGATGAACTCCTGCACCGTGGGAATGTCTTCCGGGTAGAGCAAATCGGACAGGAACCGCAGCCAGTGGACAGGCTGTGCGGCTTTCGGGTCATACCTGACCGGGAGGCGATTGCGGACGATCTCCGGCTTGCCCTCCTGAAAGGTACCATCCAGATACAGAGTCCCGTTCGCCAGCGCAATACGGTCAGTGACAGGCGGGAAGTCCTCCACCTGTGCCGCCAGCTTCAGCACGTCCACGACATTGGTGACCTTTTTGGCAAGGTTCGCCCCGACATATTCGCGCATCATCTCGAAAATCTCACAGCGGAGGGGCATGGTGTCAGTCATGCGGCCATCCGGGGTGAAAAATGCGCCGTTCGAGTAAAGCAGTTGATGGCTACTCAGGAAATCGTCACAGAACAGCGATTCATTGAAGAAGCCCTTTTTGAACCATGCGGGGGTAAAATTACTCATAGGCATTCCATCCTTTCGTTGGCGTTACGGCAATTCAATGTGGTCAATTTGACCACATTGAGTCACACCGCAACTGGGAAATCAACATTCTGCCGTTCTCCCTGTATGGCTTTCCAGCCCCCTTCCGGCGGCGTTTTCCGGCTCTCCCTCGTGGGGTCATCGCCGTGTATCCCATGCAGACGGTCATGCGTTTTTCAAGGTGCAACGGGCAAAACGGCAACAAAAAAGCCGTCACAAAACAGACCAGCTCTGCCTTCGCTTTTTCGGAAGGTCATGCTAGTCGGTTATGTAACGGCTGAAAGCCAAAAGGGTGTTCAGCCCCGCAGGGCCGGAACGAATATGCAAAAATATGTTATATTCAATTGTTGGGATAGATTACCACAAAAGTCGAGCCGTGTCAACAAAAAGTTTTGAAAATACGCCACTTTCGGCAGCTTGCGAGAAAAAACGAGGAAAACTTTAGCAAAAAGAGAGAGGGCTGGACGGTGCCAGCCCTCTTGACAAGGATTATTCACTCCATCACAGCCTGAATCGCGGCAAGCTGCTCTTTCAAGTCACCGTCTACACCGAGTGCCTTCTTCTGGATTTTTTGTGGGATGTACAACTCTCCCCTGTTAAAGGTGATATAAAACGCATCCGGCTCCTGATCAACAATCTGCATAAAGGGTGCTTTTATCATCTGGTTTCTTGAACCAACGCCAAACTCCAGAATCAACAGCTTTTTATTATGAAATCGCTGTACAAAATGCTGATAGTTCTGCCGCTGGTTTTCCCACTTACTTCCGTAAATAAAATTTTGGTTTACAGGAACATGAAGCTGCATCGGGCCACCGCAGACAGGACACTTTGGGAGATAATGTGTTGGAACTTCCATTTCCCGCTCCTGTTCCAGCATGGTGAGAACCGTTTCCCGATTGGAGTACACACCATCGTGACAGCCCTCTGCGCATTGCATTTCGCACATACTTCCTTCCAGTTCAAAAATCGACCCCGGCTCGAAACCTGCCCGCTCAAAATGTTCATCGGTGTTCGAGGTCACGACAAAGTACGGCTTATCCTTTATCAGCGAATACAATGTGTCCAGCATCGGACTGGGCGGAGCACCGTAGGAATAATAGTAAGCCATCCGGCTGTAATAGCTCCACATTTCACTTTCGGATGAAAAGTGGCTGAAACTTCCCTGAATCAGGCTGCGGAAACCGTATTTTTTCCGAAAGTCCGAAAAATGACGCTGAAAGCGGGCATCATCGGCAAAAATGTTATAGCCTTCTGCAATCGACAGGCCGTTACTTGCACCGACTAGAATTGCGTCCGCTGCTGTGATTTTTTCTGCAATTTGATGGTAGAGGTTCATTGGGTATCCTCCTGTTTGGTGGTCATCATTTTTTTCGCAATTCGTGCATGAAGTGGGCGAGATCATCGCAAAGGGTCAAACTCTTCCCGCGAAGGTGTTCCGGTGCGCTGCTTTTGGCCAGATTGACCGTGACCAAAAAAGCATTTGGAAACTTTGCCGTCATGTCCCAGAATGGAAGTTTTATGACACTTGGGGTCATATCGCCGACACCCAATTCCAGAAGAAACAGCTTTTTATCGCAATATTTCTGAACAAAATCCTCGTATCTCTGGTAGTCGGCTTTCCATTTTTCTCCCTGCAAGAAGGTGTTGTCCTGCACCCATGGAACCATTTTCCAACCGCACAGCGGACAGCGCGGGATCAGGTCAGACGGAACGGCCAAATCGACTGTATGGCGCAGCATGGCCGAGATCATATCACGATTTTCATACAACTTGTCATGGCAAGGCTGACTGCATTGAAAATAGCGGAAGTCCCCCTGAAATTGGAAAATCTTATCTTCCGGAAAGGTTTTCGGCAGTTGAACGTCACAGTTCGTGGTCAAAATAAAATAGTCTTTTCCATTCAAAATTTCTTTCAAGTCCAGATAGGGCTGCCCTGCGGGAGCCTTTTCCATAAAGTCGATATAGCGCGCATAGAATCCCCACTGCTGTTCCGGTTTGGAGTAAAGATAATAAAATCCTTGGAAAAGATTCTGAATGCCATAAGCGTCCTCAAAATCCCCAAAATTCTCCTGAAACATCTCGTCATGGTGGTAGTGGTTGTACCCCGCCGCACTGGAAAGCCCAGACCCTGCCCCCACAAGTACCGCATCCGCCTGATGAATCAGGTCTGCTATTTCGTGAATCTGAGATTTCATCATAAATTTTCCTCCGATGGATAATTCTGAACATCTGTCAGAACCTTTGCAATGTCTTCGTGAAGAGCAAGCCCTTTCGAGAGAAGTTCTTTCGGGACCCGTGCATCTTTGGGATTGATGGTAATGTAAAAGGCATTGGGAAGTGTATAGGTCAGATTCCAGAATGGTTCCTGAATGAACATCGGGGTCATTCGCCCAACACCGATTTCCAGAAATAGAATCTTTTTATCCTTGTTGGAATTGAGGAAAGCGTTCAGCTTTCCATATTCTTCACGGTACTTTTTGCCTTCCAGAAATGTCCACCCTCGAACCCAAGGCTCCATCTCAGCACCACATTTCGGGCAGCAGGGAATCATATTGGAAGGAACCGTAAGCTCTGGTGAGACAGCATCCTTAAGGCGATGCAGCGTTTCCACCGAATCATAAAGAGCATCGTGGCAGCGATGGCTGCATTGAAAATACCGCCAATCGCCTTGAATGGCACTGATTTTCTCTTCCGGAAAGATGCGTGCAAACTGAGTATCCTGATTGGTCGTCAGGATATGGTAGTTTTTTCCCTGCAAAATCTTCAGCAGGTCATAGTAGGGCTGCCCTGTTGGCGCATCAAGAATCATACAGAGATTTTTTGCCAGATACGCCCAACGCTGTTCGCTGGTGCGATAGCGATAATAAAATCCATCGAATGAATTGTGAAAACCATATCTCTTTTCAAAATCACCAAGATTCTCTACAAAATCCCGGTCGTGTTCATAATAGTGGCGAAATCCTGCCGCAGCAGACATTCCGGAAGCTGCACCGATCACGATTGCATCGGCTGTATCGATTTTTTGGCGCAAAACAGTAAGCTGCTTCTCGTAAGATGATTTTGCTTGGAACAAGAAAGTGCATCCCCTTTCGTTGACATTTCAGCGTTCAGATGTTATTATAAAAATAACACCACGATGAGTATATCACTGCAAGATGACATAGTCAAGTGGCTGTTATAAATATAATAACATCTGAAAAAGAGGACCTCCCATGAAATATTCTACGAAGCTGAGCGATGCCGTTCATATACTGGCTCTGATTGCAATCAATCCGGAGGGCTTTGACTTGAGCAGTACTTCCATCGCTGTCAGCGTTCAGACAAATCCGGGTTACATTCGGCAAATCATGATGAAGATGCGGCAGGCCGGGTTGATGTCCAGTGTGACAGGCCATGTAAAGCCCTCTCTGGCAAAACCGGCCTGTGAAATCTCACTGCTTGACATTTACAAAGCAGTCGAAGGGGAGAAACCTCTGCTGCATTTGGATACCCATACGAACCCGGATTGCGGGATTGGCATGAACGTTCAATTTGCCTTGCGGGAGTACTACAATAAGGTTCAACGGGATGCAGAGCGTTCCATGCAAGAAATCTCACTTCAGGATATTATCCAGAGCTTTGAAGGAAGAGTTCGGGGGGATTCTACCGATGATACACTGCGTCCGAAATAAGATTGCAATCGTTGGCGTAAATTTTGGCGTATACAAAATCAGGGTGGCTTTGATGGTTGTCAATGATAATCTGATTTAACCGCAGATGACACCGACTGACAGCATAAAATCTTTATAGGAAACAAAAAGCGGCAGCTACGTTGTTTTTCACAACATAGCTGCCGTATCTTTGTTTTGGGAGTTCGGTGTAGCTGCTACACCAATCCGCTGATTCTCTTATTACACCACACCACTTTGTAAGGCTCCTCTTCTTGAAAATCTCAAAAATTGGTGTAGTTGTGGTGTAGTGGCGTAAATGTCAGATGATTTTCACTCGAAAATTCATCGAATCTACGCTTTAATTTTGCGTTTTACTGCTCAATCGGCTTCATCGTCGGGAACAGCAGCACATCACGGATAGAGGCGCTATCGGTCAGCAGCATGACCAGGCGGTCAACGCCGAAGCCAAGGCCGCCCGTGGGAGGCAGGCCATACTCCAGAGCATTGATATAGTCGTAATCGACCTGTGCCTTGCAGTCGGGCTCGATGGCCTTGCGCTCAGCGACCTGACGCTCGAAGCGGCCCTTCTGGTCGATGGGGTCGTTCAGCTCACTGAATGCGTTGCCGTACTCGGTGCAGTCGATGAAATACTCAAAGCGCTCAGTGAAGGCGGGATCGTCCGGCTTGCGCTTGGCCAGCGGGCTGATCTCCACGGGGTAGTCGTAGATGAAGGTGGGCTGGATGAGCTTATCCTCAACGAAAGCGTCGAAGAACTCTGCCAGAATGGCACCCTTGGTGGGGACTTCGGGCAGCTCAACGTGGTGCTCCTTGGCGGCGGCGATGGCGTCCTCATCGGTCTTCCAGTCGTTGAAATCAACACCGGAATACTTCTTGACGGCCTCGATCATGGTCAGGCGCTCCCAGTGGCTCATATCGATCTGCTTGCCCTGATAGGGGATGACCATGCTGCCGCAGATCTTCTGCGCCAGGCGCTTGTACAGCTCTTCCACCAGGTCCATCATGCCGTGGAAATCGGTGAATGCCTGATACAGCTCGATGGTGGTGAACTCGGGGTTGTGCTTGGGGTCCATACCCTCGTTGCGGAAGATACGGCCGACCTCATACACACGGTCCATGCCGCCCACGATGAGGCGCTTCAGATACAGCTCCGTCTCAATGCGGAGCACCATATCCATGTTCAGGGTGTTGTGGTGGGTATAGAAGGGGCGTGCGGATGCACCGATCTCGAAGGGGGTCAGGATGGGGGTATCGACCTCCAGGAAGCCCTTCTCGTCCAGATAGGCGCGGATCTCTTTCAGAATCTGGCTACGCTTGACGAAGGTATCCTTGACCTCGGGGTTTGCGATGAGGTCAACGTAGCGCTGACGGTAACGGGTCTCGGTATCAGTCAGGCCGTGGAACTTCTCAGGCAGGGGGCGCAGGCTCTTGGCCAGCAGGGTGATCTCCTCTGCGCGGACGCTCAGTTCGCCGGTCTTGGTGCGGAACACTTCGCCCTTGACGCCGATGATATCGCCCACGTCCAGCTTCTTGAAGGCTGCATACGGCTCATCGCCCAGCTCATCACGGCGGACATAGAGCTGGATGTCGCCCTTATCGTCCCGCAGATGGGCAAAGCTTGCCTTGCCCATAACGCGCTTGGACATCAGACGGCCGGCCAGCGCGACCTTCTTGCCGCTGTCGGTCTCGTTGGGCAGTTCCTTGAACTCTTCCTTCAGGTCAGCAGAATAAGCATCCTGCGGGAACTTGGTCAGGGTAAAGGGGTCGTGGCCAGCGGCCTGCAGGTCTGCCAGCTTCTGGCGGCGTACCTGGACCTGCTCACTTTCGGACAGGCCCTGTGCGGGGTTCTTCTTCTGTTCTTCCATGATTTCCTCCCGCTTGCGCTCAGTTTGCGGCATGGGTGATGGCCAGCACCTTGTAGTTGACGGTATGGCCGGAGGGCAGCAGCACCTCAGCCACATCGCCCACAGCCTTGTCCAGCAGGGCATGGCCCACGGGGCTCTCGTCGCTGATCTTGCCCTTCAGGGGGTCAGCTTCGGTGCGGCCCACGATATCGTACTCTTCGGTCTCGTCCTCGCCCTCCATCTGGATGGTGACATGGGTACCGACAGAGACATTCTCAACGCTCAGCTCGCTCTCATCGATAACGACAGCGTTTTTGACCATCTGCTCCAGTTCAGTGATGCGGTTCTCCACCAGACCCTGAGTGTTCTTGGCCTCGTCGTACTCGCTGTTCTCAGACAGGTCGCCGTGGCTGCGGGCTTCCTTGATCTCTTCTGCCAGCTCCTTGCGGCGGACCGTCTTGAGGTATTCCAGCTCATCCTGCATTGCCTTCAGGCCAGCAGCGGACATCTTGATTTCTTGTGCCATTTTGGGAATCTCTCCTTGTCTATTTGTTGGGTACAGTCCTGCATCTCAGATGCAAAACCGCACACGAATGCCATTTTGACTTATTCATTATAATAGCAAGCTGCGGCCTTGTCAATAAAAATTGCCGCTCTGCGGGCCAAAAGGCGCCAAAAAGCCCCGCCGACAGAGGGAAGTGCCGACAGGGCTTGGAAAATGTCTTATGAAATTATGAGTCTGCTTTAGTCGTCTGCGGCCTCATCCAGATTGCCCAGCTTCTTGGCCTGCTCGACCACGGCGGGCACCAGCATCTCAGGCAGGACCTCATAGCGGGCGAACTCGGTGGTGAACCAGCCGCGGCCCTGGGTGATCTGACGGATGAAGGTGGTAAAGTTGCTCAGCTCAGCCAGCGGCACCTCGGCGATGATGGTCTGCAGACCGTCCTCGTCGGGCTCCATGCCCAGCACGCGGCCCCGGCGCTTGGTGACATCGCCCATAATATCGCCGGTGTTGTCGTTGGGGACGTGAGCCTTCAGGGTATGGATGGGCTCGAGGATGACCGGGCCGGCCTCGGGCATTGCAGCCTTATAAGCCAGCTTTGCAGCCATGATGAAGGCCATCTCGGAGCTGTCCACGGGGTGGTAGCTGCCGTCCAGCAGAGTAGCTTTCAGGCCCACCACGGGATAACCGGCCAGCACACCCTTTTCGGCGGCGAGGCGGACGCCCTTCTCAACGGCGGGGAAGAAGTTCTTGGGCACGCTGCCGCCGAAGACCTTTTCCTCAAAGACCACCTGTTCACTGTCGCAGGGCTCGAAGTTGATGATGACATCGCCGAACTGGCCATGGCCGCCGGTCTGCTTCTTATGACGGCCCTGCTTCTGGCAGGCCTTGCGGATGGACTCGCGGTAAGCGATGCGGGGAGCCTCGAGGCCAATCTCCACGCCGAATTTATTCTTCAGCTTGGCCTTGACCACATCCAGATGCTGCTCGCCCAGACCGCCGATGATCTGCTGGTGAGTCTCAGCGTTGTTGATATAGCTCAGGGTCTGGTCTTCTTCCATCAGGCGGGCCAGAGCGCTGCTGATCTTGCCCTCATCGCCCTTCTTGGCCACGGTAACGGCCATGAACAGGCTGGGCTTGGGGAAGACAGGTGCGGGCAGCTTGACCACGCGGGAAGCATCGCAGAGGGTGTCGCCGGTCTTTGCGCTGACCAGTTTTGCCACAGCACCGATATCACCTGCGCCGATGCCGTCGGTCTCAGTCTGCTTCTTGCCCATAACGGTGAGGGGCTTGCCGATTTTCTCAGTCTCGCCGGTGCGGGCATTGATGAGAGCCGCGCCTGCAGTGACCTTGCCGCTGATAACGCGCAGGTAGCTCAGTTTGCCCACGAAGGGGTCGGCCACAGTCTTGAAGACATAAGCGGCGGTGGGCTCCTCCTCGGAGCACTTCAGCTCCACAGGCTCGCCGTTGGCGTCCTCCGCCAGAACATCGTTGTGCTCCGGGCTGGGCAGCAGCTTATGCATATTGTACAGCAGCATATCCAGAGCCTGCTGGTTGACGGCGCTGCCGCAGAACACGGGGGTGATGAGGCCGTCCTTGACGCCCTTGCGCATACCCTCGACGATCTCCTCCGTGGTGAAGGGTTCGCCGCCGAAGAACTTTTCCATCAGGTCATCGTCAGTCTCGGCAATGGCCTCGCTCATGGCCTCGATCAGGCCCTGGAAACGGTGGCCGATGTCCGGCAGGTCCACCTGGATCTGCTTGCCGCCCTCATACTTGAAGGCTTTCTGGCTGAACAGGTTGATGTACACGGGGGTGCCATCGTCCAGCTTGGCGGGCACGACGCAGGGGCAGACGGTGGAACCGAACTTGATCTTCATATCCTCCAGGATCTTGAAGTAGTTGGCATTTTCCAGGTCGCACTTGGAGACGAATACCATGGTGGCCTTGCCGTTCTTGCGGGCCAGCTGGAAGGCTTTTTCTGCGCCGACGGTCACGCCGCTGCGGCCGGACACGCACACCAGCACACTATCCGCGGCACGGATGCCCTCATACTCGCCTGCCTCAAAGTCGAACAGGCCCGGAGCATCGATGAGGTTGTACTTGATGCCCTCATATTCCACCGGCACCACAGATGCCGACAGGCTGGCCTTCCGCTTTGCTTCCTCAGGGTCAAAGTCCGAAATCGTGGTGCCGTCCTCTACCCGGCCCATACGCTCGGCAGCGCCCGAAAAATAGACCAGCGCTTCGGTCAGCGTGGTCTTGCCGCTGCCGGCATGACCGGCAATCAGGATATTGCGGATGTTGTTGCTTGCGTATTTCATATCGGTTTTCCCTCATTTCCGCCGCACGGAGCATTCTCTCCGCTTTTGTGGCATATTTTACAAAGATAATACCACACTCCAAACACTTTTTAAATATTTCGTTTGAAATTTCCGGCTTTTCTCCTGCCAAACTTCCCGGCACTCTTTTGTGCATTTTGACATTTGCCCTATATTTCTGCCCTCCGGAACGCAAAAAGTCCCTGCGGCTCCCTTCTCACCGGGCCACAGAGACTTTTATTGCAAACACATTCTTTTTATGGTATCCTGTAACTGCCGCATAAGCAGCGGCGAAAGGCGCTGTCTGCAGATGCAGGTGGTCACGCTCCTCCGGCTGAGCGCCAGAGGGGACGAAAACTTTTTTGCTTTCCCCCGACGCAAACGCGAAAGGGGGGATGCTCCATGACGCTGAGTGAAGTTCTTCAACTGCTCGCCGTGATCGGCGGTGCAGTTTTCGTGACGTTTCAGATTACATGGACGATTTCCAACAGCAAAAAGAAATGACCGCCCATGCCCTTCCAAAGCAAGCGGTCATTTCTTTTTGACTCAATGCTGATGAGGAGCTGACCATTGCGGGCAGCGCTCTTTCTATTGGCAGTATAGTATATTTCCCCGGCTTTGTCAAGCGGCGGGCCGGTTTCCGACAGGAGGTTTTCTTCGATGAAACGCACAGATTATATCAACTGGGACGAGTACTTCATGGGCATTGCCCTGCTGACGGCCATGCGCTCCAAAGACCCCAGCAGTCAGGTGGGTGCCTGCATCGTCAGCCCGGAGAACAAGATCCTCTCCCTGGGCTACAACGGCATGCCCATCGGCTGCAACGACGACGATATGCCCTGGGACCGGGAGGGTGACCCGCTGAACACCAAGTATATGTACGTCTGCCATGCGGAGCTGAACGCCATCCTGAACAGCGCCCACAACAACCTCAAGGGTGCAAGAGTGTACGTGACCCTCTTCCCCTGCAACGAATGCACCAAAGCCATCATCCAGTCCGGCATCGCCGAGGTGGTGTATTACAGCGACAAATACCACGACACCGATTCCAGCGTAGCAGCACGGTTCATGTTCAAGAAGGCCGGTATCCGGCTGACGCCCTATCAGCCCACCGGCCGGAAGGCTGAACTGGAGCTGTAATATGAAAAGATATGCTGCACTGCTGATAAGACTCTGATTGCAATTATAGGATGGATTAGATTAAATATAGTATTTATAAGATGGATGTGTTATAATAAATTTGTATAAATTGACCAATGGATCTGTTTTTTAGAGATGAAATAGTGGTCGGTTTTCTGATTCCTGCTTGGGTGACAGATGTTGTCATCCTGACAAGATATAGCCGTCAAGTTCCATGCAAAACGTCTGGAACTGTAAAAGCTGGATAAATTGATTCACGATATGAATATGCGGGACAGTTGTCTGGTTTGTGTCGGAAAGGGCAATCCGGAATGGAACGAATCGGCTCCCCATGGTGCAGGCCGCTTGATGAGCCGCGCAGATGCAAGGAACAGTTTTACACTGTCGCAGTACAAGAAAGAAATGCAGGGCGTTTATACCAGCTCCGTCAGCCGGAACACACTGGACGAAAGCCCGATGGCCTATAAGCCGATGGAAGCTATTCTCCAGCAGATTGAATCTACGGTGAAAATCGTAGAGCGGACAAAGCCCGTCTACAACTTTAAGGCAAGCGAGGAAATTTCAAGATGATTTATCAAATCAGTTCTGGTCAGGGGCCTGCCGAGTGAGAACTTGGGGTGGCAAAATTTCTGGTCTGCCTGCAAAAATAATAAAAATGAGACAGGCAATCCCTTTCGGGAAAACCTGCCTCATTTTTTGGAGCAGCTGTTTTGCAGCAGCCCCTTTTCTGAAAGGAGAACAAATGAAGAATGTCAACTGCACTCTCAGCCCTTGACTCCGCCGAGTGCCACGCCGCGGACGATGAACTTCGAGAGCAGCAGGTAGACGATGATCACGGGCAAGATGGCGATGGCGACCAGCATGTAGACTTTGCCCATATCAAACTTGAGGAAATCGGCGCTGCGCAGCTGGGCGATGAGGATGGGTAGGGTCTTTTTATCCGCCGTATCCAGCACCAGTGCGGGGATGAAGTAGTTGTTCCAGCTTGCCACAAAGGAGAAGATGGCCTGCACTGCCAGAGCGGGCTTCATGATGGGGAGCACGATGTGGTTGAAGGTATAGAACTCTCCGGCTCCATCGATGCGGGCAGCTTCCACGATCTCCATGGGGAGGGATGCGTCCAGATACTGCTTCATGAAGAAGAACACTGCCGGGGCCGCAATGCTGGGGATAATAAGAGGGATGAAACTGTTCTTCAGGCCCATCCTGGTGATCAGCTGCAGGAAGCCCAGCGCCGACACCTGTGTGGGCATCGTCATGATGAGCAGGATGATGGCAAACGCAGCCTTTTTGAACCGGAAGTTATAGGCGTAAATGCCATAGGCCGTGAGAGCCGAGAAGTAGACACTGAGGGCTGCCGAGCAGGCCGAGACGATCAGGCTGTTCCTTACGCCGGACAGCACCGGAATGTTGGCATCCGACAGCACATTCTTCAGGTTCGTCATCAGGGATTTGCCGGGCAGGAGGGAGAATCCCTTCTGGATCTCAAAATGGGTGCGGGTGGAGTTGATGAGCAGCACATAGAAGAAGAACAGGCACAGAAAGCTCAGCAGCACCAGAACCACATAGCTTACCGTACGGCGGGCAGCAAGTGTTGCCTTTTCCGATTTTGTTTTTGCTGTATGCGACATTATGCTTTTCCTCCCTTCGCCTGTTTGGCCGCCTGCCTGCGGGCCTTGCGTTCTGCCTTGCTCAGGCCGTCCTCTTCCCGGGTAAGGGAGAGGTAGACCACCACGCAGAGCACGGCACACACCAGAAACAGCACCACAGAAACCGCACCGGCCATGCCGTAATTCTTGCTGAACAGATGGTTGTTCAGGTACATGATCATGGTGGTGGAAGTGCGGTCCGGGCCGCCCTTGCCGTTCGTCAGGATCTGCGGCACATCGAACATCTGCAGACCGCCAATCATGGAAGTGATCATCACGTAGATCAGGATCGGCCGGATGAGGGGAATGGTGATCTTCCAGAACATCTGGTTCGGACTGCATCCATCCAGTTCAGCAGCCTCGTAAAGGGTGGGGTCAACGCCCATGATAGCGGCCATCAGCATGATGGTGGTGTTGCCGAACCACATCAGGAAGTTCATCAGGCCGATAAGGCCCCGGTTGCCCCAGACCGTATTCAGGAAGCTGATGGGCTCTTTGAGGATGCCCATGCTCATCAGAACGGCATTCACCGGGCCGTTGTCCGAGAACAGGGCAAAGAACAGCATGGCAAAGGCCGACGCCATGATCAGGTTTGGCATGTAGATGACCGTCTTGAAGAAGGTCTGGCCCTTGAGCTTGAGCCGCAGGTCGGTGAACCACGCCGCCAGCAGCAGCGAGACTGCGATCTGCGGGATAAAGCCGATGATCCAGAGCAGCAGCGTGTTGCCGAAGTATTTGGGCAGGTCGGTGGAAAACAGGGCGATGTAGTTTTTTATGCCCACAAAGTTGGGGCCGAAGATCTTCAGGCCGCTGCGGTAATATTCAAAAAAGCTGTAGTAAATCGTAGAACCCAGCGGGATCAGCTGAAACACCGCAAAAATGACAAAGAACGGTGCAATGAAGATGTAGCCCCATTTCGCGTAGCTGATCGAGCTTTTCTTTTTTGTTTTGTCCATGGAACCGCCCTCCTGACGTACGCTGCATCCAGCAAAAGGGGCGGGCGGGATCAGCGTCCGGCCCGCCCCCTCTGATTCAGTTGTTAAGATCTGGCTTCAGGCTGCGCTCATGCGGGCCACTCCACATCGGTCAGCTCGGGATACTTCTCCTTGATGGAGGTCTCGAAGTTTGCCTTTGCGGTATCCTCGTCCACGTTGCCGGTGAAGTAATCCTTGAATGCATTCTGGAAGCTCTCGTTCAGACCCTGATCGTAGGGGCCTGCGTTGGACATATCGATCTTCTTGGCTGCCTCTGCAAACAGAGCGATGTGGTTCTGGCCGCCCAGAAAATCGGACTTGTAATCGCTGTTGGCGATCTCTTCCATTGCCTTTTCGTTGTTGGTGTAATCCTGCGTGTCCAGCGTGATCTGCTTCATGATGGCCTCATCGCAGGTCAGCTTCTGCATGATATCCTTGATGGTCTCGATGTTGTCTGTGCCGGCTGCTGCGCAGATCCAGGTGCCGCCCCAGTAGTAGGGCTGAGGGCCTTCGCAGACAGCGTAGTCACCGTAGATGCCGTTGCCGACTTCTTCCTTGCCGCCCTCGGCCACAGGGGTCTCCAGCGAGTTGCCCAGCAGGGTGAAATTGATGCCCCAGGTGGAGTAGAAGAAACCGAACACCTTACCGGTGGGGCCCTGGTCGGCTGCCCACTGGCTGTCCCACAGGCTGGACTTGTTGTTGTAACCCTTGTCGGTGTACTCCTTGGTCTGGTCCACCCACTTCATGAGGTTGGGATCGACCTTGACGGTGGTGCCGTCCACCCAGGGTGCAGACACGTTGTTGGAGAAGGTGCGGTAGGCATCGTCGAAGCCGGACAGCATCTTGTAGCCCTTGTCGTGTGCCTTGGCAGCCACATCATTGAACTTATCCCAGTCGGAAAGATAGGTCTGCACTTCGGTGGGGTCATCGGTGCCCAGCACATCCTTGGCAATGCTGCGGCGGTAAGCAAACAGGCCGGGAGTTGCCTGCCAGGTGGTGCCGCGCTGGCTGCCGTCCACAGAAACGATATCCTTGGTGTACTGGTACTGTCCTGCCAGGTCAGAATCGGTCAGGCCGATGTCTGCCTTGACGTCCAGAGCGTAATCAGAATCCACATATTTCAGGGCATAATCGGCTTCGATCAGGAAGATGTCCACCTTGTCGTCATCGGCGGCGGAATCCTGATTCAGCAGGGCTTCGTCCAGCTTGTTCTGGTAGTTGTTGTTCTCGTTGGCGTTGATGGTCCACTTGACGACCGTGCCGTCCTTCAGGGTGGTGGTGGATTTGTCGTCGGCGATGGAGGCGACTTCGGGGTAGTAATCATTGAAACGGCTCTGGAACTCATCGTTCCAGCACCAGATGTTCAGCGTCTTGCCCTGTGCTGCGGGCGCACTGGAAGCTGCGGAGGCCGCTGCCGAGGAAGCCGTGGAAGGAGTGGTGCTGGAAGAAGAACCGCCGCAGGCGCTCAGCGCTGCAGTGATGGTGACTGCACCGGAAGCCAGCAGGAAATTACGACGCGAAATCTTTCTCATAATGAAAAACCTCCTTCAATGGTTTTCGTAATAAGGATCTTCTCACTGAAAGCTCCGGTCCGCCCGGAACTTATTGCAACACATTCATACACTGCCCACGGAATCGCCTTCCAGCAGCCTGCCCGTCACCGGGATCTGCTCGGCCAGTGTCACACGGGGGTGCTCGATCATCTGTACCAGCTTATCCGCAGCCATCCGGCCCAGCATTTTGGTGTTCTGCTGCCATGTCACCAGCTGCGGCTTCATCACCCGGGAAAGGTAGATGCCGTCGTAGCCCATCACGGAGATGTCCTCCGGGATACTCAGGCCCGCTTCCTGCAGGGCGATGCAGCCGCCCATAGCCGAGAAATCGTCTGGGAAGAGGATGCAGGTGGGGCGCTGGGGAAGTGCCAGCAGGTTCCGGGTCTCCTGTGCACAGCGGTCCGGGTCGTGGTAAATGCCGCTGCGCACATAGTCGTCGGGGACGTCCAGCCCCAGTTCCTCACAGCTCTTATAAAAGCCTGCCAGCCGGTTCTCTGTGACCGCAGTCCGCTCGCCGTGGATAAAGGCGATGCGGCGGTGGCCTTTGGCGTAGGCGTAACGCACCAGAGACGAAAGCCCGTTGACGTTATCGGAAAGGACTGCCATCCGGTTGTTGAACACATGGTCGATGGTCACCACCGGCACATCGCTGTTCACCAGCTCCACCACCTGCGGGTCATTGAAATCCACACAGGCGATCACTGCGCCGTCCACCCCGCGGTAGTGGCAGTGCTCCAGATAGGTCATGGTCCTGCCGCCCAGGTTCCGGTTGATAAAGGTGATGTCGTAGCCCAGCTTTTCCACCTGTACCTTGAAGCTGTCCAGCACCGCCGAAAAATACTCGTGGGCCAGACCGCTCTGCCGCTCGTCCACGAACAGGACGCCAAGGTTATAAGTGCGGTTGGTCTTCATGGAGCGTGCCGCCATGTTGGGCACATAGCCCATCCGGCGTGCTGCCTCACGGATGCGATTGCGGGTGGCCGCAGAAATGTCCGGCTGGCCGTTGAGCGCCTTGCTCACCGTTGCCACTGAGACGCCGCATTCCTGCGCCAGATCTTTTAAGGATGACATCTCTCCGCCCCCTTCCGAGGGCCTGTCCTGCCATTGTCTGCCGCAAGTCCTCAATCGTTTTCGCAAATTCAATATAGCGCATTCTGCACTGAAAATCAAGCGGAAGAGAATAACTTTTATATCGATTGACGCATTTTCAGCAATTTGTGGGGCTTTCTCATTCCGGAATTATGCAGTCTGTCCTGTTTTCGTTACATTTCGTTACCGTTCGATAAAAGTTTCGCTCCACGAGCGTTTTATGGGCCGGAAATGGCCGGTTTTATTTCGTTGTATATTTCAGGAGAGCCCTTGCTTTTTGCCGAAGGATAGACTATTATCAAGGCAGAGAAGTCCTTGCCTGCCTTTGAGCCGCAAAGCCTTAATCGTTTTCGCAAATCTATGGTTTCGGCGTTTCCGGTTTTTCGCAAAGGAGGAACAAGGCTATGAAATTCGGACATTTTGATGATGCACGCCGGGAATATGTGATCGACACGCCCCGCACGCCTCTGCCCTGGATCAACTATCTGGGCAGTGAGGACTTTTTCAGTCTGGTCTCCAATACCGGCGGCGGCTACAGCTTTTACCGGGATGCCCGGCTGCGCCGGATCACCCGCTACCGTTACAATAATTCCCCACTGGATCAGGACGGCCACCGCATCTATATCAATGACGGCGGCACCATCTGGAACCCGGGCTGGCAGCCTTCCAAAACAGAACTGGATTCCTACACCTGCCGCCACGGGCTGGGCTATACCATTCTGGAAGGGGAGAAGAACGGCATTGCGGCCATGCAGGAGCTTTTTGTTCCCCGGGGCGACGCCTGTGAGATCGACCGGCTGACCCTTACGAATAAGACCGCTGCCCCCAGAACGCTGGACGTATTCAGCTATGTGGAGTTCTGCCTGTGGGACGCCATGGACGACAGCTCCAATTTCCAGCGCAACTTTTCCACCGGCGAAGTAGAAGTGGTGGACAGCGCCATCTACCACAAGACCGAATACCGGGAGCGCCGCAACCACTACGCCGTGTTCTGGGCCAACACCCCGGTCACCAGCTTTGATACCAGCCGGGATGCCTTCTGCGGCGTTTATGGCAGCCCCGCCGAGCCGGAAGCTGTCAAGGCCGGGCACTGCTCCAACAGCATCGCCCACGGGTGGGCTCCGGTGGGTGCTCATCACTTCCACATCACTCTGGCACCGGGCGAACGAAAGAGCATCATCTTTGGTCTGGGATATATCGAAAACCCGCAGGAAGAAAAATTCACCGCCCCCAACGTCATCAATAAGACAAGGGCCGAGGCCATGATGGCCCGCTATGCTGCGGACTCTCAGGTGGATGCCGCCTTCAAGGCGCTGGCCGACTACTGGCAGGAATTGCTGTCCGGCTGGCAGCTGACCTCCGGTGAGGAAAAGCTGGACCGGATGGTGAGCCTGTGGAACCAGTACCAGTGCATGGTGACCTTCAACATGAGCCGCAGCGCCAGCTACTACGAAAGCGGCATCGGCCGCGGCATGGGCTTCCGGGATTCCTGTCAGGACCTGCTGGGTTTTGTCCACATGATCCCCTCCCGGGCACGGGAACGCATTCTGGACATTGCAGCCACCCAGTTTGAGGACGGCAGCGCGTATCACCAGTATCAGCCCCTGACGAAAAAGGGCAACCGGGACGTGGGCAGCGGCTTCAATGACGACCCGCTCTGGCTCATTGCGGGCACCGCCGCCTACCTGCGGGAGACCGGCGACTGGTCCATTCTGGACGAGTCTGTGGCCTTTGACAACGACGAGACTAAGGCACAGCCCCTGATGGAACATCTGCGCCGGAGCTTCAACTTCACCCGCACCCACCTCGGCCCCCACGGCCTGCCCCTCATCGGCCGGGCCGATTGGAACGACTGCCTGAATCTGAACTGCTTCTCCGAACATCCGGGTGAAAGCTTCCAGATCACCGGCCCCAGCGAAGGCCCCGTGGCAGAGAGCGTGTTCATTGCCGGTATGTATGTCAAATACGGGCACGAATATGCAGAACTCTGCGACCATCTGGGCCTGAAGGATGAAGCTGCCGCCGCCCGTCGGAGCATTGATGCGGTGGAGCAGGCCGCTCTGACCGCCGGATGGGACGGCGCATGGTTCCGCCGGGCCTACGATGCCTTTGGCGCACCTGTGGGCAGCAAAGAATGCGATGAAGGTCAGATCTTTATTGAGCCTCAGGGCATGTGCGTCATGGCGGGCATTGGCCGGGAGACCGGGCAGGCCGCGCAGGCCCTGAAGAGCGTAGAAGAGCGGCTGGATACCAAATACGGCGTGGTGCTGCTGCAGCCTGCCTACACCACATACCGCCTCAACCTGGGCGAGATCTCCAGCTACCCTCCGGGATACAAAGAGAATGCCGGTATCTTCTGCCACAACAACCCCTGGATCAGCTGCGCCGAAACGGTGCTGGGCCACGGCGACCGGGCCTTTGCCGTCTACAAAAAGACCTGCCCCGCCTACATTGAGGATATCTCCGAGATCCACCGCACGGAGCCCTACGTCTACAGCCAGATGGTCGCGGGACGAGATGCCCCCACCTTCGGTGAGGCCAAAAACAGCTGGCTCACCGGCACGGCGGCATGGACCTTCGTGAACATCAGTCAGTATATTCTGGGCATCCAGCCCACCCTGAACGGCCTGCGCATCGACCCCTGCATTCCCCACACGCTGGCGGGTTATATCGTCACCCGCCGCTACCGCGGGGCGGTCTACCACATCCGTGTGGAGAATTCCCACGCCCTGCAGAAGGGCGTGAAGTCCGTTACGGTCAACGGCTCGGCTATTGAAGGAGACCTCCTGCCGCTGGCAGAGCCCGGCCAGACGGTAGAGGTCACGGTGGTGATGGGATGAGTCTCTCCCGGCGGGCATCATAAAGCAGTCTGCGCAGTGACAAGGAGGATGCGTATGGCAGAATTTCCGAAGGATTTTGTGTGGGGCGCGGCAACGGCAGCCTATCAGATCGAGGGTGGTGCCGCCGAGGACGGCAAGGGGCTCAGCATCTGGGATGTTTTTTCCCATACGCCGGGCTGTACTTACCGGGGTGAAACCGGCGATGTTGCCTGCGACAGCTATCACCTCTGGCGAAAAGATATGGAACTGATGAAAGCCATGCACCTGAAAGCCTACCGCTTTTCCGTGGCATGGCCGCGCATTGCCCCTACCGGCGGCACAGACTGGAACGAAAAAGGCTTTGCCTATTACGACGCCCTTGTGGATGCCCTGCTGGAATCGGGCATCGAACCATATGTCACCCTGTATCACTGGGACCTGCCGCAGGCTCTGGAAGAAAAGGGCGGCTGGCGGAACGAGGACACCGCCCGTGCCTTTGCACAGTATGCTGCAAAAATGGCAGAGCACTTCAAAGGGCGGGTGCATCAGTGGTTCACCATCAATGAGCCTGCCTGCATCGTAAAAATGGGCTATGGCACGGGAGAGCACGCGCCGGGGCTGAAGCTTCCGCTGGAAGGACAGTTCGCCTGCTGGCGGAATGTCCTTTACGCGCACTGCCTTGCCGCACAGGAGCTCCGCCGGGCGGACCCGGAAAATAAGGTGGGCTTTGTTTCCACCGGCCGCATCTGCTACCCGGTGTCGGATACTTCCGCAAACAGGGCGGCCGCCCGGGCGCTGACCTTTGCCTGCCCGGATGACGACTGGGCGTTCACTCATACGATGTCGCTTGACCCCTTGTGCCTTGGCCGCTGGCCCGGCCCGGATATCTGCGGGCCGAGACTCTCCGCCTGCATCGCCGCTGTCCCGCAGCACATCAACGATGCACTGCCGCTTGGCAGACCGGACATGATCGGCCTGAACATTTACAATGCGGCACCTGCGCAGATGGGGGAAGACGGCCCCTGCTATGTGGAACGCCCCGTCGGCTATGCCCGCACGGCGATGAACTGGCCGGTTGAGCCGGAGTGCCTGAACTGGGGCCCGCGGCAGATGCAGGAGCGGTACGGCCTGCCCATGTTCATCACGGAAAACGGCTTGTCCTGCACCGATTTGATCTATCGGGACGGTAAAGTTCACGACCCGGAGCGGATCGATTTTCTGGCACGGTATCTGGATAAGCTGGCCGAAGGCATCCGGGCAGGTGCCGACGTGAGAGGCTATTTCCATTGGAGCCTGCTGGACAACTACGAATGGCACAGCGGATACCGGGAGCGCTTCGGTCTGGTGTATGTCGATTACCCCACCAGTCGGCGCATCCCGAAGGACAGTGCACGCTGGTATGGCGAAGTCGCAGCGACCAATGGCCGGTCGATCTGACCTATAAAATATGAAAGCAGACGTTCCCGGGCGGTATTCCGCTGCCCGGGAAAATCTGCTTTTTCCTACCAAAAAAGTTTGTTTTAGGGGTTGACAAATGACGACAAGTTGATTAAAATAAATGCAATATCACAAAATTGGCTGTGAAGAGAAGAGTAAGCTTTCGCATTGAGCCTTACCAGAGAGCCCGGCAGGTGGAAAAGGGCAGGAAACAGGGAGCCGAAAATGGTCTTGGAGCCGCGTGGATGAAGTGCAAGAGCGCTAAGTCTGCGACGGGTGCGCCCGTTAAAGCGTCCGGCTGTAAGCAGAATGATCTGCCGCAGTTTTGAGACAGCATCCGTGAGGGTGCTGCAAACCAAGGTGGTACCACGGAAGTTTCAGCTCCCGTCCTTGTGCAGCGTCAGGCTGGCAGGGGCGGGAGCTTTTTTGATGCTTCCGTTCAAGGCGTGCGCGGAACTGTGCCGCGCCGCCGCTGTACATTTATTATATTCACTGAAGAATTAGAGAGAGGAAACAAAACTATGATTACTCGTCGTGATTTTCTGAAAGTTACTGGTGTGGCCGCTGCTGCTGCCGCTCTGACCGCCTGCGGCGGTTCTTCTTCCACCGCCTCTTCCACTGCTGCTTCCAGCACTGCCGCTTCTTCTGAGGCTGCAGCAAAGCTGGACAAGGTGAAGGTCGCTGTCCCCAACGACACCACCAACGAGGCCCGTGCCCTGACCCTGCTGGAGAAGAACGGCTTCTTCAAACTGAAGGCTGATGCCGGCCTGACCGCCACCAAGAACGACATCGAGGAGAACCCCCTGAATGTCACCATCGATGAGGTCGAGGCTGCTCAGGTGCCCAACGTCCTGCAGGATGAGGACTACGCTGTCATCAACTCCAACTACGCCATCTCCGCTGGTCTGGACCCCATGACCGACGCTCTGGCTATGGAGGACGGCTCTTCTGCTTACGTCAACATCCTGGTCTGCAAGGAGGGCAACGAGAACGAGCCCAAGATCAAGGCTCTGGCCGCTGCTCTGGAGAGCCAGAAGGTCAAGGACTTCATGGATGAGAAGTACAAGGGCGCTGTGGTCTCCGTTGTGGAGAACCCCACCGACGGCTACGATTCTTCCATCGACTACGATGCACTGAACGGTGAGACCGTCAGCTGCGCTGCTACCCCCGCTCCCCACTGCGAGATCCTGGAGGTCTGCAAGGACATTCTGGCTGCCAAGGGCATCACTCTGGACATCCAGGAGTACGACGACTATGTGGTCCCCAACACCATCGTTGAGGACGGCCAGTGCGATACCAACTACTTCCAGCACAAGCCCTATCTGGACAACTTCAACGAGGAGAAGGGCACTCATCTGGTTTCTGTTGCCGGCATCCACGTCGAGCCCATGGGCATCTACGGCGGCAAACAGGACAGCCTGGCACCCATCGAGGGCTGAGCCTTATCAACTAAGGAGTAAATCGTGATCGAGATCAAACACCTTTCCAAGACCTTCCAGATGAAGGACGGCGCGGTGAATGCGCTGAAGGATATCAACCTGACCATTCCGGATGGCTCCATCTATGGCATCATCGGTATGTCGGGCGCGGGCAAATCCACGCTGGTGCGCTGCATCAACCTGCTGGAGCGTCCCACCGAGGGCAGTGTCGTCATTGACGGCACCGCCATGGAGACCCTGTCTCCCGCTGCGCTCCGTGAGCGCCGCCGCGACATCACCATGATCTTCCAGCAGTTCAACCTGCTCATGCAGCGCAGCTGCCTGAAGAATATCTGCTTCCCCATGGAGCTGGCCGGTGTGAAGAAGGCTGACGCCGAAAAGCGTGCAAAGGAACTGCTGGAGATGGTGGGCCTGCCCGATAAGGCCAACGCCTACCCCGCTCAGCTTTCCGGCGGCCAGAAGCAGCGCATCGCCATTGCCCGTGCGCTGGCTACCAACCCCAAAGTCCTGCTCTGCGATGAGGCCACCAGTGCGCTGGACCCCAACACGACCCACGCCATCCTGACCCTCATCAAGGACATCAACAAGAAGCTGGGCATCACCGTGGTGGTCATCACCCACCAGATGAGCGTCGTGGAAGAGATCTGTGACCATGTTGCCATTCTGGACGGCGGCGTTGTTGTGGAACAGGGCGAGGTGCGCGAGATCTTTGCAAATCCCAAGACGGCTGCGGCCAAGCGTCTCGTCGCCCCCAACGGCGGCAGCGCAGCCCGCGACCTGTCCAGTTTTGCACCGGACGATCACGTAGTGCGTGTGACATTCAACGGCTCTTCCACCGCAAAACCGCTGGTGGCGAGCCTTGCAGCGGAGAAGGGCATCCTGGTCTCTGTGCTCAGCGCGGATACCCGCGACCTGAGCGGCCAGTGCTACGGCAGTATGCTGCTCAAGCTTCCCCGCGATCTCAATGAAGCAAAACAGGCTGCGGAGTATATGCGCAGCCAGAACGGTGTGACGGTAGAGGAGGTGACCGGAGAATGAGCTTTGCAGATTATGGCTTTGCCATCTGGGAGACCTTCTATGTGACAGTTCTCTCTACCGCATTTTCTCTGGTTCTTGGCCTGCCGCTGGGCGTTCTGCTGGTGGCCGGTGACAAGGACGGCATCCTGCCCCTGCCGGGCTGGCTGATGCACATCCTGAACATCGTCATCAACATCCTGCGCAGTGTGCCGTTCCTGATCCTGATGATTTGCGTCTTCCCCTTGACCCGCGCCCTTGTGGGCACCACCGTCGGCACCAAGGCCACCATCGTTCCGCTGGTGGTCGCGGCTTTCCCCTTTGTGGCCCGACTGGTGGAGACCAGCCTGCGTGAGCTGGATGAGGGTGTGGTGGAAGCGGCCCAGAGCATGGGCGCGACCCCGTTCCAGATCATCACCAAGGTCATGATCCCCGAGTGCCTGCCCGGCCTCATTTCCAGCATGACCACCGCTCTTACCACCATCCTCGGCTACTCGGCCATGTCCGGTGTCATCGGCGGCGGCGGTCTGGGCAAAATCGCTCTGTCCTACGGTTACTACCGCTACCAGACCAACATCATGGTGGTCTGCGTGGTGCTGCTGGTGCTCATGGTGCAGGTGTTCCAGACCGTGGGTACCTTCTGGGCCACCAAGAGCGATAAGCGGCTGAGAAAGTAAGAGCGGACGGCCCACCGGTAATTTCCTTCGCAAGTAAGAAGTTGTTTTCATAAAGCAGAGTGCACCGAATGACGTGAATGTTTGCTTGCAGGCAAGGAAAAGCAACGCAGGATGCGGGCAAACAGACCGTTCAGGCGGTGTGCAAT